>JRYF01000907.1_pt1 | contig 10867 bp, 10 predicted proteins | sample 235331 | NCBI WGS metagenome assembly JRYF01 (sample SAMN03074217, study PRJNA261475) | activated sludge metagenome | biome: Wastewater Treatment Plant; feature: Wastewater; material: Activated sludge; isolation source: activated biomass of a wastewater treatment plant treating hydrocarbon... ... | reverse complement strand
CGCCGCCGCGGCCTGCGCCACCGCCAGGTCGATGAAGACCACGCCGCGCGACAGCACCTGCGCGCCCAGCGGCGCCAGCGCCAGCACGCCGAGTGCCAGCGCCAGCGCCGGTGCGAGGAGCCACTGCGAAGTCAGCGCGTCGGTGATCACCGCCCGACCGCCGCCGCGCCGGACGGGCCTGCTGGCGCCACGGCCGCCAGCAACTGGTCGATCAGGCCATCCATCCAGCGCTCCAACGTCTGCGCATCGGCCTGCTCGTCGACCGTGGCCGGCAGCACCACCAGCGGCAACCCGGGCAACTGGCCCACCAGCCAGCGCGCCGGGCGCGGGTCCTGGTAGCTCGCCACCAGCACCAGCGCCGGCGGCTTGCTGCGCGAGGTCTCGCGCACGCGGTTCAGATGGCCGGGCGTCGGTGCCATGCCGGGCCGCGGTTCGAGGTCGGCCGCCACCTCCATGCCCAGCCAGGCCAGCAGGTAGGCGAAGCTGCCGTGCTGCACGACCACGCGGCGGCCGCGCAGCGGCGCGGCGCGCAGGCGCCAGCCGGCGATGGCCTGCCGCCAGTGCGCCGCAAAGGCGGCATGCCGCTCGCCGATGGCCTCGGCCTGCGCCGGGAACACATGCGGCATCCACTGCGAGAGCGCGGTCGCCGCCTGCAGCAGCCGCTCCGGGTCGGTGTGCAGGTGGGGGTTGCCATGGGCATGCACGTCGCCCGACCACGGTGTCGCGATGGCGCCCGGCCGCTCGTCGATCAGGTCGACATGGTCGGCCGCGAAGAACACCTCCCGCACGCGCGGGTTGGCCGCGCGCTGCTGCAGCACCGGCAGCCAGCCGGCCTCCAGTTCGGCGCCGGTGCACACCGCCAGCTCGGCACTTCGCAGCTGCGCGATCAGCGCCGGGCGGGCGTCGATGTGGTGCGGATCCTGGCCGGCATGCGTGGCCACGTGCACGCGGGCGCCGGGCAGCAGCGTGCGCACCAGCGCCGCCCACTCGGGTTCGCAGGCGAACACCGTCTGCGCCGGGGCTGCCGTGGCGGCAACGAGCAGCGCCATGGCGGCAAGCGCCCGCGCGACGGTGCCGGGCCGAGACATCGGCCGGTTCAACCGGCCGGGCGTGACCGCGTCTGCCTTGACGGTCGGCGTGCCGGCGGCAGGTCCATGCGGCCGCAACTCAGAACGCATGCGCGCCATGGGCCCCGAAACCGAGCACGTACTGCAGTTGCACGGTGCGCCGCGAGGGGTCCTCGAAGCCCACCGCGTCGCGCTGGGTCGTCCATTGCAGGCGCAGGCTCTGCATGTGGCTGGGCTTGTAGGCCACCATCAGGGCGCGTTCGCGCAGCAGCGCGCCGTGGAAGTGGTCGCCGTGAGGCTCGCGCACGCGCAGCCAGTCGGCACGGCCGCCGACCTCCCAGCTCGGGTGGAAGCGCCAGACGAGGCTGAGGCCGTTCGCCTCGTGCCGATCGTGCGGGCTGGCGAAGCGGTTGATGCCGCTGATGCGGGCGGCCTCGAAGCTGGCCCGCAACTGCTGCGCGCGCGGGTTGCCGCCGGGTGCCCACTTCCAGGTCAGGTCGACCATCCAGGCCTTGCGCCCGCTGAACGCTGCGCCGTGGTGATGGTCGTGGGCATGATCGTGGCCGTGGCCGTGGCCGTGGCCGTGATCGTGCTCGTCCGCCGCCTCGCGCCGGTTGCGGATGTGCGACAGCCCGAGCTGGAACGCATGCTCGCGGCCGATGTCGGTGCCGGTCTTGACGACGAAGGTGCTCACGCCCAGGCCGCCCACCGGCTCGGCCGCCTCTTCCACCAGGCGTTTGCCGCGCATCGCCTCGACGCCGAACATCAGGAAGAAGGGCGTCGGCGCCGTCCAGTTCAGGCGCAGGCCGTCGTCGTTCCAGTGCCCGCCCAGGAAGGCCCGGTACAGCAGCGGCCGCTCGGTGAAGTCGTCGGCATGCAGGTGCTGCTCGTTCCGGTAGCCCACTTGCGAAGCGAAGCGCCCGGCGCGCAGCTGCAGGCCGCCCGGCAGCCCGGTGGTCTCGACGAAGGCCTCCTCGAGCTCGGCCTCGAGCTTGCCGTCGTGCGTGGCCAGCGTGAGCGCGCCCTGCGCGCGCAGCCAGCGGCCCAGTGGCCCGGCGGCCGTCAGGTCGCTGTGGCCGAGCTGCAGGCCGCGGTCGCGCCCGCCCAGGGCCAGCGCACGCGTGGTGTGGGTCAGGTCCAGCACCGCGCCGAACTGCCAGCTCTCGGCCTGGGCCCAGGCCGGCGGGCTGGTGCACATCAGCGCCGCGGCGCAGGCCGCGGCGAGGCGGCAGGATGCGCTCATCGCGTGATGCCCAGCCAGGCCAGGCCCGCGGGCACGAAGCCGAGATCACGGCGCGCCACGACGGCGCCGGTCAGGCTGTCGATCACGACCAGCTGGCGCGCCACGGGATCGCTGAGGTAGATCTCGTCGCGCCCGCCGTTGGCCGTGAAGGCAGGCCAGGGCGCGGCAGCCGGCATGGCCGGGATCACGCCCTCCACGCGCGCCAGGGGGACCCAGGTCGTGCCTTCGCGCTGCGTGACCACCAGCGTGCCCGTGTGGTCGAGGGCGAAGAAGCGCTGGCCGCTGCGGTCGAACCCGTGCGCGCGGCGGATGCTGCCGTCCACCCAACCTTGCAGCGGCAGCGCGGTGGCGGTGGCGGCGGCGCCGTCGAGGGCGTAGAAGCGTGTCGTCACCGGAGCCGGCGCCACGCCTTCGTTGCCGATGCCGATGAACTGCCCAGGCAGCCGCGGGTGGCCGGCGACCGTGCCGACGCGCAGCGGTGTCGCCGCCATGCGTTCGCTGACCGTGATGGCGTCCAGGTGCTGCACGACGAGCATGCCCTGCTGGCAACCCACGACGGTGAAACCGCCGCTGCTGTAGCTGCCGTGCATGCCGTTGCAGCGCGTGGGCAGTTCGCGCACGAAGGCGTAGCCGCTACCCTCGCGCCGGTACAGGTGCAGGTGGGTCGGAAGCGTGTCGGCCGCGTCGTCGGCGCGGGCGACGGTCAGCAGCTTGTCGTCCACCGGCTCGCCGAGGCCGTGGATGGGTAGCGGCAGATCCAGGCTGGCCACGAGCTGGCCGGCGCCGATCGAGGCGTCGGTCAGCAGGCGCACGCCGGCGTTGGCTGGCGGCGTCGCCGCGGCGTTGCCGTCCATGAAGATGGCGGCCTGGCGGCCGGGCTGCGCGTCGTAGTGCGTGGGGCGCACGCCGGACAGCTTGAAGCCCGACAGCCGCGAGCCCTGCTTGTAGTCGTGCAGGTGATCCCCATGGTCTTCCTGCCAGATGCCGCCGTCGACGAACTGCACCTGGTCCTGCAGCCGCTGGAACGCCAACGCGTAGCGCCCGCTGGGGCTGGCGTAGACGGCCGACGGCGCGTGGTCCAGCGTGTACGTCGCCTCGACCGCACCGCTGTCCAGATCGTGGATGCGCAGCGCGCTCGCGCCGTTCTCGATGCTGGCGATTCGGCCGGCGGTGTCGATGAAGGTGTCTTCGTGATCGTGGTCGTCGTCCTTCACGCCACCGCCGCAGGCGCTCAGCAAGGCGGCGGCCAGCAGCAGCGTGACGAGCCGGTTCAGCATCGGGGAGGTCGGTGAGGGCATGAGGGGAGCGTTCGTCAGGGAGCGAGGGCGTGCCGCCATGGGGCCGGGGGCGCACGTCGAAGGGGCGACCCGGCGCCGAGTGCAATGGCGGGCGACGGTCGACGGGATCTTATCGCAAATGCGAATGCACTCGCAATAAGACCTCGGCCGCTCGTTCCGTACGGCCAGGCGTGGGAAATCCGCTCCTGATGGTCCGCAGTGGCGCTGGCTGCGACGGCTGCGCTGCAGGCATGGCGGACGGCGAAGGGTGTTTTGCGCTTGCATCAATCGCGACCCGACTCTTGGCGCGTCGATGCGGTTCGAACCCGTGCAATGCCGGCGCGGCGCGGGCAGCCTGATCACCACCGCAAACCGCCTCCCGCGCGGGTTGGCCCTGGTCCCCGAGTACCGCCACTGCGTACTCGGGCTGCCGTTGCGGTGGCCGGAAGAAGGGATGCATGGCCGGAAGGTCGCTCGCAAGCACCGAAGCTGCGGCCTTTGCACTATGATGTTGGTGAAAAAGCACCAATGTGAGTCGCCCATGAGCCGCCTGACCATCACCCTGTCCGAAGCCCGGTACAAGGCGCTGAAGGAAGCCGCCGTGCAGCGCAGCAAGACGATCGGTCAGCTGATCGACGAGAGCCTGGACTTCTACGGCATCAAGTCGCGCGAGGACGCACGCGACCTTGTGAGGCGCGCGCGGGCGCACGCCAAGCTCCGCGATGAGCAGGCGCTGGCGGTGGCCGAGCAGGAAGTCCGTGCGGTTCGAGCGGCGCGGCGCAAGGCTTGAACGAGCGGGATGTCGACCCGCACGATCTTCGTCGTCGACACCAACGTCGTCGTCGCGGGGCTTCTGGCGGCAGACCCTGTGTCGCCCGTCGCCCGCGTGCTGGACGGCATGCTCGAGGCGGCGTTCCCCTACGCCCTGTCGGAAGCATTGCTGGGCGAGTACCGCACCGTCCTGCTGCGGCCGGCGCTGCGCAAGCTGCACGCGCTTTCGGTGGACGACATCGAGCGCCTGCTCACGGATCTCGTGCAGCCCGCCGTCGTGTTGCAGCCCGCCGGGACGGCGCATGGCCACCCGCATGCGCCCGATGCCGGCGACCAGTTCCTGTGGGACCTGCTGGCCTCGCGGCCCGAACTCGTCCTGATCACGGGCGACAAGCCGTTGCTGGCCGACAAGGGCATGCAGGGGCGGGTGGTGTCGCCTCGCGACTTTGTCGATCGCCGTTGAGCCCGGGTATCGGTTTCGGATCACCTCGCCGCATTCGCCTGCTGCAATACAAAGACCTGAACCTCCGCCGCGTCAAGGCCGCCTTCGACAAGGTCAAGGCCGCCATCGAGGCCGGCGACTTCCGGTCGGCCGATGTCAAGAAGCTGCATGCCGGGCCTTACTACCGCGCCAGGCTCGACTACGCGAACCGGCTGCTGCTGCAGTTCGCGCGCATCGACCGGCCGACCACGGTCGAAGGGGTCGAAGGCGGCACCGAGACCGTCTGCCTGGCGCTGGAGGTGATCGAGAACCACGCCTACGAACGCTCGCGCTTCCTGCGCGGCGCCACCGTCGACGAGACCCGCATCGAGCGCGAACCGGCCGCCGATGCGAAGGCGACCGCACTGGCTGCCGAAGCCGCGCCGCTGCGCTGGCTGGGCCCGGGCCGCACGCAGTTCGAGTTGCTGGACAAGCCGATCGTCTTCGACGACGCGCAGGACGAGGCCTACCGCCACCCGGCGCCGCTGGTCGTCATCGGATCGGCCGGCTCGGGCAAGACCGCCGTCACGCTGGCGCGTCTGCGGGAGGCCGAAGGTCGCGTCCTGTACGTCACCCTGTCGGCTTACCTCGCGCAGAGCGCCCGTGCGCTGCACTCGGCGCTGGGCTTCGAGAACCCGAAGCAGGAGGTCGACTTCCTCAGCTACCGCGAGCTGCTGGAGACGCTCCACGTGCCGCCCGGCCGTGAGGTGATGCTGCCGATGTTCGCCGCCTGGTGCGAGCGCCACCGGCAGACCCTGCGGCTGCTGGGCGACCTGGATGCACAGGCGCTGTTCGAGGAGTTCCGCGGCGTCATCGGCGCGCAGCCGGCGGGCCCGCTGTCGCGGGCCGACTATCTGGCGCTGGGCACGCGGCAGAGCCTGCTGAACATCGCGCAGCGCGAGCTGGCGCACGGCCTGTTCCAGCGCTATCGCGCCTGGCTGGCCGAGGCGGGGCTGCACGACAGCAACCTGGTGGCGTACGAGTGGCGCACGAGGTTCGCCGAGCACCAGCCGCCGGTCTACGATTTTGTCGTCATCGACGAGGTGCAGGACCTCACGCCGGTGCAGCTGGCCCTGGTGCTGGCTTTGCTGAAGGCGCCCGCCCAGTTCATCCTGTGCGGCGACAGCCACCAGGTCGTGCACCCCAACTTCTTCAGCTGGGCGGCGCTGAAGAGCCTGTTCTGGCAGGGACTGGCCGGCGATGCGGCCCAGCGCCAGCCGCTGAAGCTGCTGCAGGCCAACTTCCGCAACACGCGCGCCGTCACCGACGTCGCCAACCGGCTGCTGAAGATCAAGCAGGCGCGCTTCGGCTCGGTCGACCGCGAGAGCAGCTTCCTCGTGCGCAGCACCTCGGCCGTGGCCGGCGAGGTGCGGCTGCTCGACGCGAAGGACAAGACGCTGGCGCAGTTGGATGCGGCCACCCGGCAGTCGGCCCGCCACGCGGTGATCGTGCTGCGCGACGAAGACAAGCCCGCCGCGCACCAGGCCTTCCACACGCCGCTGGTCTTCAGCGTGCACGAGGCCAAGGGCCTGGAGTACCCGCACGTGCTGCTGTTCGGGCTGGTGTCGAGCCAGCGCCAGATCTATGCCGAGGTCTGCGACGGCGTGACCGAGACCGACCTGCGGGGCGAGGAACTCGAGTACCGCCGCGCGCGCGACAAGGCCGACAAGTCACTCGAGCTGTACAAGTTCCAGGTGAACGCGCTGTACGTGGCGATGACGCGTGCGGTCGAGACCCTCACGCTGGTGGAGCAGGACATCGGCCATCCGCTGCTGGCGCTGCTGGGGCTGCAACTGCGCGAGGCGCAGGCGCAGCCGGTGGCGAGGTCGACCCAGGACGAGTGGGCCCAGGAGGCCCGCCGCCTCGAACTGCAAGGCAAGGCCGAGCAGGCGCAGGCGATCCGCGACACCTACCTGCAGCACAAGCCCGTGCCGTGGACGCCGTGGAGCCGGGCCTCGATCGAGGCTCTGGCGCCCAAGGCCCTGGACCCGAAGAACCCGAGCAGCAAGCCGCGGCAGGCCATGTTCGACTATGCCTTGTGGCATGGCCAGCACGAATGGGTCCAGCAGCTGGGTGAGGCCGGCTTCGCTCCCGCCCGAGGTCTGATGGACGAGCGCGAGTTCGTCGGCGCCGGCACGCTGCTGCCGCCGCGTTACGGCTGGGAGGGGCCGTGGCTGGCGCGGCAGCAGCTTGTGCGCAAGACGGTGGCGGCCGTGCACCAGCGCCACATGCAGCCCTACCAGGCCAAGAACTTCAAGGACCTCCTGCGTGCCGCCGACGTGCACGGCCCCGACCACGCCACGCCGGTCGGCGCCACGCCGCTGATGCTGGCGGCGTTGGCCGGCAACGCGCCGCTGGTGCAGGCGCTGCTGGCCAAGGGCGCCGACCCCGCGCGCCGCGACGAGTTCGGCCACACGGCCTGGGACCATGCCGTCGGCCGCGCAATGCGCGAGGCCGCGTTCGCAGCCAACGGCCTGCCGGCGCTCTTCGACCTGCTGGCACCGCCGGCGCTGGATGTGCAGACCGACGGCCGCCTCGTGCGGCTGGAACGGCACCAGGGCGAGTACTGGTTGCTGATGCTGATGCTGGCCGGGCTGAAGACGCAGTGGTCGCAAGGCGTGACTCGTCGGCTGGCGCCGTACCGATACCTGTCCGGCTTTTTCGCCGACCAGCTGCACGACGTGCTGCAGGAACTGCCGGCCTGGTTGTGGCCCGATGCACGCCGCAAGCGCACGTACGTCAACCAGGTACTGGCCCGCGCCGAGGTGCACAGCGGCTACCAACCGGCGCGGCGCCTGTGGGTGCGCATGAAGAACGGCCATTACTTTCCGAACCCGGAGATGCAGCTGCGGGCCGGCGAAGGCTGGCAGCCGGTCTACGAGCAACTGGCGTTGAGCTGGATCGATCGCGGCTGCGGCCGCGAGATCGACCACCGGCCAAGTCCGGCCGAGTCGATCCGGCGGGCGCGCGAAGCGGTGGCACGGTCGACCGAGCCAAAGCCGCCGGCGGCAGAGTCGGACGAGCAGCAGCGGCTGTTCTGACCTTGATGCCGCGCTGGCGGTTTGACGGAAGTCCCGTTTTGGGACTAGACTGCTCCGGTGAGAGTCATCGCGGTCGCCGCGCTGAGGGCGTTCTGGCAGCAGCGCACCGATGCCGAGCAGCCCCTGAAGGCCTGGTTCGAGGAAGCCTCGAAGGCCACGTGGACGCAGCCGTCGGACATCAAGGCCAAGTACCGGGGCGCCAGCATCCTGAAGAACCGTCGGGTGATCTTCAACATCAAGGGCAAGGACTACCGCCTCGTCGTTGCCGTGGCCTACCGGTTGCAGATCGTCTACGTGAAGTTCATCGGCACGCACCAGCAGTACGACGCGATCGACGCCCACACCATCGAGCCGCGTTGAGCGAGGTCACCGTGAACATCCGCCCCATTCATACCGAAGCCGATTACCGGGCTGCGCTGGCCGACATCTCGGCCTTGATGGAGGCCGACCCGGCGCCTGGCACGCCCAAGGGCGACCGACTCGACATCCTGGCCACGCTGGTGCACGCCTACGAGGACCGGCACTTCCCGATCGACGCGCCGGACCCCGTGGAAGCCATCAAGTTCCGGATGGAGCAGAGTGGCCTGACGGTGAAGGACCTCGAGCCGATCATCGGCCGCCCGAACCGCGTGTACGAGGTGCTGAGCCGCAAGCGCCCCTTGACCCTGGCCATGATCCGCCGGCTGCACCGCAGCCTCGGCATTCCTGCCGAGGTGCTGATTGCAGAGAGTGTGGGCGGATGAGTGTGGGGCCGGGGTCGGCAGACGAAAGTGACGCACAGGGCTCTGAGTCGCTGCGGCCCCAGTGAGCCCATGAGAGCCCATGCGATCCAGGTAGCCAGACGCGTAGCTCGAATCGCCCGAAGCCGAGGGCACGATCGCAAGTCGTTGTCCTGCCAACGCTTTTCAGTTCAAGCCCCTCAATACGACATCGTGCTGATGTACGGCTTCACGGGGCCCCCGCCCCGGACACCTGCGCTGAGGCCAGCATTCGTGTCGAACCGCGCTAGGATCCTCAGGTCGCGCTGGCCGCCGCCGTGCCGGCCTTGATGTCCGGTTCACCCTGCCAGAGCAGTTCGTAGCCGAGTTCGGTCGTGTGCTCGCAGAAGGTGGCCAGGGCGGCGAACTTCACGCGGAAGGCCTCGTCGGCATGCGAGCGCTCGTGCTGCTCGAACGAGCGCCAGTAGGTCACGATGGCGAGGTCGTGGTCGGCCGCGCCGCCGGCGCCGGCACCGCCGTCGATCGATCCCTCGGCCGAGACGAAGCCGGCGAAGCGCATCACCTGCCCGGCGACGAACCCGCCCTCGGCGTTGCCGTAGGTCTCCTTGACCACGCTGCACATCTCGGCCAGCGCCAGCTCCACGTCGTCGACCGTGACACCGGGCTTGAGCTTGACGGTGTTGAACAGCATGCGTACCCCGAACGGAACCGTGATCGGGCTGAACATCGCGCGCGCTCCTGTGGTTGGCTGGCGCGCCGAGTGTGCCGCAGTCCGCGGCCTGTCGGCAGCGCTGCGTGCCGATGCCCTCTTGGGTATCGAGGGCATCCGCGGCGATGGGTTCAGTCCGCCCCCTGGCCGATGTCTGCCGACCGTTCAGGCTGCCTCCGGCTGCGGCCCGACGCCGAGCAGCCGTTCGACCAGCTCGCGCACGCTGCGGATCTGGTCGCCGAAGGGCAGGGCGCCGACGCCGCGGAAGAAGAGGCCCTTGGCGATATCGCCACGCAGCGCGGCGGCGAGCTGGTGATCGATGCAGAACTGGCCCCAGCCGGCCATGCCGTCGCGCAGCCCGCACTGCGCCAGGCAGTCGAAGGCCTTGGTGCAGCGCTGCTTGGCATGCACCGCGGCCTGCAGGCGCGGCAGCGCGGCCAGGTACTTCTTCAGCCACGGCGTGGCCACCGCGCGCGCGGGCAGGCCGGCGACGCTGGTGAACTCGACCATCTCCTCGTCGCGCGCTGCGGCCAGCACGCGCTTGAAGCTCTCGTGCGCGTCGCCTTCGCGCGTGACCGCGAACGGCGTGCCGAGCTGCACCGCGGCCGCGCCCAGGCCCTGCAGGCGGCGGATGTCGTCGAAGCTGCGCACGCCGCCGGCGACGATGAGCGGGATGTCGTGCTCGATGCCGGCCTTGTGGAGGAACTCGCGCACCGCCGGCAGCACGTTCTCGAAGTCGAAGCGCGGGTCGGCGAGGTCGGCGATGCGCGCGGCCCCGAGGTGGCCGCCGGCCAGCCGTGGGTGTTCGATCACGATCGCGTCGGGCAGCCGCTTCTTGCGCTCCCACTTCTTGACCACCAGCTGCACGCCGCGCGCGTCGGACAGGATGGGCACCAGCAGCGCGGTGGGGAAGTCCTGCGCCAGGTCGGGCAGGTCCAGCGGCAGCCCGGCGCCGACGACGACCATGTCGATGCCGCATGCCAGCGCCTTGGTCACCGACGACGCGTATTCGCCGACCGCGCGCATCACGTTGACCGCCAGCAGCCCGTGGCCGCCCGCGCGCTCACGCGCGGCGGCGATCTCGCGCGCCAGCGCCTCCAGGTTGACGGCGTCGATGATCGCCTTGGCCTGCGGCAGGTCGCCCATGTTCATCCCGGCCGTGCGCGCCATCAGGTCGGGGTGGTGGCGCCGCAGGTCGACCGACGAGATCGTGCCGACACCGCCGAGCGCAGCGACGCTGCCGGCCAGCCGGTGCGCCGACACGCCCACCCCCATGCCGCCCTGGACGATGGGCAACAGGCTGCGCCCGGCCAGCTGCAGTGGCGAGAGGCCGCTGGCGGCCAGCGCGGCTTTCAGGTCGGGGGGGATGGCGCGGGTCGGCATGGTCCGGTAGGGTCGGGCGCAAAGGGCTCGAACCTAGGGCCAAGGGCGTGGCGAGGCCTTGCGCTGCATCAATGCGAGCGCCGCGCGCGGCCTCGGCCCGCGCCGGTCCACCCGCGCCCGGTCGTCGCCCGCGGCGCCGCCCTCAGCGCGTCCCGGAGCCCGTCAACCGCCAGGCC
>JRYF01012596.1_pt1 | contig 10878 bp, 14 predicted proteins | sample 235331 | NCBI WGS metagenome assembly JRYF01 (sample SAMN03074217, study PRJNA261475) | activated sludge metagenome | biome: Wastewater Treatment Plant; feature: Wastewater; material: Activated sludge; isolation source: activated biomass of a wastewater treatment plant treating hydrocarbon... ... | reverse complement strand
AACTTCAGCAGAATTCAAGTTACGCAAGTTGCTTGGAAGATCATCACGCACTACCTCAGGCACTATAGGGTCTAGTGACTGATGTCGAATTAATAAGAGAGACCTTCCTTGGATATCAATTAATTTCTCGCTCCTAACCAATTCTTCAAGGCTTTGCTTGTCAAAAGAATTAAGGCCTTGCTCCTTCCACTTCCAAGCAAGTTCATCGTAACGAGTATTTGTTATGGTTTTATCTAGTTGTAACAACCCTGCGTTTTTTAACTTTGTATCCAAGTTTTCGGTGATTTCTTTTCGATTTACCCCTAGGTCAAACCTTACCAGATTTAGAAATTCTTTTAGTTCCGTTTCCTGGATCCCAAGATGAGCTGCCAACTTTTTACGTATTTTTCCTTGCTTTGATATTGGACCTTTTTCATAAAAAGTGGAACGAACATGATTTTCTGCAGATAAGAATTCGCAAAACGGATCGATAGTATCCCAACCAGTACTTGAGACTATGTGAAGTCTGAATAGTTCATTCTCCTTGGAGTAGTATTGATAAGCATCATATAGTCTTTGTAGCATCGACTGCTTAGTCTTTAGGAATTTGGGGTCGATTAATTTATCAATAGAAAAAGTAGTGCCTCGAACAACATGATATTTACACTGATAGGCATCAATGCGATATCTATGACCAGTTTGTTGGTCAACCATAGGTTCGGAATATTCCACAACGACATCGTCTACAAATATCCGCTGATCGCTTTCAAAGGTAACTCTCTTTACTGTGTTATCAATCAGCAAATTTACTAATTGCTTCCAGAAAAAGATCGCTTGAAATTCGTCTCCCTGTCTTCTTGCTGTTACTGCCTTTGCCATTTCTTTTCTTTCTATTGCCTATTACTACAGATATACGGTTACTCGCTCATACGTTCTAGTTATTATTACACAACTGTCAAGCAAGTTCAATTACTTCTGCGTAAGAGTTTTGTTAGAATTTTTGTTCTGCTCGCCTGCTTTTTAGCAGGCAAGTTTTTTCACTCGCTAAGTTTTCAACTTCCAAGTCTCCCAGGATACTGGCACTTACTAAACTCGCAAGCATAGCATTTTCTGCCCCGCCACCTCCCTCCTAAAATCCATTAAGCTTGGGGAGGATAAACCTTATATAAGTAGGGAGGTGGTTACAAATAGCTCCTGTACTGTGATTGGCTCAACCTTTGTGAGACTGGGCCTAATTTCTATGGGACCGTGCTTAATTTCTGTAAATACCTACAAAGAACTAAGTGAAAATCCTTAACGCTAATCTCGTCCGTTGTTTTGTAAACCGAAATAAATAAAGAGTTGACAAAAGTACGGATAGAATGATAATATGCTGTCATCTATAGGGCGAGAGCCCAGTCCATATAACAGCAACAACAGTTGCTCACCTTTTATGTATGGAGGAATACATGACACCGACGAATCAACAGTTCTCCCTGGCGTTGGAAGCTTTTGCAGATCTTAAGAGCGATGGGGAAATAACAGCAACAAGTCTCAAGCCAGTCCCTGCCGCCCCTTCCCTGAAAGACGTATTACATGATATCGGACCGCTCCCACGAGAAGCCTTGCTCCTAGGCGTCGCATCCGATGGTTTGCCTGTGTTGCTCAACCTTCATGACCCCATACCGGGTCCGATACTGGTCGTGTCGGACGCTGGAGCTGGCAAGACACAGTTCCTTCAAAATATCGCGCATGTTATCAGCAGGGTTCATGAGGAAAGAGATGTGCAGTACGGGGTTGTTACCAAATACCCTGATGAATGGAAGGGCGTTGAAGAGACGCCTCATCAAGTTGGAATTTTTCCCACATATCAAAGGAAAACGGATGAATTTCTTCTCTCCCTTGCGTCATGGGCGCATGGAAACAAGAACATGCACCACTCTGTTTTACTGTTGATCGACGATCTTGAGGAAACGTCAAAGCTGGACTTTGACGCGGTGCAAAATCTACGCTGGCTCATACTGCGCGGTCCATCGCGTCGTGTCTGGCCTATTATCACCATGAACGCTGAACGATATGGACAGATTCTCAACTGGATCCCAAACTTCCGCACGCGCATATTTGGGCATATCAAAAACAAACGCGTAGCTGAGGCCCTGGGAGGTGACAAGGATGCGGAATTTGACAAACTCCAACCGCAGCTACAGTTCTCTCTCCGGGAAGGGGATCACTGGACACGTTTTTGGATACCCCAAGCTATTGACTGACAATAACTTTTGAAACTGCTATAGTGTATTCGGACGTTTACCTGCGAAGCTGCGGTTTGTAGGAGGATACTACATGCGGAAGAAGCCGACATTTGTCGGCTTTTTCTTTTAACGCAGGGACACAGTAGGGAGTGATGCGCGCGGAAGGGGGGACCCCCTCGAATCAGGGCATACAATAAAAAATATCAATCAACTTACAAAAGGAACGAAAAGACAATATGCCCAAACAAACGACATCGCAGGATCAGCCAGATACCATCTGTCTCAAGAAAAGCCACTACAAAATGACGATTCCATTTCTGATAATTATCTCAGGAATTATCGTTGTATATATGGTGTGGGGCATAGACCCGACCGAGGTACAAGCCGCGCAGGACAACAGTTACCGAACTGTTGTTGACCCCGAACCATTGGCAAATCCCATCATGGTGCAAGATGAGCACGCGCCCGCCATGGTTTCTCTTGCGGCCCTCTACGCACCCGCGGAAGACAAGGGCGGCTGGGTCAGATTAGTCTGTGCTGGCATGAGCACAGGGGGATGTGACTACTTCAAGTCCAACCAGGCAGATAGCATGTGGGAAAGCCAAACGGATCATGATGCCAGCTCCGGAGGTTTTATCGAATCTGTGAAGGATATCAATGACACTGCACAGGTTTGGCATGCAGAGGTGACAGTCTTTGCAGAGGGAAACGAAGTCACATCTGATGTGTTCGTGCTGGTCGAACGCGGCGTGGATGACCGTTGGTATCTTAATCGAGTGCTACATGGTCCCGGCATTCAGCAGTAAAGGGCGTGACTGCAAGTCCATACATCCAAGATACAGCCTCATTGTTATTACCTGGCTTATCAATATTACATCAACATGAAAATTATTATCTTCCTTCTAGTGTTGCTCCTCCTTAAATTGATTCTGTTCCTTGGGCTGAATTATCGCCAGCTGTATTCAGCCTGGGCAATCCGGAGCGAAACGAAGCGGCTCACAAACCTGGCGGAGAACGCCTCTGACGAATTCCACAACCCCGTGCCAATCGAAGACCGCTTCGAGGGAAAATTGTGTCCGCACTTCTGGAAATTCACCATCATCAATGGCAATGGGAAAGTCTCAAATGAGGCGGCCTGGCATTCCGCTGCAATGACCTTTGGGGATGGACTAACGATTTCTCATTTCCCTGATGCGGCATTTGAATCCGAAAGCGCGAACCCTATGCATACGCCTGCAGCGGGCCGCTATAACAACGTTTCGCTGATCAGTGACAACAGTTTTCACCCTTTACCGTCCGGCGATGTGGTACTGAAGTTCTCCACACGCGCCAGCGAGAATTTCTATGGCACGGCAGGCGTAATCTTCCAACCGGTTGGAACACTTCAGGATGATGGCTTGTTTATGAAGCCATTTGACATGTTTGGTTTTTCCATCGCGGGGCGAGAATCGTCAATCAAAGGAATCAATGGACCGCTGTGTTACCTTGCCCTCAACTGGATGCCCGTGAAGGTTGATCCACTTTATGTGGATGCCCATACCTTGCACGAATACGAGATCCGCCTGCGCTGGATGAGTAAAACGGAATGGTTGGGCATTATAAAGGTTGACAACGCTGTAATGTGCGAGATGCCCATGCCTTCCTTTGGACCCGTGGAGATTCATGTCTGGAGCGACAACTTCCATGTGCCCAATACTCCGCGTCGCTGGTGGGAGATCGCTCCTGCCATGGATTTGAAGTTCCTGGATGGCGGAGACAAGCAGTTTCATCTGGAAACAATTCAGGTCTTTGAAGAGGCGAGATGATATTACCGAAGATCCTGCAAATCCCGGAGGCCTTCGATCCAGATGACCGACGTCGAAGGCAAATCCTTAGCATCATCCTGTCTTTTTTTATTGCTGGCGGTCTCTTTTCGATACTTGCCACGTTCAGTTATGGGGATCCGTTTCTCGAAGTCATTCGTGATCCAGACGCGTCGTTGGTTTTGTTGAGCAGCGTTACGGTAGTCGTTGCATTTGGGCTTTTGTTTGCGCTCAATCGTACCCATCGCTCTGGCTCTCTGGCTGGATGGCTGTTCGTTTTGTGCCTGATTGCCATCATATCTGTGTCGGATACACCCGGTGAACTTATAGGACGTGGGTTGATCATATGGACGTTGCCGATCCTTGCTGGCGGAATCGTTCTACCTCCACTGGCAGTCTTCCCTGTCGCGTTGATTGTGTCTGTCGCGAACATTTATATTTCGATCGTTGTCCTGAACCTTTCATCCAACCCCTACGCCATTGCGATTTTTTTCATGATTGCAGCATTGACCTGGTTGGGAATGTCCATCACTAACGGAGCGATTCATACGGCGCGTATCGAAGCTCAGAAGAATGCAGCCATTCTGAACGGAGTAGCAGATGGCGTTGTGGTTCTGAATGAAAATGATCAAGTTGTTCTCGTGAACCCCGCCGCCTTGTCTTTGATGGGGAGCGGGTTGGCACACCTTGTAACCGCGAGGAAAAATCAGCAGGAACTGCGGGGACGTGTACTTGCCTTTGAATGGAGTGACGTGAGTGGCGTCGGCAGGGTGGCGATTGTGAGGGACATTTCCCGTCAGATCGAGGTCGAGCGTGCCAAAGACGCCATGTTGGGTGTAGTCAGCCATGAGATGCGCACACCGTTGACGGCGATTATCGGTTTTGCTGAGGTGATCGCCAAACGATCAGAACCCGTTTCGGAGATGGCAGGAAGGATACGTGTCAATGCACAGCGATTGGTTCATATGGTCAACAACTTGCTGGACCATGCACAGGTTCAATCCGGGGCCCTGAAAATTCGCAAGGAGGCTGTCTCGTTACCCTCCCTTATGCAGGCGATGACAAACTTGCTGTCCGGGTTGGCAAAGGAAAAGAACCTGCCACTCAAAATATATTTTGACCCAACTCTGCCAGAAACGATAATGGGCGACAACGTGAGATTGCATCAGATCCTTGTCAATCTGGTTGGTAATGCAATCAAATTCACTGATCGGGGAGAAGTCAGTGTTGCCTTTCAAAGGCAGGAATCCGATAAGACAGGTTTATGGCGGATGGTTGTAAGTGATACCGGCATTGGCATTCCTGAGGAGCGCCTGCCGGACATCTTTGAACCGTTCAGGCGCGGCTCGGACTATGCCACCCGTTGTCATCAGGGTGCAGGGCTTGGGCTATCGATCGTGAAAAATCTTGTCACCCTTATGGATGGCAAAGTTGAAGTTGAAAGCACGGTAGGGAAAGGAAGCATCTTCACCGTGACACTACCATTAGAGAAAGAGAACATTTGAAGAATGAAAGCAAAAGTATTAATTATCGAAGATGACCGTGACCTGGCAAGTCTATTCCGGATCGTTCTGGAAATGAGCGGGTTTGAGGTCGACGCAATCCATGATGGTACTCAAGGAGTTGAAGCGTTGACGACTCAACCTCTTCCCGACGCTATCATGCTTGACATGCACCTGCCTGGCGTATCTGGAGAGGAGATTTATGCACTGATGAAGGAACGCGGGGAAGGGCAGCGCGTGGTGATCTGCAGTGCGGACGTGCAACTGGTGGAACGTTACAAATCTCTTGGAGCCAATGCCATCACAAAACCTACGCCGATGGATGATCTCCAATGTATGATCATGGATATCGTTTGCGGGCGAGATTGTGCACAACCTTCCAGTGAAAGGTATGAATATGCTCATTCATGACCGTTTTGTACATCGTGCTGGACATCGTGGTCTGAAGTATTACCCATTTGAAATGCCCTCCTGGTGGGGCGGCAGACTCAAAACCCTGCGCAGGATACCCAAAAGAGATATCGTCGATGCTGTTTTTGTCAGCTTGTTCCTTCTCGCGCTGTCTGCTCTGATGGTGGTGCCCATGATAACAAATATGTGATGCCAGAAAATGGCGTTCCGAGATGCGATGTCGCAACTGTCGAATGAACACATTAAGTACTGGCTTGGGAAATTTCTCTTTTGGTTTGGCTTCCTTGTGCGCATGATTCTTACAACCCTGGCGGAAGAAAGCCGATGTTTATCGTTTTTTTCTTTCGACACAGAGACACAGTAAGGGAGCGATGCGCGCAGAAGCGGGGACCCCCTCGAATCGGGGCATACAATAAGAAATATCAACCAATTTACAAAAGGAACGAAAAGACAATATGTCAAAACAAACGACATCGCCAGATCAGCCAGACACCATTTATCTCAAGAAAAGCCACTTCAAAGCAGCGATTCCATTTCTGACATTTATTGCAGGAATTATCATTGGATATGTGGTGTGGGGCATAGGCCCGACCGAGGTACAAGCTGCGCAGGAACAACCACCTCAGAAGGTGTACCGATATGATATCCCCATTGAGGGCGCATACTTTATGGGTCGCGCAGATGCACCGATCACGATCGTGGAATTTAGCGACTACCAATGTCCTTACTGTAAAAAATTTAACGATGAAGTCTTCCATCCTTTACTGGAACAATACCCGGAACAGATCAAATTCGTATACCGCAACCTGCCGCTGACATCAATCCACGATAATGCTGTGCCGGCTGCCGAAGCTGCCATGTGCGCCGGTGAGCAAGGGTCCTACTGGCAGTTTCACGAAATGCTCTTTGAAAAAGGTCTTGGGGATAGCGCCTATCGGAAATACGCCCAGGAATTGGGGTTGAACATAACAGCCTTTTCAGCTTGTCTTGCCGACCACAGATACCAAGAAACTGTCATTGCAGACAGTGAATTTGCCGCAGACTTGGGCATTCGCTCAACGCCGACGTTCTTTATCAATGGGCTTGCCATCGTTGGTGCTCAACCATTGGAAGTTTTTGAAAAGGTGATCGACGCTGAGTTAGCCGGTGAGATCCAGCAGTAAATCTGTTAATCTGTAAGAGATTCATTTTTGACATGGGATTGGCAATTACCATCTGTTGTAGCATTGCCTGATTACGTTCTTCCGAAACCTGATTTCCTCATCATACCCCACCAGCTTATTCAGCTGCCATCGCGTCTGATGCTTTGTCTCGCACTTACAGACAATTATTCTCCCTGAGTTCTTGGATATTTTTGATTAGCATGAATAGAGAGATTATTTTTCCCATGCGCTAAAATCCCATCCTGAAAGCAGATTGCGAAGTTCATACCGGCTGTGTAATCGAAACTTGCGGAGCAAGTTTGTAATATGGGTCTTAACCGTTCCGGGGGCGATAGCGAGTCGCTCACATATCTGCTGATTCGAGTATCCCAGGCATATCAACGCGGCTACGTCCCTCTCCCGCGCTGAAAGAGTCTCCCATTTTTTCATTAGCTCATCAACCGAATAATACTGAGAGAGGCCGGCTGCTATCAGGTCTTGGGCAAGTTTATGTGCAGGTCGGCCATCGTGCTCGGCTAGTGTCTTTAGCGTGACTTGTGTGCTTTCACTGAATCTGTAATAACGAGGGCCGGGATCAGAGCGCAAGCCTATCCAGTAACAAATGAGTTTCCAGATAGACATGATTAAGATTATATTAGAACAACTGTTCTATCGTCAAGAGAGGCGATTCCTGTATATAGGGGCGTGCAATATGTTGAGGCTATATCTGCCTCGGCATATTGGTTAATCATTTAATCATCCCCTAAATCATCCCTCGGCGGATGTTCATTCTTGTGTGATTGTTCTATTCTATATGGATGGACAGTCACAAAAATGTTCCGGCCTCGCTTCGAGTGGTTGAGGATGCGCGCCACCCTCTTCGCGCCGCACATTGGGTAAAAACCTTCCGGCTTGGTCATTTGTTGTTGGTAGAAACCGAGGGTAAAGAACGTAAGACGATCACCGAACTCATTGTCCAGCTGGCCCTGCGCGGAACCTACAACCTGATAGCAGGGGATGAGTGGCTTCCAGACCGCGATACCCTCTACCGTTTCACACGCAGGTACACCGTCAAAGTGAAGGAAACACTGGATCGCCCGAAGCTGGTACGTCCCATGACCTGCCTTCAGCTTTTGGATTTGCTCATCGAGACCGATAAGCAAAACAGACCCACTTTGATAACAAATTTCCTGCATCATTTCTACAATGACCTCGAGCTGCCCCTTCGTGATCGCATACTCGAGCAATGCTGCCAGTACGCCAGGCGACTATCGCTGTCCAATCCCGTTGTTGTACTTGTGCCGCGCCTGCCCACTGATGAGTACAGGAGATTTTTTCCTGTAATTGCCTCGGTAGCAGACGAAATCATTCCCGTCGGGGAAAACCCCGTGACAAGAGCCTCCCAATCAAGGTTTCTTTTGGGAGGCGTCCATGGATTTTGAAGATCAATACAAAAATCTTTCCACCACAGAGCTGGCGTACAAGCTTATTGCCGACCTTAAACCCATCCTGGAAGTGATTTCCCCCGGCGATCAAAGGATCATCAAGAAGTTTTGTGAATACATTCTGCAACAGCGTGTCCCGATTGCCAACGCCACCGACCTGTTGCCGCTCGAAGTTGCGCTCGTGCTCATCCAATTGGAGGAACATAAGCAAAACAATCACGAGTTCACAGAAATTCATAACCAACTTCAGGAATTGAGGCGGGAAATCAAGAGACTCAAATCGGCAGAATGAAGAAACTTACCGGCTGGCTGTTCGATCTATACGCCCATCCGATGAAGGGTGTTGTCTTGTGGTTGGTTGGGGAGGATGGAAAACCATATTCCTTCCACCAGGATTTCGAGGCGGTGTTTTACGCGCGCGGCTTTCGATACGGCTGGCGGTCCCGTCCGATACGTCGAAAACGGAAAGGTGCGAAGTTATACCTTAGGATTGCGAAGAAATCCCCCTTTGACGCTTCTATGAGGTCCGGCTTAACATTGGCTTAGTGGTATGAAAAACGGTGTGCGTCCGTGCTACAATAACTATGTCATGGATAGAAATACTCCGAATATGTGGTATCTGCGGATCGCGTTGGGATTGGTCCTCTTAGCGGGGCTTTTGCCTATCTCTCACGTTCTTTCCATGCAAAGCGGACCAATGCAAATGCCGTCTCAAGCAGGCGCACTGAATGGTGATCTGTCCACGGGGCAGAATCTGCCCACGTCATGTTGCAACGACACATTCGGTTCTTTTGTTACGATGTGCGGATTTGCTATCCTGCCTTCTGCCTGTGCGACTCATTCAGTGGGGACCGATCGAGTTGCTTTCTCAACTTTTTCGATTGAGCCAGGCAATCGCGAAATTGTAACCCCTCCTCCAAAAATCTAAGATCAAATACGCTGTTTCCCTGTTGAATTTGTCGTCAACAGGATAGGTCGTTTTCCTTCATCTGGCGCGCCTGTTAGCCGTCAGAGGGAAACGTTTCCCTGCGTGGTGTTCGCGGCGTTGGACTCTTTCAGAGTTCCAAGAGAAGTCCATTGCGAATGCAGGATTGCCGCCAGAGCGAACCGATATCAAGCAGGCAAACCCAAAATGAAATCAGCATTCTTTGCTGATCTACAATGATCTTTAGGAGTAGAGGAGTGACCCAACAAGCAAGTAAACGCGAACAACGGCGCGCTCTCCAGCGCCGCCAACAAATGCGCACCAATCTCATCTGGGGTGGGTTGGGATTGGGCATCCTTGCCATCATTGGTTTGTTCGTCTGGCAAGGTGTGCGCCCGCGAGCAGGTGAAGAGATACCCATTATGACTAGCACTCATATCGCTATCGATTCTGATCCTGGAGAATATAACTCCGATCCGCCAACCTCGGGACCGCATTATCCAGAAGAGGCGCAGGCAGGCTTCTACGAAACCAGCATACACCCATATCCCGCCGGTTATCTCGTCCACAATCTGGAGCATGGCTACGTTATCTTCTGGTACAACTGCGCGAGCCTGAGTGAGAGCGCCTGCTCTGAGTTGAAGTCACAAATAAGAGTTGTCATGGACGAGGTCAACAACGTCAAAGTGATCGCCTACCCTTGGGACTCGATTGACGTACCGGTTGTAATGACTTCTTGGGGACGCCTGCAAAAAATGGAAACCTTCGATGCCGCGCAAGCGCGCGCCTTTTACAAGAGCAATCTCAACCACTCGCCCGAGCCGGGCGCGCCTTGAGTTATTAATGAAAGGTGATGCTATGGATCGCTCCCGCTTCCAAATTCGAACACAGAAATGGGCCATAGTTATGCCGATTTCAACGGCACTGGCAATCGTTGTGATCGTTACTCTGATGATCTTTTCGCGGGAGGAAACCCCACAACAGAGCCTGCCGGGAGCACCTCTAGTTGTAGGCAAACCAGCCCCTGACTTCACGCTTTCCACGCTCGATGGTACAGAAGTGAGCCTCTCTCAATTTCGCGGCCAGCCGGTGTTGATCAACTTCTGGGCAAGCTGGTGTTTTTCCTGCCGGGAGGAAATGCCCGAAATGGTTCGCATGTACGAGTCTCATAAGGCTGAGGGTCTAACGATCCTGGGCGTGAACCTCACCTTTCAAGATTTCTTACCGGATATCCAGGCGTTCGTCAACGAATTCAATATCTCTTTTCCTGTACTTTTAGACGAAGATGGATTGGTGACTGAGAGGTTGTATCAAATCCCTGGCATACCGACGACTGTCTTCGTTAATCGGGATGGAACGATTGAGCGAATCCAGGTTGGGCTTATAACTGGCTCGCAGTTTGATCAATACGTCGCTAAAATTCTTAAATGAATAAGTCTAACCC
>JRYF01002379.1_pt1 | contig 10883 bp, 7 predicted proteins | sample 235331 | NCBI WGS metagenome assembly JRYF01 (sample SAMN03074217, study PRJNA261475) | activated sludge metagenome | biome: Wastewater Treatment Plant; feature: Wastewater; material: Activated sludge; isolation source: activated biomass of a wastewater treatment plant treating hydrocarbon... ... | reverse complement strand
GTGGAGGTGTTATGTCGTTGAAATTTGCCGTCATTTAACCATTTACACCTATAATTCATTATAAAAAACAAATCTGCAGTGAACACATCCAAGGATAATTCATTGGAAAATACTCACTGCAGATTGATGTAATATGAAAATGAAAGGGGTAAACTGGGTCACCCCTTTTATCTTCTCCTTTGTTGCTCTCTAGGCTTTGCTGAATAATTCACTTTTAACTGTCCTGCTTTCCTTAATGCAGTTTTTACATCCGTAACAATACCCATAGTGACCTCACCATCCACTCTTAAGGAAGTGGTAATCTGATCTCTCTCCTTTTCTCTCAATTTACTTTTATGACGTTCAAGGAATAAGGGTATTTCTGTATTATCTGCAAACTTATCACCCAATTGAAGTCTGGGTCTGGTACCATAAGTAGCTTGATACTTTTGTATTGGTCTGCCAATATACATATAATTGACTAGTGATTTTTTCTCGAGTTTTGTCAATTCGGTAGCTTGTGGAGTACTGACACTAACTTTAAGTTCAGCATCTCTTAATACGGTTACTACCATAAAGAAAAACAAGAGCATAAAAATGATATCAGGCAATGATGCCGTAGAAATGGCAGGTTTCGCCTTACCTCTTTTCTTCTGAAATTTTCCCATAACTTATATCCCGTTTTAAAAAAAATGCAATTATGAATCTTCTTCTCCAAAAGCTGTAGGCTCTGCTTCAGAAATTACCAAAGGAATTGCATTCCGAATGGAAGCCTGCTGATCCGGAGTAATAAAATCAAATGCCCTGCCATGTCTCTTCATGGCTTCCTCCTCTCTCAATTCATTATATGCGGCTTTCAATTCATTATAGACTGAAAGATACGTTCTGTACTTTGTACCTCTGTCATTTTTCAATGAAATCAAAGCTTTTGTAGGAGATTCAGCCATATCTTCCCTCTTTTGTGGATTCATGATAAAGAGTTTAGTATTTTCCCTTAAATCTTTGATATCCATAAGTTGTCCTCTCACCAGCAATTGATTATCTGCATTCACCAATACTGAATACACGTTCCTGGTATTTAACTTTTGGGTCTCAGGAGGTGTATCGGACCAAATAGGCAATCTCACCAATACTCCTTTATCTTCAGCAATGGTCGTAGTAACCAAAAAGAATATCAGCAGTAGAAAAGCAATATCAGCCATTGATCCTGCATTGATTTCATTGCTCAACCGATCTCGACTACTTGTTTTTGCCATGATTAAAAAATTTTTATTTAAATATATTCCTGAGCTCTGAAACCACCATAATTCCAAAAGCTCCTAAAGCTAAAATAATCGTTGTTTTGAGTCCTCCTGAAATTAACTTGCTGATACCGTCTTCAATTCCCTCTCTTTGATGAAGCATCCCTAATTTTCCTTCAGTTTCTACCGAAGAAGTTGCATACAGTATAAAGAAAACAACTAACAGCGCTAGAAAACCCAATCCAAACTTGATGGCTCCTTTAGGAAACTTCATCAAATTGATGATTCCAAAAACCACAAGGGCTAAAAATGCAGCCAAAAATATTAAAAATACTGTAGCTCCAATTCCTGGATTAAAAAATTTAATATCGGATTTTCCTTCATAAGCATTCAGGTCTGTGGATAAGTCAATTGCGCTATCAGCATTAAAACCAAGCAGTGTGCTGATTAAAAATATTGCTATGACCAATAGACCCAATCCCAAAGAGACCAATTGCCCGTTTTTGGTTAAAAAGTTATACATAATATTTCTTTGTTTTCTATTNNTTATATCAACTAGTCCTATTGATGCATCTTCCATTTTATTGACGATGCCATCAATTTTGGATACGATATAATTGTAAAATATTTGCAAAATAATGGCAACTATCAATCCAAATACGGTAGTCAAAAGTGCCACTTTAATACCTCCAGCAACTACTGAAGGAGAAAGGTCTCCTACTGCTTCAATCCGGTCGAATGCCTGAATCATACCAATTACCGTACCCATGAAACCTAACATCGGAGCTATAGCAATAAAAAGGGAAATCCAAACCAATCCTTTTTCTAATAGACCCATCTGAACCGATCCGTAGGAAACAATAGCCTTTTCAACCGCCTCGGGTCCGCCTGATGCAACTTTTAATCCTTCATGTAAAACACTTGCAGTGGGACCAGGAGTCGCTCTGCAAACTTCCTTTGCTCCTTCCAAATCTCCTTCCGCTAGTTTTTCGTCAATTCTTGTCAATAATTTATCTGTATTGGCTGTAGCAATGTTTAGTGTAACAATTCTTTCAATACAGAATGAAAGACCTAAAATCAAACAAATCAAAACGAGACTCATAAATTTCCAGTCTCCCTCGATAAATTTTTCTTTCAAAACCTGAAATTGACCCACCGAGTCACCTCCGTCTTGAGCCAATATCTCAACTGCACCAAAAGAAGCAGCAAAAAAGAAAACTCCCAGTAATAATATTAACTTTCGCATAATTTCAATGATTTTTCGTATTTAAATTAAGTGAATTAATGAATCATGGTCTAAATTTATAAATAATAATCAAAGTAGTATAAAAGACGGAAATTTTTTTTCCTGTCTTCTGTTCTTTTAATATTAAATACGGAATCATATTAAAAATAATGCTAATTTGTAATATTGTTTTTACAAATCCTTTCTCCGGAGATGCAAATACATAGGTATTTGGTGTATGCTTTGAATACTCCAATTAAAATTGATTAATTTATCAAAGAATATTTGAAGCTTTGTAAAATTTTTGGAATTTTGCATTGCTTTTTTTTGGAGAGTTGGCCGAGTGGTCGAAGGCGCACGCCTGGAAAGTGTGTGTACGCCAAAAGCGTACCGAGGGTTCGAATCCCTCACTCTCCGCAAACCTCATCCAAATCCTGGCGAAGCCAATTTCTTTTCCTGACAATTCCGGCATAAAGTTCGCTTTTATGAAGGATTGGAAGGGAAAGAATCAGCCTGCATAGGCTGGGAGTTGGATGAGGTTTGTTTCTCACCCATTTGGGATCGATATCATCAATCCCTCACTCTCCGCAAACCTCATCCAGATTATGGCAAAGCCAATTTCTTTTCCTGGCATTAAAAAACTACTTCCCTTTCGATGCCTTCGGATGCGCTTGTTTATAAATGGCCTGAATCTTAGCCATCGAATTATGGGTGTAAACCTGAGTAGCTGCCAAACTGGAATGACCCAGTAACTCTTTGATAGCATATAAGTCAGCACCCCGATTCAGCAATTGTGTGGCAAAAGTATGTCTTAAAATATGAGGGCTACGTTTCTCAAGGGTGGTTATTTTTCCCAGCAATCTATGAATACTATTGTACACATACTTTGGATATAACTTCATGCCTTTAGCTGTAACAAATACCCAATCCCCTTCACATTGAGTAATCCCTTCCTTCCGCAACTCCAGAAACTGTCTCAAATCCTCCAACAAGGTATTGGAAACAGGAATTCTTCTTTCCTTGTTTCCTTTTCCTATTACCCGGATCCATTGTTCATACCACTGAATATCTTCCATTTTCAAATTCAATAATTCAGACCTTCTCATCCCAGTATGATATAGCAGTCTGAATAAAATCCAGCCCAGTACTTCTTTATATTGTTGGAAGTCTACATAATACCGGAGCATCTCATCCGGATTTTCCTCCTTGACAAATTGAGGTAAAGATTTCTTAGATTTCATCCCCATCCATTTTTGGGTTATGTCAATATCTGCCTTTTCATACTTTAGCAGGTATTTATAAAAACTTCTAATGCATGAAACTTTCCTCTGAATGGCTTTATTAGAAATGCGCTGGCTCTTTAAATGAACAAGGAAAGATCGAAGATGTGTAAATTGTATTTGTTCTATCTGATTAACTCCCCATTCCGAATGCAGAAATTCCGACCATTGGTTTAAATCACTGGAGTATGCTATTAAAGTATGAGAAGAATACCTTTTTATACTTTGTAAATAACCAATAAAAAACTGAATTTCATCTTCCATTTGTTAAATATTACATACAAATATAATGTATATTTTCCACAATTATAATGATATATGCTTGTTTCTGTATTTCAATTATCACACAATACAATTTTATCTATGATTTTCCATTCATATATCCTCAGGATGATGGACAAATGCTTTTCGTTGAAAAATGAAGGCACAATTACTTGCCCTACATCCCATATAACCTTTGGCCAGGTCATTAGAATGTAAAAAACCTCTATCCCCTCAGTGCATTTGGTTATTATGAACGGTTTTCATCATTTTATAATAAAAAAGCGGAGTGTGAAACCTCTCACACTCCGCTTTTTATATATTGCTTAAAATCGCTCAGATATTTCTGCTTATTAATTAATTGGGTGTCAAGACGACATCGCCGCGATCCCCCCAACTGTTTCTCCAGGTCAATGTGATCACACCTGTAGAAGCATTACGTTGCCCGGAAATGACAAAACGGTCGCCATAGCGATCATTATCACCGACATCCGCGATCATTCCACAAATATCTCTGATTCGGCCAGGTGGAATAATATCTCCATACAAACCGGGATAAAGATTGAAACTCATATCACTGATTCTGTAGACACCCTCTTCACTTGTTGCTGTAAGTTCTACCTCCCCTGCCAGGTTGGCATAGGGGGCTGCATCTCCACCGGAACCGTTTCCAAAAGCTCCATTGGCTAAAGTTGTATAAGTGCCTACCCAATCTGCCGGATTAGAAGGGCATACAACACCAACGGCATAAAAGAATGGAGAAGCATAAAAGATTCCTCCACCAACATCGGCAGAACGGTTATCATCACTAAATACTCTCCCAGTGGTTGTTCTTAGAACCAACCGAAATTCAAATACATCACCTCCTTCAATCTGGGCCTCGGTTAAACCTACTGCAGATATGGCAGCCGGAGCAGGTACACTCAATGAGGCTCTTAAAAACCGTGAATTGGAATTAGTTTGGAAGTCCGCCCGGGTTAAAGTACTAACTAATACATCCTGACCCGGGGTAAATTGGAGACCCACACCGGGTATTAATCTTCTGTGACGTACTCTGACTTCGACACTTTCAACCGTATTTCCATCTTCAATATCAACGGCCTCCAAAACTACAGCAAATCGAGAATTCGCTAAATCAAAAAAATTGAAACTTACACTTGTTCGGTCAATAGTTCGTAAATAGGCGGCTGTATCAAAATCGGTATAGGGTATATTGGGTTCTATAAAGTCTGTACATGAGAATATAAGCAATACGGTACTCAACATGAGTCCTTTTAATATAAATTTACTCTTCATAACAGTTTAAATTTTTAATAAATTAACAAAAGATGTATACTCCTTCTTTTGTATAAAATTGCATTATGTAAAAAATATCAAAATTAATAATGTCAACTTTTACTAATAGCTATAAAAGACTATTCTTTAAAATTACAATTACATTTTGGGTTCAATATTCCCAAAACTTTCTGATTAAATGAATGGAACGAACAATGAATGGTTAAAAAAAGGTTTACTCTTCTAAAAAAGAAGAGTAAACCATATTTAAAAAATTAAAAATTATTGCTTGGTTAGAGTAAGCACCATTGGTGTATTGGCCAAAGCAGCACAGCTTGCTGTTGCATCATCAACAAAGTTAATAGTAATTACAGCATCACTCTGAGGATTGTACGTTGCCAAATTATCATTGGATGATTGCCATGTAATCGGATTACCAGCAGTACAACCTGCTCCAGCACTTTCAGCGGGCTTTATGATCAATCCACAAGAGAAATCAATTGTAAAAGGTCTTACAGTGAATCCCCCAAGGTAACCAACCATAAATACTCTCTCAGTACCAGAACCTCCCTGGGTAAGCGTCACAGTCCCCTCTACAAATCGAGTAGCATTTCCAAAAAATGGATCCGGTGCTACTGTGGTTTGCACTAAATTATAAGGACCTAAAGCATAACCAGCTGTTAAAGGACAGATAACCGCCACATTGTATAAAAATGGAGAAGAATAAAAGATACCTCCACCTACGTCCGCAGAACGGTTATTATCTGTGAATACTCTACCAGTAGTGGTTCTCAATACCAACCGGAACTCAAACACATCACCTCCTTCAATCTGTGCGGCTGTTAGACCTACTGCAGAAATGGCAGCAGAAGCCGGAACATTCAGAGGTGCTCTCAAAAACCGGGATTGAGAATTGGTTTGAAAATCAGCACGGGTCAATGTACTCACCAATACATCCTGAGAAGGAGTAAATTGGAGTCCCACACCGGGAATCAACCTTCTGTGTCTTACACGTACCTCCACACTTTCCACTGTATTACCATCTTCGATATCCACAGCTTCCAGTATTACAGCAAACCTTGAATTAGCCAGGTCAAAAAAGTTAAAATCAACACTGGTTCTTTCAATGGTTCGCAGGTAAGCACCTGTATCGAAATCTGTGTAAGGAATATTGGGCTCTATGAAGTCGGTACATGAAGTAACCATAATCAAAACTCCCAATATTAATCCACTTATATATTTCATTTTTTTCATTGTTCATTCATTATTTAATGATTAGTAAACCCATGCAGCACCGGGAGGATTATTGTCCCAGAATACACGATGAGAAAGATCGGATCTTTGCTGAGCGCTTGAGTTGGTAACCACATAGCGGTTAGGATACAGGAAGGATCGAGGAAATACACCACCGGAAAGATTGATCAATGCCGGCTGCATATTGTCAGGTTGACCTGTCCGTCGGTACAAATTGTATGCCTCAACTCCGTTACCAAATAAAGCCAGCCAATATTCTCTGGCAATGATATGCATTCTGCGATTTGCAGGTGCTGAACCGTATTCACCATCCACAAAAGTTACGTAATTATCAACCATCTCATTCCATTCCGCAGTAGGATGGAAAGCTGTAATCCTGGCAGATTCAGGTGTAGACAATGAAAATGCTCTGACATAGTTCATTGATTTCCTGATACCACTCAACAAAAGTTCTTTTGGATCGCCTGTTGTTCCTAACGTTAATGCTGATTCTGCCAACATAAAATCAACGAATGCAGGCAGCATAATGGGCTGTATACCTCCACCTAATGCACCCGCACTGGGATTAGTAGCCGGCGTAGCCCGGTTATCGTCAAACATCCCTCCTCCAGGATATAATCCATAAAGTGTCTTTCTTAATCCATCCGGTGGAATACCTTCAGCATTTAAATGATCACGACCCCAATAGCCTCGTGTACCAGGCAAACAGAATGGCCAACCTCCCACTAAATAATGACCAGGAGCAATCTCTCCCAAACAACGCAATTCGTCAGGATCGGTTGGATTGGTCAATGTCTGTCTGTAAAGGTAATACCTGACTCGTGGATCCGTCATTGGCTTAGCATCAGTCAAATGAAACATATACCAGGTTGACTGATAAGGACCTCCTCCTTGTCCCAACTGACCTGCCGTCCGTGGGTGACGGGCTGCAGGGTCTGCAACAGAAGTACCGTATCTGAATACAAATTCATCACCAGGTTGAGGGAAGTTTCCTGCAGAAATTAAAGCATTGATCGCAGTACGGCTTCCACCTTCATCTATCAAGCGTCTGCTTAAGTGGTATTTAAGCTCCAAAGAAGCGATCGTTCTTAACCATCGTTGTGCATTATTTGCAAAATAGAAATCATTTGGATTACCAAAAGGATTCTGGAAGTTTGCTTTAGCCTGTTGCAAAGCTTCGAATGCTGCGGTATACACTTGTGGTGCAGGGTCTACAGCAGGATTGAATTCTGAAGGATCCAAAGCCTGAGACCACGGCACTGCGTCAAAATAGTCAACTAATGTCATCAAAGTGTACGCTTTAATAACCCGGGCAATACCTGTATGGCGCGTCAAACCTCTGTCTTCTCCAATTTGTTCCATCAACTTGATATTACCAAGTAAGGTAGCATAAGATCCATTCCAGCTTCCATCAAAGAACTGGGCAGTATATGCTTGCTCATACAAGTTATTAGGTTGATTGATCATTCGGGTTACTTGCATACCGGCGGTAGAGTAACCATTAAAATTACCGGCAAAAGCAACCTGAATATTATTCAATAGAAAATCCGGGTTGGTTGTATCAACTGTTACTGAATTCGGGTCAACTAATAACCTGTCCAGATCACATGATGCAATGGTAAATAACCCGCCAATGAGTATTAGATTATATAGGATTTTTTTCATCTTTCTCTTATTTAAATTGATTAGAATGTAAGATTAAGTGTTGCACCTACTCTTCTTGCACTGGGGCCGGTTACGAAGTCAAATCCCAGACCGTTACCCACACCTGTTCCCAATACGTCTGTATCATAGTTCATATTGGGAGGGAAGTTAAGCGCTCTGAAATACAGATTGGTTGCACTTAGAGAGATAGATCCTCTTTTGAATGGAGTCTTGTTCAGCGCACTGGTTGGGATGTCATATCCCAAAGATACCTCTCTGACTCTGAATGTGCTGCCATCAAATACATTGGCCTCATCAGCACCGGTGTGATAACCGTCAAAGAAATAGTTGGAAGCTGTAATTTGAATGTCATTAGGCGTTCCATCCTCTTTTACTCCCGGAAGAATAAAGGTAAGCTCTCTGTCAACTACCGGGTCCTTGGTTACCCCTCTTGCGAGAGTACCGGTCACTGTATTACTATGGATGATTCCACGATGTCTGTACTCCAACATAACATTCAGATTCACACCTTTGAAGCTGAAATTGTTGATCCAGGAAGTATTGAATGCAGGGTTGGGATCTCCCAAAATTTGAATTTCAGGATCAACCTTATAATTACCAGTGGACAAAACAACAGGTAAGCCGGTAGCTTCATCTCTGGCAAATGCTTCTCCTTTAATAATACCGTAAGGTTGACCTTCGATAGCAAAGTTACCCAGAGTAGTAAATCCTGCAAAAACCACTTCGTCCAAACCACCACCCAATTCGGTAATGACGGATCGATACAATCCAAAGTTAAATATGGAATTCCAATTGAAACCATTGAATCTGGAGATAGGATTTATTGTAGCCTGAATCTCCAAACCTCTGGTTCTCATTGCACCAATATTTAATCGTGTGTTCAAGAATCCGGTAGAAGCATCAATGGGTGCAGTGGTAATCAAATCATTGGTAAATCTCTGATATACCGAGACGTCCAGGCTCAATTTGTTATTGAACATTACTGCTTCAACACCTAATTCCAATTCCTGTTGTAACTCAGGTCTCAAATTAGGGTTACCCAATAGTGTTCCCTGAACGTGTGAACGGAAAATGGCTCCTCCTCTCTCAAAGGCTCTTGCATTCTGGTTCAAAATATTTCGGGTACCATAGGGAGCAGGGAAACCGGCAGATGTACCATAACCCAACCTCAATTTCAAATATCTCAATGTACTGGATGACATGTTGAATGCTTCAGTAGGAATAAATGAAAGCGATGCAGAAGGATAAATGATTCGTCTGTTATCTGGCTCTACTGTTGATGTCCAGTCGTTTCTTGCAGCAAGGTTCAGGAATAAATAGTCACTATAATCTAAAGTAACGTTGGTATAAACACCTAACCTTCTTTCCTCAGCCAAAAAATCCAGCGCTCCTCCGGTAATCAAACTTCTATTGGATGATTGACCAAAGTTGGTATGACGAAATAAACCAAATGCCAATTGGTCGGTGGAAGACAGACCCACCTGCTCATAAACATCATAACGGGAATTACCCCCCACCAAGGCGGTTAACTTTAGATTGTCGGACAACTCCGTATTATAGGTCAATACAAGATCCTGGTTCCAAATGGTATTGGAAATCTCTACATTCTGGTAATAACCATCCCTTACCACCTGAGTATAACCGGTTCCGGCACCTTTGTTATACTGCTGGGTTTGGGCTTCTGTATACGTGTCCAAACCAAAACGGTAAGTCAAAAGGAAATTATCGGAAATGTCAAAATTCATTGTGGTAGAATTAAAGAAACGATTTACCAATGAAGTTTCTTTATAATATCGTGCTACCCATAAAGGGTTGGGTATATCATTTCCACCCCTGAAATAAACCGAACTTCTGTCATTAGGATTTTCAAATGGCAAACCACCTAAATCTACTGACCTTGGCGTATACAATACGTGTGCAAAGATCGAAGGAACCCCTGCATTCGGTCCCGAACCAAAAGCAGCATTCACAGGAGGTGATTCCAGATCGGTTCTGGAAAACTGGAATGATGAATTGATATTAAACCTGTCGGACACCGCAGTGTTGAAACCTAAACCAAAATTATACTTTTGCAGTTTGTTGGAAGGCGTAAATCCTCTATCACTGGTATATCCTGCACTGGCACTGAAGCTGGAACGATCAGTACCTCCACTGATTTGTACAGAAGTATTACTGACCATACCGGTTTCAAAGAATACCTGTGAAGGGTCATCATATGCGCGGTAATCATACAGGATAGGAGTACCGTCCGGATTTCTGAATTCCGGGAACGCATCTCTGATAGAAGCCAGAGTAGAAGATGCAATCGGGTGATTGATTTGAAGACCTTCATCCAGTCTCGGTCCAAAGTTACTGAAGAAGAATCCAGGCTGCTGCTGGAATCCGTTACCGTAAATTAAACCGTAAGTTGGTAAAGATGCAGGTGTAACCTGAAATACTGACTGAGTTACAGAAACTTCAGCAGTTCTCCGGGTAGTAGATCCAGTCTTCGTTGTAATCAGGATCACACCATTACGACCCTGGTCACCGTACAAAACGGTAGCAGAAAGACCCTTCAATACGCTCACATTCTCGATATTGTTAGGATCCAAATCGAGAAAACGCGATGAAGTGGTGGCACCACCTGCGGCAAAAGATGCCTGGTTATTGGTGTTACTGTTAAATGGAACACCATCTACCACAAACAAAGGCTGGTTAGAGCCT
>JRYF01002363.1_pt1 | contig 10908 bp, 8 predicted proteins | sample 235331 | NCBI WGS metagenome assembly JRYF01 (sample SAMN03074217, study PRJNA261475) | activated sludge metagenome | biome: Wastewater Treatment Plant; feature: Wastewater; material: Activated sludge; isolation source: activated biomass of a wastewater treatment plant treating hydrocarbon... ... | reverse complement strand
CCGGCCCCGGCCCCGGCCCCGCCCACAGGCTTCTCCGCCGCGAGCGGGACACTGGCGTCCGAAGTCGTACTACTAAATTCGGAGCTGGAGTCCGCGCTGCTCGATATCTCAGATACACGAGCCATCTTCTCGGGGCCAGTGAATCTGGTATCGAGGAAAGTTTATCTTGGCGAATCCAACGTCTTCTATGTGCTGTCATCCGGAATGGAGGCCGGCAATACAATAGTTGAGATCAGGTCCCCAGCCTTGGAAGAAATCTTTACGAAGCTCAAGTTGAAGGGCTCGGTGTCAGCAAGTTCTGCGAACGTTCTTGCTCAAAGTGGCAGGGCACAGAGGCTGTCAGTCGTGCCCAGAACTGGCGTCGAGTCTGCGCAGACCGGATACAGCTTCCCTGTGAGCGTATCTGGGAATGGTTTCCTTGCGCAGGGTACTTTGTCCGGCGAACTTGGGCTGTCCGTCGATCTTGACTTTGATGCTTCGGACGGCGGACTGCGCATGGCGCAGCTGCGAGTCGATTCAAACAATCGCCTTGTTACCAGCTTGGCCCTCGAACAGAGCACGAGGGGTGTTACCCCTGCTGTTCGAGTTGGCTCCATACGCATTCCGGTGAGCCTCTCTTTGGCTGACCAGGTATTGGGCTTTCTTGGGGTCCGTATCGCTAGCATATTTGTTCCGATTTACGTGGATGCCTCTTACGACGCGGCCTTCGCTGCTTCGATGATCGGCACCTTGGAAGGTCGTGGATCATTCATTGCGCAATACTCAGCGACCGAAGGCCTGACGTCGAGGGCTGAATATATTGGAGCAACCTCGATAGGTTCGACGAACCCGTCAGCGCCAAGCGGGGCACTGTCGCTAAGCAGCTTCAATGCCTCAGCCGGGCCATCAGTGCACATTCGACCGTCAGTTGCATTCTTGAATCAAGTCAGTTTGCTTGGTGCGGACTTGAGTCTGAAGCTCGGAAGCAATTTGGTACTTCAGACCCCCGTCCCGGACAGTCCTTACTATTGTCTAACTAGCTCAACCTCTCTGGACCTGAGTGCCTTTGGGTTCTTCAAGACTGTTGGCTTGTCTGAAGTCAGAACTTCTGTCGTCGAGCAGAATTTGTTCGTTGGTGATATTTCGTATGATGGCGCCTGCCGAACCCCAACTCTCGTAGATCTGGTCGGTGTGACGCCTGAGATGGGGGAGTACGGACAAGTAGCAGTCTTTGAAGTCAGCGTTTCGCCGGATCCCAGAGCAATCTCGGTTCCCGGGTCGTCTCCAGCTAACTTTGTCGAAGTTGAGGTTGGTGGGCGGAGTTGTACTGCGGCTCTCGTGCCTGCAGCCGAGAGATCCTCGACAGGTACATGCTCGTTGACGCTGATGGCTGCCGGGGAGGCGGTTCCCGTGTCGCTGCGCTATCTCGGCGACGCAGCCTATGCGGCAGTAGCGGCGACTTCAAGGATCGAGATAGCGCGAGCGCCCGCCGCGGTCACAATGGGAACGTCGCCGAACCCGTCGCGGCAGGGTGATGCTGTCATGCTCTCGGCTACCGTGCGTTCGGCCTCTTCAGCTCCTGGAACTCCTCGTGGGCAGTTGGAGTTTTTTGATAGTCACGGCACGGTTCAATGTGTCGCCACGATTGCTCCTTCTGGAAGAGGGGAGTGTTCATCGTTGCGACTAAATGTCGATGGTGATACAACCTTCACCGTCTCCTATTTGGGTGATAGTAGCTTCTTGCCAGTAAAGTCTGCGTCACATTCTCATAGAGTAAACCCGATTCCAAGCCAGTTCATCAAGCCGCGACTCGGCGTGCCGGTGGAAAAGGGGGTGACGTACGACTTCTCTGACCTGCTTACATTAGACTATGGCCCGTATGTCTGGCTATTGATTGCCTTTCCGCAGAGTGCTGGCGATGCGATAGATGAAGCTACCCAGAACGGGGTCACAATCATTGGTGCGGTTGGCAGGTTCGACCCGTTTTTTGGGCAGTCTTTTACTAATTTTACTATTCCAGAATCGTTTAGCGGTCATCCTCCGATGGACTCTGCCCGATTCCGTTTTGGTGACGGCGCGGGACCAACTCGCCAGATATTCTTTCGTTGGGCTGGGCAGACTAAGGAGCAATTTGACTCAGGCAACAGCAATAATTACAATTTCGGTAGTGGAACCTTCGTAATTCCGGCCCCTGACAACTAACGGGTCGTTGAAATGCCGATCGACGCCATGCGTTGGACAGGCGAGCATCCGGGCATGAATCGACCAGAGGCGTGCCGTCAATGCGAGGCAGTTTCAGCGAGAGCTTGTTCACCACGGTGCGGCTGGAGTGCGGCATGTCACAGCCACCGAAAAACTCATCGGGTGATCCCGCCGCGGATGACCTTGTCGCCTGATGCCGAGGCGCTGCCGTAGCCCTGCGCCCGCCAGCAGAGAGCGACTGCCCGCTCGGAACGGCCGCAAGGACGCGCCGTCAGCTTCCGGCTTCGGGCGCAAGCGCCGACCAGAGCTACGCCGGCCTCATCCGATCCGCCCCAGCAGCAGGTACTCCATCAGCGCCTTCTGCACGTGCATCCGGTTCTCGGCCTCGTCCCAGACGACCGACTGCGGCCCGTCGATGACCTCGGCCGTGACCTCCTCGCCGCGGTGCGCCGGCAGGCAGTGCATGAACAGCGCGTCGGGCTGCGCCACGGCCATCATCTCGGCGTCGACGCACCAGTCGGCGAAGGCCTTGCGGCGCGCCTCGTTCTCGGCCTCGAAGCCCATGCTGGTCCAGACGTCGGTGGTCACCAGATGGGCGCCGCGGCAGGCCTGCATCGGGTCCTCGAAGACCTTGTAGCAGCCGCCGTCACGCACGCCGGCACGCTGCGGATCGACCTCGTAGCCGCTCGGCGTGGCCAGGTGCACCGTGAAGCCCAGGATCTCGGCCGCCTGCAGCCAGGTGTTGGCCATGTTGTTGCCGTCGCCGACCCACGCCACCACCTTGCCTTCGATGCTGCCGCGGTGCTCGATGAAGGTGTAGACGTCGGCCAGGATCTGGCACGGGTGGTACTCGTTGGTCAGGCCGTTGATGACCGGCACCCGCGAATGCGCGGCGAAGGCTTCCAGCTTGGCCTGCTCGTAGGTGCGGATCATCACCAGGTCGACCATGCGGCTGATCACGCGCGCGCTGTCCTCGACCGGCTCGGCGCGGCCGAGCTGGCTGTCGCCGGTCGTCAGATGCACCACCGAGCCGCCCATCTGGTACATACCGGCCTCGAAGCTCACGCGCGTGCGCGTGCTGGCCTTCTCGAAGATCATCGCCAGCGTGCGGTCCGCCAGCGGCTGGTAGCGCTCGTAGTTCTTGAAGCGCGTCTTGATGATGCGCGTGCGTTCGAGCAGGTAGGCGTACTCCTCGGCGCGCAGGTCCTTGAACTGCAGGAAGTGCTTCATCAACGTGTCGCCCGGCTTCATGGCTCGGCCAGGAAGCGCCGCACCAGGGGCACCAGGATCCCGGCGATCTGCCGCGCCTCGTCGCCCGACAGGATCAGCGCCGGCACGAGGCGGATTACGCGGTCGGCGGTGACGCTGAGCATCAGCCCGGCGTCGGCCGCGCGCTGCAGGATGACACCGCACGGGCGGTCGAGCTCGATGCCGATCATCAGGCCCTGGCCGCGCACCTCGACCACACCCGTCACGCCTTCCAGGCCCCGCTTCAGGTCGGCCATCAGCTGGCCGCCGACGCGCGCGGCGTTGTCGAGCAGGCCGTCCTCTTCCATGATGCGCAGCGTCTCGACGCCGGCGCGCATCGCCAGCGGGTTGCCGCCGAAGGTCGTGCCGTGGTTGCCAGGGCCGAGCACGTTCACCGCCTTCGGCCCGCAGACCACGGCGCCGATCGGCACCCCCGAGCCCAGGCCCTTGGCCAGCGGCATGACGTCGGGCTGGATGCCGGCCCACTGGTGGGCGAACCACTTGCCGGTGCGGCCGATGCCGCACTGCACCTCGTCGAGCATCAGCAGCCAGCCCTGACGGTCGCACAGCGCGCGCAGCTGCTGCAGGTAGGGGACCTGCGACGGGTGGATGCCGCCCTCGCCCTGGATGGTTTCGAGGAAGACGGCGACCACGTTCGGGTGGCGCGCCGCCACCGCCTCCAAGGCGGCGATATCGTTGCGCGGCACGCGCACGAAGCCCTCGACCAGCGGGCCGAAGCCGGCCTGGATCTTGGGGTTGGCGGTCGCCGACAGGGTGGCGATCGAGCGGCCGTGGAAGGCGCCTTCGTAGACGACGATCTCGGGCCGCTCGATGCCCTTGTCGTGGCCGACCTTGCGCGCGATCTTCAGCGCCGCCTCGTTGGCCTCCAGCCCGGTCGAGCAGAAGAACGCGCCCGCCAGGCCCGAGATCTCGCACAGCTTCGCGGCGAGCTGCTCCTGCAGCGGCACCTCGTAGTAGTTCGAGCTGTGGATCAGCTTGCCGATCTGCTGCTGCAACGCGGGCACCAGCCTGGGGTGGGCGTGGCCCAGCGTGTTGACCGCGATGCCCGCCAGGCCGTCGAGGTAGCGCTTGCCCTGCGTGTCCCACACCCAGCAGCCGCGGCCGTGGTCGAGCGCGATCGGCAGCCGGCCGTAGGTGTTCAGCACATGCGGCATCGGCCGCGTGGCCAGGGGGTCCGGTGCGTTCATGCGCGCGCTCCGCAGGCGATGGTGAGCCGGCGATTCTAGGCGGGCCAGCGGCCGATGCTGCGATGCAACAGCGACGCGGCACAATCGCGCCTGCGGCGCGCGAGCCCGGTGCCGCGCACCGCCCGCCGCCGATGACCGCTGCCAGCCCCCGCCAGTTCGCCATCCGCGGCGTCACCGCCGACGGGCGCACGTTCCGCCCGAGCGACTGGGCCGAGCGGCTGGCCGGTGCGATGTCGTGCTTCCGGCCGGGCGGCGTGCAGGGGCGCATCGGCGCCCACATCGGCTACTCGCCGTACTGCGTGCCGAGGATCGTCGACGGCGTCAAGTGCGTGATCGTCAGCGACGCGCTGAAGGCGGTCGAGCCGATGGCCTGGGAGTTCGTGATGAACTTCGCCCGCGACAACGGCCTGGGCGTGGCCGAACTGCCGCCGGAGACCCGCGAGGGCTGATGCGACCAGGCTAGCGCAAACGGCGAAGGCCTGCGTGTGCAGGCCTTCGGGTGCGCGCGCTGCCGGCTGAGGGCAGGACAGGTGCCGGCAGCCAGCCCCTCGGGCCGGCGGGCGGACTCAGCTGGCGGGCTGCTGGGCGGTCGCCAGCGCCTTGACCTTGGCCGCCAGGCGGCGCTTGTGGCGGGCGGCCTTGTTCTTGTGGAAGATGCCCTTGTCGGCCACCGAGTCGATCACGCGCTGGGCGTCCTTGAACAGGGCGCCGGCCTTGTCGGCGTCACCGGCCAGCACCGCCTTCTGCACGTTCTTGACGACCGTGCGGAAGCGCGAGCGCAGCGCGGTGTTGTGCGCGTTCAGCGCCACGTTCTGGCGCGCGCGCTTGCGCCCGGAGGCGATGCGGACGGTCTTCTTCTTGGCGCGGGACGAGGTGGCCATGCGGTGTCGGTCGGTGTGGGTTGGCGGCCTGCCCTGGCACGCTCGTTGCGCGCAGGGCCAAGGTGGCCAGGGCAAAGACTACGAAGTATAGCATCGGCGTGGCGCCTTGCCAGTGGGGCGCCGGAACGCGGCCGTACAATCCGCCGCCGCCGATGAACCTGCTGAAGTCTGCCTCGACCGTCTCGCTGCTGACGCTGGCATCGCGCGTGACGGGGCTGGTGCGGGAGCAGCTGGTCGCGGCCAGCTTCGGCGCCAGCGCGGCGACCGACGCCTTCAACGTCGCGTTCCGCATCCCGAACCTGTTCCGGCGCCTGTTCGCCGAGGGTGCGTTCTCGCAGGCCTTCGTCCCGGTGCTGGCCGCCACGCGCGAGGCCGACGGCGACGCCGCGACCCGTTCGCTGATCGATGCCGTCGCCACCGTGCTGACCTGGGCGCTGGTGCTGGTGTGCGTGGTCGGCGTCGTCGGCGCACCGCTGCTGGTGTTCCTGATCGGCGCCGGGCTGGAGCGCTTCGACACCGCGGTGCTGCTGACGCGGCTGATGTTCCCCTACATCGGTTTCATGTCGCTGGTCGCGCTGGCCGCGGGCATCCTCAACACCTGGATGCGCTTCGCGGTGCCGGCGGCCACGCCGGTATTGCTCAACCTGTGCTTCATCGCCGCCGCCTGGCTCGGCGCGCCGGCCTTCGAGGCGCGCGGCTGGGACCCCATCCTGGCGCTGGCGGCCGGCGTGATGGCCGGCGGCGTGCTGCAGCTGGCGGTGCAGTGGCCGGCGCTGAAGCGCATCGGCATGCTGCCGCGGCTGGCGGCGACACCGCGCGCGGCGGCGGCCGCGCTGCGCCACCCGGGCGTGCAGCGCGTGCTGCGCCAGATGGCGCCGGCGCTGCTCGGGGTGTCGGTGGCGCAGATCTCGCTGCTGATCAACACCCAGATCGCGTCGCACATCGGCGTCGGCGCGGTGTCGTGGCTGACCTACGCCGACCGCCTGATGGAGTTCCCGACCGCGCTGCTCGGTGTCGCGCTCGGCGTCGTGCTGCTGCCGCAACTGGCGGCCGCGCGCGGGCGCGACGACGCCGAGGCTTTCTCGGCGCTGATCGACTGGGGTCTGCGGCTGGTGCTGCTGCTGGCGCTGCCGTGCGCGGTGGCGCTTCTCGTGTTCCCGCAGGCGCTGGTCGCGGTGCTGTTCCACTACGGCGCCTTCGGTGCCGCCGACGTTCTGCAGACCGAGCGCGCGCTGATGGGCTACGGCCTGGGCCTGATGGGGCTGGTGGCGATCAAGATCCTGGCGCCCGGGTTCTACGCGCGCGAGGACGTCAAGACGCCGATGAAGGTCGCCGTCGTCGCGCTGATCCTGACCCAGACCATGAACCTGCTGTTCGTGCCCTGGCTGGGCCATGCCGGGCTGGCGATGTCGATCGGGCTGGCGGCGCTGTTCAACGCCGGCACGCTGCTGGTGCTGCTGCGCCGCCGCAAGCTGTACCGGCCGGCGCCCGGCTGGCGCGGCTTCGCGCTGCGCGTCGTCCTGGCCAGCGCGGCGCTGGGCGTCGCGCTCGCGTTCGCCGCCGGGCGCCTGGACTGGATCGCGCTGCAGGCTGCGCCGCTGGTGCGGGCCGGCTGGATGGCCGTCGTGCTCGCGGCTGTGGCCGCGCTGTACTTCGCGCTGCTGGCCGCCGCCGGGCTGCGGCCGCGCCAGTTCATGCGCCGGGGCTGATGGGGGCCGATGGGCCCAGACAGCCTAAACTGATGTCGATGACGCGCAAGCTGCTCTTCGAGGCGCCGGACGCGCTGCAGTACTTCGCCGCCCTGGTCGCCGACGACGCCACGCTGCCGCTGCTCGAGGCCGCCGCGGCGGTCGCGCAGTCGGCCGACCCCGGCGCCGACGTGCAGGCCGTGCTGGCCGAGGTCGACGCGCTGGCGGCGACCTTCGTCCGCCGGCTGCCGGCCGACGCCGGCGCGCTGCAGCGCCTGCGGCTGCTGAACCGCTACTTTTTCGGCGAGCTCGGCTTCGCCGGCAACGTCAACGACTACTACGACCCGCGCAACAGCTACCTGCCGGACGTGCTCGCGCGGCGGCGCGGCATCCCGATCTCGCTGGCGATGGTCTACCTGGAGCTGGCGGCGCAGGCCGGGTTGAAGGCCTGCGGTGTGTCCTTCCCGGGCCACTTCCTGGTCAAGCTCAGGCTGCCGCAGGGCGAGGCGGTGATCGACCCGTTCAACGGCCAGTCGCTGTCGCGCGAGCAGCTGGAGGAACGGCTGGCCCCCGTGCGCCGGCACCAGGGCCTGGTCGGCGACGACGAGGTTCCGCTCGGGCTGTTCCTGCAGGCGGCGTCGCCGCGCGACATCCTGGCACGCATGCTGCGCAACCTGAAGGAGATCCACCGCACGGCCGGCGACTGGCGGGCGCTGCTGGCGGTGCAGGAGCGGCTGGTGGTGCTGCTGCCCGACCAGGCCGCAGAGCGCCGCGACCGCGGTCTGGCGCAGGCCGAGCTCGGACGCCTGGATCGCGCCTGCGAAGACATCGAGACCTACCTGCAACGCACGCGCGGGGCACCCGACGCCGCCGAAATGCGCCGCCGCCTGCGCCGCTGGCGCGCCGTGCCCCCACCGGCGATGCACTGACTCCCAGGTGCCGCCTTCCCGAACCGCCCTGCCGTGACCGCCGACGCGCCATCGACGCGCCAGATGCCGCTGCCACTCAGCCCGGCGCCCGATCCGAGCTTCGGCAACTTCCTGCCCGGCGCCAACGCGGCCGCGCTGGCGCATCTGCGCACGCTCGCCATGCCCGGCCCGCCGGTCTACCTGTGGGGGCCCGCAGGCAGCGGCAAGACGCACTTGCTGCAGGCGCTGCGGCGGCAGGCGCTGGCGGACGGGAAGCGGGCCGAGATGCTCGGGGTCGACGACGGGCTGCCGCCTGAGGCAGCGGCCGACCTGCCGGCCGAAGCCGCCACGGGTGCCGCGGCCGATCCGGCCAGCGAGGCCCCGGCGCTGTGGCTGATCGACGACTGCGACCGGCTCGACGGCGCGGCCCAGGCGCGGGCCTTCGGCTTTTTCGTCGCCGGCGTTGGCAGCAGCCAGGTCGTCGCCGCCGGGCGCGTGCCGCCGGTCGACCTGCCGCTGCGCGAGGACCTGCGCACGCGGCTGGGCTGGGGCCTGGTGTTCGCGCTGCAACCGCTGGCCGACGGCGAGCGCCACGCGGCGCTGCGCCAGGAGGCGGCGCGGCGCGGCATCGCCCTGCCGGACGAACTGGCGCAGCACCTGCTGACGCGCTTCGCGCGCGACCTCAAGCACCTGATGGGGCTGCTCGAGCGGCTCGACCGCTACGCGCTGGCGCGCTCGCGCCCGCTGACGGTGCCGCTGCTGCGCCAGATGCTGCAGGAGGACGGCCGGTGGTGAGCGGCAAGGACGGCCTGCGGCTGGCGCTGTTCGACCTCGACGGCACGCTGCTCGAGGGCGACTCCGACCACGCCTTCGGCGAGTTCCTGGTGCGCATCGGCTGGGCCGACGCCGCCAGCCACCGGCGCGGCAACGACCGCTTCTACGCCGACTACCTGGCCGGCACGCTGGACATGGCGGCCTACGTCGACTTCGCCACCGCACCCTGGCGCGACCGCAGCGCCGCCGAGCTGGCCGCGGCGACGGAACGCTTCCTGGCCGAGGTCGCGCGGCCGGCGCTGCACCCGGCGGCGCTCGGGCTGGTGCGGCGGCATCGGGAGGCGGGTGACCTGGTGGCCATCGTCACCGCGACCAACGAATTCGTGACGCGGCCGATCGCCCGGCTGTTCGGGGTCGACGAGCTGATCGCCACCGAGCTCGAACGCGACCCGGCGACCGGCCGCGTGACCGGCGCCATCCAGGGCGTGCCGGCCTTCCAGGCCGGCAAGATCACCCGCGTCGAGGCCTGGCTGGGCGCGCGCGGGCTGCGCTGGGCGGACGTTGCGCACAGCACCTTCTACAGCGACTCGACCAACGACCTGCCGCTGCTCGAGCGCGTCAGCCACCCGGTGGCCACCAACCCGGTGCCGGCGCTGGCGGCGATCGCCGCCGAACGCGGCTGGCCCGTCCTGAGGCTCTTCGCATGATCCGCAAACTGATCGGCAGGCTGCTCGGCAAGTCGGCCCCGCCGGCGCCAACCGCTGCACCGGCCGCACCGGCTCCACCACCGGCCCCGGTGATCCCGCTCGGCCGTCGGGTCGAGGTGCCGGCGTCCGAGCATGGCATCGACCCGGCGCTGCTGGATGCGAACGCGGTGCGCGTGGTGCGCACGCTGAAGGACGCCGGGCACGAGGCCTACATCGTCGGCGGCGCGGTGCGCGACCTGCTGGTCGGCCTCAAGCCCAAGGACTTCGACGTCGCCACCGACGCCACCCCGGAGCAGGTCAAGGCGCTGTTCCGGCGCGCCTTCGTCATCGGGCGCCGGTTCCGGCTGGTGCACGTGATCTTCGGCCGCGGGCGTGAGCACGAGGTGATCGAGGTCTCGACCTTCCGCGCCTACCTCGACCCGGCGGCCGGCGATGCGGCGGTCGACGGCAACGAGAAGACCGCCCGCCAGGCGCTGGCCGGCAAGCAGCACGCGGTCGATGCCAGCGGCCGCGTGCTGCGCGACAACGTCTGGGGGCCGCAGATCGAGGACGCGGCGCGGCGCGACTTCAGCGTCAACGCGATGTACTACGACCCGCTGAGCCAGACGCTGGTCGACTACCACGGCGGCCTGGGCGACGCCCGCGCGCGCGTGCTGCGCCTGATCGGCGACCCTGCCACGCGCTACCGCGAGGACCCGGTGCGCATCGTGCGCGTGCTGCGCTTCGCGGCCAAGCTCGGCTTCACGATCGACCCGGCGACGCGCGCGCCGATCGACAGCCTGGCACCCCTGCTGGCCGCGGTGCCGGTCTCGCGCCTGTTCGACGAGATGGTCAAGCTGCTGCAGACCGGGCACGCACTGGCCAGCCTGGCCAAGCTGCGCGAGGTGCGCCTGCCCAAGGGCGTGTTCCCGATCCTCGACCTGGCGCTGGCGCAGACCGGGCGCGGCGACGGCGCGGACCGCTTCGTGCAGCTCGCGCTGGCCGACACCGACCGCCGCGTCGCCGAGGGCAAGCCGGTGGCACCGAGCTTCCTGCTCGCCTGCATGCTCTGGCACGAGGTGCAGGGGCGCTGGCAGGCGGTGCGCGCCGACGGCACGCCGCCCTTGCCGGCGCTGCAGCAGGCGGTCGACGCGGTGTTCGAGGCACGCATCGGCGACATCTCCGGCCGCGGCAGGCTCGGCGCCGACATGCGCGAGATCTGGATGATGCAGCCGCGTTTCGAGCGCCGCTTCGGCCGCGGGCCTTCGTCGCTCGTCGAGCAGCCGCGCTACCGCGCCGGCTGGGATTTCCTGCGCCTGCGCGCCGACGCCGGC
>JRYF01013819.1_pt1 | contig 10914 bp, 8 predicted proteins | sample 235331 | NCBI WGS metagenome assembly JRYF01 (sample SAMN03074217, study PRJNA261475) | activated sludge metagenome | biome: Wastewater Treatment Plant; feature: Wastewater; material: Activated sludge; isolation source: activated biomass of a wastewater treatment plant treating hydrocarbon... ... | reverse complement strand
TGGACGATGCGCTGGACGACGCCGAGGCATTGGCCGCCTTCGCCGCCCGACTGGAGCGATTGCGCGACCGGTTGCAACGCGCGCCCCGGCAACTACTGGTGGTCAGCGAAGCCGAACGGCAAACCGCCATCGCTGAAGTTCTGACCGCCCGCTGGCAAGATCCTGGCGAGGCCGTGGTGGAATCATTCGCGCTGGCCGCGCCCGAACCGCAACCGCCCCGGCAGGGCTTCCGGGTCAATACTCAAGTGAACTTCTGCGCCAAGGTCTATCCGGGCATCGCGCCCAACCATCCCGACGCCCCGGCCCTGCACGTGCTGGGCGATTTTCTGCGCAACGGCTACCTGCACCGGGCCATCCGCGAACAGGGCGGCGCCTACGGCGGCGGCGCGGGCTACCATCCCGACAGCGGCGCGTTCCGCTTCTATTCCTACCGCGATCCCCGCCTGACGGACACTCTGGCCGATTTCGACCGGGCGCTGGAGGCCATCGGCGCCTTCTTCGGCGCCCTATTCGGCCGGACCCCGGACCAGCGCCGCGCCTACCGGCAACGGGTGCTGGGCGTGACCTTGGCCGATCTTCAGCGGATGGCGGCCACCTATCTGCAACCGGAACAGGCCCGGTGCGCCGTGCTCAGCGACGCGCGGACATTGGCACAACAGCAAGATTGGACGATCATCATGATCTGATGCCATTTCCATCATTCAATCCCCGACCCCATACCGCTCCCGATACGCCCGCAGGGTCGCCAGGGACGCCGCATAGTCCGGGCGTTCGGCTAGATACGCCACCAGATCGTTCAGGGTGGCGATGGCGATAACGGGGATGCCATGAGCGCGCTCGACTTCCCGCACCGCCGATAATTCGCCCAGACCGCGCTCCTGCCGGTCCAGGGCGATGACCACCCCCGCCGGGGTCGCCGCGTGCCGCGCCAACAACTCCATCGTCTCGCGGATGGCGGTGCCGGCGGTGATGACATCGTCCACGATCAGCACCCGGCCTTTTAATGGAGCGCCGATGATCGTCCCGCCCTCGCCGTGCGCCTTGGCCTCCTTGCGGTTGCAGCACCACGGCAGGTCGCGACCGTGGTGCTCGGCCAGGGCGATCACCGCGGCGGCGACCAGCGGAATGCCCTTATAGGCCGGCCCGAACAGGGTGTCGAATTCCAGTCCGGCCTCCAGGATCGCGGCGGCGTAGCACCGGCCCAACCGCGCCAGCGCCGCGCCGCGGTCGAACAAGCCCGCGTTGAAAAAATACGGACTGACCCGCCCCGATTTGAGGGCGAACGCGCCGAAGCGCAACACGCCGCGCTCGATGGCGAAGTCGAGAAAGTCCCGCTGATAGTCTCGCATGGGTGAAAATTCCGGCTGAGAAGGATCGATTGGGCTGGATGGACGCCTTTCGGGTCGTATGATGTCTTGCCTCATTCGTGGCGGCAGGGGCCATTGACGCCACGCAGCGCGTCCAATACCGCAAGGGTCATCATCCGAATGTTGCGCCAACGCGGCGATACCACGAGCGAGAAATACAGCAGCTTGAAAAGTGCGCGGGGGAAATCCTGCACTTTCCACGCCCAGGGGCAGTAGTTTCGGCCGTAAAGACAAAGCCGATTGCGGATCTGATAGTACTGGCGGAGGGAATCATGGATGTGAATGGAACCCAGGCGGCGCAAACCGGGAAGATAAACAGTCTCATCGCCCATCCGATGGATCAACACGGCATTGTAAACCCCATAAAAGTGATACCCTCGCGATCGAGCTCGAAAGCACCACTCCAAGTCCACGTTGTCGATAAAAAGCCCCTCTTCCGGCAGCCCCACCGCCTGATACGCCGCAGCCGGCGACAGCATTCCGGATGCGACCAAAAAATCGGCGCGAACTCGGGCATGGGGGGCCGTACCGTAGATTTTTTCCACGCGCCACGGGCGAAACCGGACGAAGGGCATTGAATCCGCGTTCCGCGCCGAAACCAGTCGCGGCCCCACTCCGGCGACTCGTTCGCCCCGAACCGCGCATTCAGCGAGCGCGTCGAGCAACTCGGCCACCATGTCGTCGGCGGGCAAGCTGTCTTGATCCAGAAGGAGAATGTGACTGGCGCCTAGGGCAATAGCCCGACGGATACCGACTCCCTGGGCGGCGGCGAGGCCCAAGTTCCGTGCCTGGGGATGATACTCGGCTTGCGCTCGCGCAACCGCCGACCGCAGACCTTGCTGGATCGCCGGGTCGGAGTCATTATCCACCACGATGACCCGCTCCACCTGAGGCGCCAGTACGGCCAGTTGCCGGGAAAGCGCGGCAAGTTCGGGATGAAAACTCACCACCACCGCCATCACCCGTGGGGCTGGGAGAGGCACGGTCATCATCGGCAGCGATCGCTCCATCCAGCGCTCGATCGATGACTCAACGCATCCGCCGCCGCAGTTCGGCCAACCACAAGACCGGGTTCGTGGCGTGATGGAGCAGCCAGCAAGCCACCAGTTCTCGCCAGCGCGGGCGCGGTCCCAGGTTTTGCGGCCGTCGCCAGTCGATCGAGCGCCATACTCCCCATACCCAGATCTGCTGGCTTACGGAACAGCGTGACAAATCGCCACTTTCGTCAAAGTAGGGTTGTTTGCCGGATGGTTTCATGAGCGGGAACGGCTAACATCCAGGTAACGTAACACCGTGTTCAAACCCGGCATCCCCAAAAGCCGCCCGGTCCCATAAAGCCAGTTGGAACAACGCAGCCGTTGCAGGAACGTCCGGGGACGGAAGAAATCGGTCAACCGCAAACGGTCTTGCTGCAAGCGCAAGGTGCCATCGAAGCCAAAGTCTTCGGAGTGGGTGACCTGCATCAGAAACTCGGCCTCTTGCCGCGTGGGAAAGGAAACGACCCGTTCGGCCAGCGTCATCACGAAGGGACGCACTTCATCGAAAGAATAACCCGTCAGATGGAGGGCGCGAGCGAATGGGTCGCAAAACGCGAGAACGCCGGCATGAAATTCCGCAATCATCGGATTCATGGCCAACTCCGCCTGGCGATCCGGAGCGGTATCCTCCTTGAGCACCGGAATCACCCGACCATCGTCCGCGCGGCGATAGCATAGCGTCGTGGCGTGCAAGGCGCGGGCGCCTTCCTCGAACAACTCCTCGAAGCGGGAAAATCCATCCTCCAGCCAGTTGCGGCGTCGAACATCGTACAGCAAGCCATAGATCGTATTCCTGGCCGCATCCAGGCGATGCTTGATGCCATGCACCCAACCCAGATACAAACCAAAGACATGGGGATAATAGTCTTCGTCGCCGAACGCATCCTGGAAATAACGCTGGGATGAGCCGTTCCAGCCGATGTCGACCAACCCTACCCGTTCATGGTCGAAAAAGCCGCTTTGGCGCAGGTAATCGCCCAACAGAGCCCGTTGTTCGCGAGCGTGGTGGATCACGATAGCCTGAAACTCCGGATCGGCGATCATGGCTCGATAGCGTTCGGAGTCCCAGTCTTCAATGCGCTGATCGACAGCGTAGTCGTAGCGACGCGCCACCGTCACGAACGCGGCCGGCGGCAGATCGAAGGTCTTGCAAATGGAAGTCAACCCCTGCTGGTTGGGATTATGCAGGGGCGCCAGCGTGGTTTCATAGGAAAGACCCTGGTGCATCGCCGCTGGCGCGGTCGATTTGCGGGATACGTATAGATATTCCGTGCTCGGCCGCGCTTCCGGTTCGAGAATATGAGGCGCCAACCGCTCGAACAACCGAAGAAACAACTCCCCTTCTCGCGCCAGGAAAAACAACCGCGGAAGACGATGTTCCCGGGCTTTCTCGATGACTCCGAGGATGAAGGTGCAAAAGATCGGGCCGAGGTAGGAAAAGCCCAAATCGAAATAAAAATTACGTGGGGCTGGCGGCTCGATGAGTTGCAACAGATGCCGTCCCTTCCAGTAAGGGTTCTTGGCCGCCAACCAAGCATGGCCGCGCAGGACCGCTCGCCGGCGGTTGTTGCGGGCATCGTCCAACCACAAGGATGCAATGCCCAAGGCGGCGGGCGCCGCGCTGTCCGAATGTCGATTATCGCCGATGTGCAGTAATCGGTGCGCGGGCATCTGCTCTCGTGCGAGGACGTGCTCGAAAAGACGGCCGGAGTATTTGCCCACGCCACTGGTTGAGGACACGTACAACCGATCTATACAGTCCGCGAGCCCCTGTCGTTGGAACAAAATCCACAGATGCTCCTCATCCAGATACATGTCGGAGATGGCAATTATCCGTTTGCCGAGAGTACGCAGCCAAGTCAGAATTTCCTCCATTTCCGGCTTGACGTAGAGCACATCCGCTTCGATCCGCAATTCCTCGGCAACAATCCAGGCGGCGAGTTCAGGGTCCGGACGTCCGATAAGGACCCGAGCCATTTCCGCCGCCAGGTCCGAAAAGCGACACTCATGATCGCACTCGGCCAGTTGGCGCTCGCGCCGCAATCGCGACTCGACTTCGGCACGACAGGTCAGAAGCTCTTGCAAATTTTTTTCGATGTGATGATGCGCCGATAAATGCTGGGAAAGCGTGCGGCAGGCGATCAACTTGACGTGATCGGGCGGTTCGATCACGCGCTCCAACAGCGTATCGAAAATATCAAACGACACCACGTCCACGTTCGCCACTCGTCGCGCCAACTCGATCCGCAACATGGCCGTATCCCGTATCCGGACGCCGTGCCCGGTACGCGCCAAGCGCTTTCCAGCGCGTCTCAGCCACCGCGCCGGAGCGAGGAGCACGCGGCCCAGGCGAAAGCTTGGAGAATGCTGGAGCTGACTCAATTCCGCCTGAGTCATGGCCAGAACTTGCCGGTCTTGCCTCAGCCAACTCACAAGCTGGTCTCGCTCGGCTTCAAGGGCGCGGTTATGGGTATCCAGCGCGACATTGGCGACATGCAACGCCTCGTTATCGCGGTGCAACTGCTGGTTGGCGGCATCCAGCGCCTCGTTCGCCTGGGAGAGAGCGCGGTTGATGCGATCCAGCTCCCGATTGCCGCGATCCAGTTCCGTTTGGGCGCGATGGAGCGCTTCCAGGTGTCCGTGATAGGTTTGCCGATGGCGATCCCGGTCGATCTGTACGATCAGACGCTTGATTCGATGCAGATAGGCTAACGCGGGACCGGTTTCCTGACCCAGGATTTTCGGAATATACCGCCGCAGTAGAACATCCGTCTCGAGATTAGCTCGAAGGGGATTTTTAAGAATCGTATTATTGCCATGCAGCCGGTAATCGAGCAGAGGTTCGTCCACTAAAAAACCCAGACGATGCCCAAGTTGGTGAGCGGCGCGCAGCACATAATCGTAATCCAGAACATAGCGGTAGGGGCAAAAAGGCCCCAGCGTTTCAAAAACCGTGCGATGGAAAAAGAGGTTGGAAGTGGTGATGGCGAAGTTACCACTCAACAACGCCCTGGCTGCGTTACCCTCCCGCCGATAACTCTCCTTGAGATCCGCATACCAAATCCGCCACCAGTGGTTGGGACTGGTGATCGGCGCGCCATCGCGGTCGATGAGACGAATGTCGCTCAATACCATGCCGTAATCTTGCTCCCGGCTGGCGTCGAGAAGCCGCGCAAGGCGTTGCGGATGGAAGCGATCATCCGAGTTCAGAATCGCGAGATACTCGCCCCGAGCCTGGGATAAACCGAAGTTGATGGCGCGATGGGCCCCCTGGTTATCCTGGCGGTAAAGACGCACCCGGGAATCACGGCAGTCGGCCAAACGTTCCCACGTGCCATCGGTGGAGCCGTCATCCACGACGACCACTTCCAGTAAAACCCCTTCTTGTTCCAAGGCGGAAGCCAACGCTTCACTGATAAACTGCTCGTGGTTATAGGCGGGAATGACTACGGAAATCAGAGGTGACGCCATGACTGTCGTTCGACCAAGCGGAAAGGTATAGCCTGTTATTTCACAACGGAGCGCCACCCGGCGGCCAGGGCGCGCAGGGGCGCGGTCAGACGCCAGGAGGTGGACGCACGGATTGCGGCAAGGCGGTTTTGGCAGGCGCTCAACTCGTCGTTGAGCCTAATCTGCTCCTGACGGGCTTTGGCAAGATCCGCGCTTTGGCTGGCGAGCTCCTGTTGGATCATGGCCCACAATGAAGGCAATCGTCGCGCCGCTTCCTCGGCATTGCTCGTCTCGATGCCCAGAACCGCGAGGTCGCGGAGCAACCGAGCCGTGAAACGCCATTGACGCGCTTGTTCCATGAGTTCCAGGAAGCGCTCCACGGAGATGCGATAACGCCATTTCTCGGCGATGGCCAGGGCGCTTTTGCGAACGTCCTCCGGATCGGCGCGTACACCGAACCCGGTCGCCGCGCCAATCCGATAAAACGCGGTGACTTCGGACACCATCCCAAACTCCGCGCGCTCCGCCAGTTGCAACCAAAAATCCCAATCTTCAAAACGTTCCAAGGCTTCGTCGAAATGTGCGCCCTCGCTCACCAGGGAGCGATGAAACAGCACGGTGTGAATCGGCAAAAAATTGCCGGCCAGCAGCTTGACCGGATCGTAGGGCTCGTCGAAGCGAACTGGCAATGGCTTGTCCTGGACATCCACCGCCTGGCAGTGGCAGTAGACTACCCGGTAACCCTTCTGAGAGGCAACCGCCACCAAATTCGCGACATGGCTCGGCGCCACGTAATCGTCGTCGTCGAGGAACAACAACCATTCGCCACGAGCGGCTCTAAGGCCGCGATTGGCGGCGGTGGCCCGTGGCACCGCCTGGTTCGCGTCGACAAAAATCGTTGGTCGATTGTCCCATTGGTCGAGAAGCCGCCGGTGAGAAGCACCCTTGGCATTGACCACGACGATCTCGATATTTGGATAATGTTGCGCCGCGATGGAGGTCAGCGCGGCATCCAGAGTAGGACGATCGCTGCTGCGGACGATCACGGATACGAGGGAAAGCGCGGAAGAAGATGCAAGCTTCGAGGGGCGGCACGACTGCTGGGGACATTCACAAACCCCTGAATGACTACATTGCATCTTCATAGGACTTGCGCATTCATAGTCGCGATTCGAATTGGGTTGCAACCGCCGGATCAGTATCACCTCGGTCATGCAACCCGTAGAAAAGCCGGCGATGCAATCTCGCCGGCTTCTCGAGGTTACCACGCGCGCCTCACCCTTGCGAGAGAGGCGCGGGAAGGGAAGGGGGCGATTCAGGCGTATTGCTTCAAGTGCAAAACTCAGCGTGTGATGGTGTCGCCTCAGCCCGTATTCCTGAGCAATGGCAGTCCGGCGACCCAGGGCACGTGCAGCGTATGCGGGTCAAAGCTGACCAAGATGGGTTCAACCGCTGCCCATGCTGGCATGCAGAAACCGGAAGTGACCGCCAAACCACGTGCAGCGGCGCGAAAGCCTGCAAAAGCTGCCNNTAGGCGTGTTCCCACACGTCGCAGGTCAGCAACGCGACTTTCCCGGAGGTCATCGGCGTGCCGGCGTTGGACGTGCTCATCAATTCCAACGAGCCGTCCAGATTCTTGACCAGCCAGCCCCAGCCCGAGCCGAAGGTACCGACCGAGACCTTGGTAAACTCCTCCTTGAATGCCGCGAACGAACCAAATTTCTGGTCGATCGCCGCCGCCAACGCCCCGCTCGGCTCGCCGCCACCGTTGGGCTTCAGACAGTTCCAGTAGAACGTGTGGTTCCACACCTGCGCGGCGTTATTGAAGATCCCACCGGACGATTTCACGATGATCTCTTCCAGTGATAGATTCTCAAACTCGGTGCCGGGGATCAGGTTGTTCAGGTTAGTGACATAAGCCTGGTGGTGCTTACCGTAGTGAAACTCCAGAGTCTCCGCCGAAATATGGGGTTCCAGCGCATTCTTGGCGTAGGGTAGTTCGGGCAGTTGATGAACCATGCGTCGTCTCTCCAGTTGCGGGTCCAGCGTCGAAGGGTTAGCGCCCGGTTAGAGCCGCATGGCGACGGTCAGTTTTGCCGCCGCCGCGCCCCGCGCGCTACAAGGCCGGGCTAGTCTAGTCCCCGGTTCCAGCCGATGCAACGCGGGTTGCGGGCGGTACGGGTATGGTATTCTTGCGCCTACCTCTCCCGCCGAACCCACGCGAAGCGGTTCCGAGCCACCTCCATATTTCAGATCTTGGAGACCGACCCCATGCACAAGCTTAATCTCATACTCCTCTTTCTGGCCGCTCTTGCCACCACCGGTTGCGTCGGTGGTCTGGGCGGTAGTTCCTCCAGCAGTGACAGCGGCGTCACCAGCGTCGCCAGCCTCAGCGACGGCGGCCGGGCCGGTCCTCGGGTGAGCGATAGCGAAATTACCCGCAGCATCCAGAACGCTTTTAAGGAAGATGACCTGCTGTCTAACGCCAACGTCACAGTTAACAGCCAGCAGGGCGTCGTCAGCATGAGCGGCCGGCTGACCGCCCGCGCCGCCAATCGTGCGATGTCGCTGGCGCGGTCCGCGCCCGGCGTGCAACGGGTCGTGTGGGCCAGCATCGACTACATTCCCGAATAAGCCTGAATCCCCCTTCTCAAAAAACGCGAAACTCTCATGTGTGGCATTGGCGGCGAACTGCGCCTCGACGGCGGTGAACCCGACTGGACCCTGATGGGGCGGATGCTGCGCCACCTGGCCCGACGCGGTCCCGATCACGAAGGAACCTGGTCCGACGGCCCTCTGCTGCTGGGCCATCGCCGCCTGTCGGTGATCGACCTCAGCGAGCGCTCCAACCAACCGATGGTCGATCCCGAACTGGGGTTGGCGCTGGTATTCAATGGCGCCATCTACAACTATCGGGAATTGCGGCGCGAGTTGCTGGCCAGGGGCTACCACTTCTTCTCCGAGGGCGACACCGAGGTCATCCTCAAGGCCTACGCCGAATGGGGCGAGGACTGCGTCGAGCGCTTGATCGGCATGTTCGCCTTCGCGATCTGGAACCGCCGCGCGCGCACGCTGTTCCTGGCCCGCGACCGGCTGGGCATCAAACCCCTGTACTACAGCCGGACGCCGCGCGCCTTCCGTTTCGCGTCCAACAGCCAGGCGCTGCTGGCGGCGCCGGATGTGGACATTGCCATCGACCCGGTGGCCCTGCACCACCAGTTGACCCTGCATGCAGTCGTTCCCGCGCCGCGCACGATCCTGCAAGGCATCCGCAAGCTGGCGCCCGCCACCACGCTAACCCTGACTCCCGACGGTGGCGAGCGGAGCCGCGTCTACTGGCGTCTCAAGGCGCTGCGTCCCGCCGAACCACGCGACGAGACGGAGTGGACCGAGGCGGTGCATGCCGCGCTACGGCTAGCGGTACGGCGGCGACTGGATGTCGCCGACGTGCCGGTGGGGGTATTACTGTCCGGCGGGCTGGATTCCAGCCTGTTGGTGGCTTTGCTGATCGAATCCGGGGTCCGCGATCTGCGAACTTTCTCGGTGGGCTTCGAGGATCAGCCGGAAGAAAAAGGCAGCGAGTTCGAATACTCCGATCAAGTGGTCGCCCGCTATCAGACCCGCCATCAGAAGTATCTGATTCCCAACGATCGCGTGCTCGAGCGTCTGCCGGAAGCGGTCACCTGCATGGCCGAGCCGATGGTCGGCCAGGACGCGGTGGCGTTTTTCCTGCTGGCCGAACAGGTTTCCCAGGCGGTCAAGGTCGTGCAGAGCGGTCAGGGCGCCGATGAGGTATTCGGCGGCTATTTCTGGTATCCGCGCATGGCCGCCGAGAGCGGCGACGCCCTGGAACGATTCCGGCGCCATTATTTCGACCGCGATCACGCGGAATTCCTGGAAACGGTCGAGTCGGCTTGGCATGGTCCCGACCATACCGCCGCGTTTGTCGCCGAACGGCTGGCGGAGCCCGACGCCGAGGACTATCTGGATCAGGTGCTGCGGCTGGACGTGACCACCCTGATCGTGGACGACCCGGTCAAGCGGGTGGACAACATGACCATGGCCTGGGGGCTGGAAGCGCGAGTCCCGTTCCTGGACCACCAACTGGTGGAACTGGCGATGCAACTGCCGCCGGCCCTGAAAATCGGCGGCGGCGGCAAATACGTGTTGAAGAAAATCGCCCGAGATTTGTTGCCCGACGCGGTGATCGACCGGCCCAAGGGCTATTTCCCGGTGCCGGCGCTCAAATTCGTGCGGGGACCGTTTCTGGACTTCATGCGCGACATCGTCGATTCGCGCGCCTGCCGGGAGCGTGGCCTGTTTCAGCGGGTGTATCTGGACCGACTGCTGGCGGAACCGGAGGCGCATCTGACCCGCTTGCTGGGCAGCAAGCTGTGGCATGCGGCGCTGCTGGAACTGTGGCTGCAATCAAATGTGGACGCCATTAAGTCTCAGGAAACCCCCTCCCAAACCAGCGGGCTTTGATCCCGACACCCGAAGCATGGCCTCAAGCCTCATCGACGCCATCGGCGTTTCGCACGTCCCAATCGCCGCTCCGGCCCGCATCGTCTCGCTGGTGCCCAGCATCACCGAACTGCTGTTCGCGCTGGGACTGGGCGAGCAAATCGTCGGCCGCACGCATTACTGCGTTCATCCCCAGCCAGCGATTGCGACCATCCCCAGCGTCGGCGGTACCAAGAAGATCAAGCAATCCCGCTTGCGGGCGCTCCAACCTACCCACGTCATTCTCAACATCGACGAGAACCCGCGCGCGCTGGCGGAACAACTCGCCGAATCCGTGCCGCATCTCATCGTGACCCATCCGCTGGCGCCCGAGGACAACGTGCCGTTGTATCGCCTGTTGGGGGGGATTTTCCGCCGGGAAGCCGAAGCGGAAACGCTGGCAGCCGAATTCGCGCGGGTGCTGGCGGCGCTGCGCCGAACCATCTGGCCGCCGCGCCGGGTGTTGTATCTGATCTGGCGCCAGCCGTGGATGGGCATCAGCCGGGATACCTATATCGCCCGCACCCTGGCGCTGGTGGGCTGGGAGCCACTGCCGG
>JRYF01003314.1_pt1 | contig 10946 bp, 9 predicted proteins | sample 235331 | NCBI WGS metagenome assembly JRYF01 (sample SAMN03074217, study PRJNA261475) | activated sludge metagenome | biome: Wastewater Treatment Plant; feature: Wastewater; material: Activated sludge; isolation source: activated biomass of a wastewater treatment plant treating hydrocarbon... ... | reverse complement strand
ACCATGGCTCTGATTGTTTTTTCTGGGTCGAGCGGGTCTTCGCCTTCGATGTTGTGATTGCAGATCGAGTTTGGGATGTTGACATGGTCTTTCTGGATGGCTTGCAGGCTTTTGATGGTGTGTTTTTCGGTCTGTTGGATGAGCCGCGAGGCGCGGAAGTAGCGTACGCGGGAAGAGAGCAGTTCTTCGGGGTCTTTTTCGATCTGCCTCATGTGCGGGTCGAGGTAGTGATTGGTGTGCACCATATATCCATCATGTCCATAGAGGATCTCGAACCTGCGCGCTGACACTTCCACGGAGTACAACTCGCCGCTTTCGTGGATGAGCAGATGGTTGTAACCCGCCGCGCGGTGGGGGATGAGCGTCCGTCCGATGGCGCCGGAGATTCGGCGCGAGGCAAGCACGGCGCGGGCAACCACGAGTCGGGGAATTCCGATGCGCGAGTCGTTCGGGTAGACCGAGTCGATTAGTTGGGCGATGCCGTAGGCGTTGAATCCGACGTTGGGCAGGAGCCCGCCATAGGTCATGGCAAGAAACGGGGGTTCCTTCGTTGGTTTGGCGCTGATGACGTACACGTCGTCTTCGTCATCGGGGACCCAATCTTCGTTATGCGCCGCCAGCACGTGACCATCCGCCGTCCGCTCCTCGTTGACCGCAAAACTCGTGCAGCGCGTCAGATGCAGCGCGTCCACCGTGACTGCCTCCATGACATTGAGAGTCACGATCTCACTGAACGGGACATTCGCCCCTTCTGCGATGCCGCGCCATTCATCCACGTACTGCGGATAACGTTCCTCTGCGAACGGCAGGTACTTGCGCGATTGGATCTGCGCGCCCTCCCAGGTCAACTCGAGCGTGCCATACGCCTGCTCGATCAACATGCGCGCGTTCTCCACACTATGAACCACCTGCTCCCGGCGCGCCTCACCGATCTGTCGTCCCATCTCGCGGTGCGTACCGGAGACTTCGATCAAGGGCGGCGGCGATCTGTGGGTTTTTGTGTCCGGGACAGAAATTTCCTTCAAAGCCATAAAACCTCCATAAAATCAAAACCCGCCCCGAGTTCGTGCTTCGGAGCGGGCGGAATTATATCACGCTGATTTTCAGGCTTCGGACGCGGGAGGCGCCTGACCGGCATCCACCGGGGGACTGTAAACGCTCAGCGCGGGACTTTGAACTGCCTGCGCCCCGAACCGCGTCACCACCACCGCGCCGATCGCCAGGATGGTGATTGCCCCGGCCAGGCGCAGCACGTCCATGCCCAGCAGCGATGAGAAATTATTGAGCGACTGGATCGAATTAACGATGAACACCAGCAGGAAGGTTCCAAACCCGGTGGTGAGGACCGGCGCCCATTCCTGCCTGACCGCTCTCGTAAAACGCTCGCCGATCTCCTGCCCGATGGCGATCATGCCGAACAACCAGGCGAAGACCAATGCCACAACCGGGATGACGGTCAGGAACAGGGCGACACCGACAACCACCGACAACAAACCGATCCCGCCCACCATCAGGGGCTGCACAATGACCGCATGGGAAACCTTATCCAGCCGCTCCTGAAAGAAGAGGACAGCCAGCATTCCCAGGATCGCCATCAATAGTGAAGTGGCAAATACCCGCCCAACTTCAAGGAATGGGTTGAAGTCCACATTCACGACGCTGGGGATGCTGGGGACATCCGGGATGCCTGGAACGCCCGGCGCCACCGGCGGGACGCGTCCATTGGGAATATCAATTTGCGGGGCAACGTTATTGACCAGGTCGCCCTTGATCTCCGCCCCCTCCGCCCGCTGGATCTGTCCGCCCACCAGCACTACATCCCCGGTAACAACGGCAGTCGGCTCCAGTTTGATCTGCCCGCCAACGACCACCACATCGCCGTTCAATATGCCGTCACTTACGATGTTTCCGCCGATGACGACCAGGTCACCGTTCAATTCGGCATCCGCCTCGACAGTCACATTCCCGCCGAATAGCACGAGATCGCCATCGAACGGCTCGCCGCTCTCAATGGTTATATTGCTCCCAAAAATGACCCGCCCGCTGCCGGGGCCGGGTCCCTGCGCATACACGGACCCCGAAGGCAGGAACAACAGCGCCAGCAATAACAGAAAGGTTATGGTTCTGGTTTTTACTTTCATGTTTTACACTCCTTGCGGTACACGAGTGAACCGCCAGATGGATACCGACCACAGAAGGCTGGTGCCTGCAAATGCAGAGATGAGGATCATCCATACAAAGGGGGGCACAAAGCCGGGAAATACACGCAACAACACCGAGCCAGCCTGCGACAGGGCTTGCAGGGTCGTGATTAGAAATATCCCCCACTCCACAAACGTAGCGACCCACATCTCGGGCGAGGCGAGAAATTTCAAAATGGACGGTCCCGCCAGCCACAACAGGAAGAACACGCCTCCGATCAGGAACAGGACGGCTCCCCAAGCCCTGCGACGGCGCTCGACGAGTTTACGCTCCGCCAGCCGCGCCTGGAAGCGCGCCGTAAACCCTTCGGCGGGCGCGACCAACTTTGCCGAACGCAGGACCATCTCCGTTTCAAGAAGCGCGGAACAGTAGGCGCAGGAACGGACGTGCAGGTCAAGTTCACGCTTCTGTCCGGGGGTCAGGGGTGTTTCATTCAACAGCCACTCTTCAAAAGGCTGGTGTTTCATAGGCTCTCCTTTCGGGGCGGGTGCTGGGCATGGTTTCTTCCTGCCACATGCCTGCCAGCGCCCGTCGCGAGCGATGCAGGCGGCTTTTCACCGCGCTTACCGTAAGATTCAAAGATTGGGCAATTTCAACCTCCGAAAAGTCGTACCAGTAACGCATGATGACCGCGGCCCTATCGGTCGTATCCAGGTTTTTCAGCAAAAGGTGGAGGCGGTCGCGCTGTTCCCGTTTGACGGATTCAGTTTCCGGGTCCAGGGCAGAGGCGTCCGGCAGTTCGAAGGTCGCTCCGTCGTCGTTCTCCGCGTCCATCGAAAATATTGTGAATTTTTTCTTACGCAGGTTGTCAATGCAATAATGCGCCGCGATGGATAGGATCCACGTGCCGAACGAACGGGATGTGTCGTAGCGGTGCAGGTTCTGGTACGCCCGCAGGAAGGTCTCCTGCGCGGCATCCTCCGCCAACTCAGGCTCACCCAGCATGCGGTAGCACAGGTTGTAGACAGGCTTCTGATAGGTTTCAACGAGTTGCGTGAACGCCTCGTCACTGCCTTGTTGCGCCTGGATGACCCAGGTCTTCTCGTCGGTCACTCTCGCTCCTATTAAGACTTTCCTACAGGTACTTACGAAACGGACGCGGAAAGGTTGCGCTTAGTGGACATGCCCGTGACCTTCCCCGCCTCCCTCCGGACCGAGAACCTGCTCCCACATCCCGAGCGACTCAGCCCTGAGAGCGAAGAGGCTTGCGATCCCCGTCCCCAGCGGCACCGCGCTGACCAGACCCAGCGACCCGACCAGTGTGCGCACGATTTCCTCCGCGATAAATTCAAAGTTGACCAGATAACCCAGATTTCCCTGCCCAAGCGTGAACAGCAGCAGCATGGGAAGCGAAGCCCCCGCGTACGCCAGTACCAGCGTGTTGACCGTCGCCGCCACGTGATCCTGCCCGATCCGCATTGCGGCACGGAACAAGCCGCCGAATCCCAGCGACGGGTTGGCGTGATGCAGTTCGAACACCGCCGAAGCCTGTGTGGTGACCAGGTCATCCAACACCCCCAGCGCGCCGATGATCATGCCGCCCAGCAGCAGCCCGCGCAGGTTGATCTGTGTGTTGAGTATTTGCAGGAGGAAGAGCGCGTTCTCGTCCCCGGAGCCGGTCAGTTTTGTGAAGGCGACAAAGATGGCGGCAAGGGTTCCCGTAATAAGCAACACCAGCACCATGCTGATCACTGCCGCATGTGTTTTGAGATTCCAGCCATAGGTCAGGTAAAGCGTCACACCGAGGAGAATGATCGAACCGATGATGCTGACACGCAGTGGATCGTCCCCGGAAAGGATTCGGGGAATAATGTAACCGATGATGACCGCCAGACTGAACGCCATACTCAACAATGAGCGAAATCCCTTCCAGCGGCTGATGAGCAGGATGGCAGCGGCAAATATCGCGGTCAGCCACAACAACGGCGCTGCGCGGACGAAATCAACAAAGTAAACTGTCAACACCCCATCCGGGCGCGCCCCAATGGTCACGAGGATTTTATCGCCCGGATCAAGATACACCGCGCTCGAAAGCACCTGCCGCCTGCCATAATCCATTTCCATGACGATGCCCTGATATTCCCCCTCCAACATTTCCACGCGCGCGATCTGGTAACGCTGGATCATGCCGCCCAGGTCAATCTCGCCCTCTTCGATGATCTCATTGACGCGCGCCGGCGTGGTCTCCGAGCCAAAAACAGACATCGCGACATCCGGCAAGTCCGCAGGTTTGAACAAGAAGACGAACAGGGCAATTACTACAATTAAAAAAAGTCCAGCACGGATAAGATGATGTGGTTTCATATTCCCAGTATACCCCGCCGAATGAACAAAAAGGGACACACGTACTTGTGTGTCCTTTCAAAAAACGATTGGGGAATTGGGGATTGGTCAGTTTTTACCGTTCTTGCCGTTCTTCCTGGACTTTCGAAAACGTTCCATCACATTTCTTGGCTGCGTCTTGATGGCGGTAATGGCGGTTTCAATCCCCTCCGATACTTCGGGCGGCACCTTTCCATGCTCGATGAAGGAGATTACCTTTTTGGAACGTGAGCCGCCGGTATTCGGTTCCTTTGTACCCTTCGAAATATAGTCGCCATAATATTTCGGCGAATACAGGGACCGGTACTGGTAATCGTAATAACTGTGGGCGCTTTGTTCGGAAATCTTGTTGAAAACAATCCCAAGCAGGTGTGCTTTGGACCGATCCAACTGTTCCTTGATGGTACTGGCTTGCTCTTCGGAAGTTTGCCCGGGTTCCAGGATCAGGATCACGCCGTCAACCCTGGAGGCGAGGTTATATGAGTCCGCGATGATCAGGGGCGGGGCATCCACAATCACGATCTCGAACTTCTCCCTGAGATCGCCCAAAATGGAACCGATCCGCTTCGAACCGACCACCTCGGTGATGTTCGACGGAATGTTTCCCGCCGTGATCACCTTCAATTCTCCGCCATACCAACTGCGCACAACGTTGTCAATGTCCGCCTTGTTGCGGATCAAATCAGAAAGACCGGGCTCCTTTGCCATATCCAGCGCCTTGTGGACGGAGGGTCTTCGTAAATCGGCATCAACCAGGACAACTTCCTGTTCCCCCTGCGAGATTGACAAAGCCAGGTTTGTGGCAACGGTGGTCTTCCCATTTCCCTGATTTGGGCTGGTGATGAGGATCGTTCTTACCGGCCGGCTGATCTGAAAAAACTCGATATTGGACCGCAACAAGCGAAAGTTTTCAGCCAGGATTGAGTTTGGATTCTTCGCTACATACGTTGCATTGTTCCCCGGTTCCTCAAGGTCGGAGATATAACCGATCACCGGCAGGTTGAAAATACGTTCCACGTCGGATGTGGTCTTGACCGTACGATCGAGAAAATCAAGCAGGTATGCCGCGCCGGCGCCCAGGCTGAATCCCACCAGTCCAGCCAGCCCGATGATGATGAACTTGCTGGTTCCTTCGGAACGCGTGGGCAGGTTGGCAGGTTCCACAACAGAAAGGATATTGAGCGCGCCCTTCTGCGAGTTCGCCAGAAAGCTGGCGTAACTTTCACGCAGACTGTTCAGTTTCTGACTCTGTTCCTTGATTTCATTCTCGATGTTCGCGATCTGGCTGGCGCTGTTCAATCCGATCAGGCTGGTGTACAGTTCCTCCAGTTTCTTTTCGGTTTCCTGGATCTGATTCTGAAGGTTGGACAGTTGCTGGCGGATGAATTCCTGCCGCACTCCGGTTTCCGTGTCGCCGATTGCGGGACTCTGGTTGATCAACTGCCGCGCCAATTCGTTCGCAATCAGTTGGGCACGCCTTGGGTTGGTATCCGTAACGGAGATTTCCACCATTTGCGCATTCGGTACCGCACGGGATTGATATTGCGGCAGCCAGTCAATTCCCAGCGCTTCCATTGTCGCCTGCTGGATCGGTTCACGCTTGCCCATATCCGCGTAGATTTGAGCAAGTTGCTGGGCAATATAAATCTGGCCCGAGTCAGGGTTCGGGTCCAGGATGGTCGTACCGATAACCAGAGTGGTCCTGGACACATAAACATCGGGCTGGAACATGGTGGACACAGCGCTGGCAACCACTGCCAGCAGGGTCACAATGACCACGAGTCTCCACCATCGTATTAGGGGTCTAAGATAAGCGTTGATTTCCATAGGAAGTTTATTCTGATAATCATCAAAAGTGATAGGGCAGGTGAGGAAAATATACCACAACCCGCCCCAAAACGCATTTCACTACTAAGTCAAGACGCAAAACGTTGTAAATTGTTACTTGTTATAAATTGAGACAATTGCACAAATGAATATACGCAAAAACTGTCGGCATAATCTTTCTTATTTCAGGGTTCCATTAAATTCTTCCATCGCGGCAATATAATGGGCGATCAGTTGCCTTGTGATGACCGTCCAATCGTGATACTGCCGGACGTAACGCGCCCCGGCAACACCCACCTCGGACCGCCGCTCACTGTCATCCAGCAATTCCAGGATGGACCGGGAAAATCCGTCAGCGCCGTCAGCAACCAGCAACTCCCGCCCGGGGGTGACATCGAGAGAGGAAAGCGTTTTTGATGTGGTTATGACTGGCGTCCCACATGCCATGGCTTCCAGGATCTTATTCTGGATCCCAGCCCCATATACAAGCGGAACAACCGCAATGGCTGCCTGCCATAAATAAGGGCGGATGTCCTCCACCGTTCCCGTCACTGTGATTCGGGGATCGGCTCCCAAAGCGCGCACCTCTGCAGCGGGGTCCTTCCCCACGATCACCAATCGGACCTCGGGACGCTTCAACCAGACCCGGGGCATGATCTCTGCGGCAAGGAATTTCACCATCGAGACATTCGCGTGATAACTCATCTTGCCGCTGAAGACCAACATCTCCGCATCCTTCTGGACATCAGGATTGGGTCGGAAGAATTCAAGGTCAACGCCATTGGGGAGAACAGATATCGGCGTGAGTTTTGAAGCGGGCGAAGCCAATTCCAGCAAAGCATTTTTATCCGTTTCGGAGGTCACAAGGACATGGTCAAATTCCCCGACCAGTTTTCCTTCCATACGGCGCGTCCTGCCCAGTTCGAAACGGGTGATAAACCTGCCAAAAAGCCCCCCCGTCCCGTGCGCGGACGCCTGCTCGAACAAATAACTGATGCAGTCCACACTATCCCAGACCACCGGGATATGGGGCAGTTTCGACTTGACATATTGACCATAGTACGAACCCCGCAAATGCTCCACATGCACGACATCAAACGTGCCGGGAACACTCAGCAGGTCCACCAATTGATCTGCCAGCCGCGGATTCCAACTGTAAACCGTCTGGAGCGGTCTGCGCGAGGGAACGGTTTTCAGGCTGTTCCATAGGGAATACCAGGCAGGTTGTTCCTGATAGATCACACGCGAAGCTCGGGAGCGCAGGGCTTCCACGTCTTTTTCATCCTGCGATCCATGTCCAAGTGTAAAGACCGTAACCTCGTGGCCCAAAGCCGCGAGGTTACAAATCAGGTTGTAGGGACGGGTACGGATCAGGTTGGGGACATACGGGACAACGCAGGCAATTTTCATTCGGCGTTTCGCATCAACCCATGAACTCGTTCACTGCAGCGACAATGGTCTCCAGGTCGGAGGGCGTCAACCCCGCATGCACCGGCAGGGACAGGACCTCCATCGCCGACTTTTCCGTCTCGGGCAAGGTTTGGTCATACCCGAGGTCCTTCACGTAAAAGGTCTGCTTGTGGATGGGGACCGGATAGTACACTTCGGATCCGACACCCTTTTCCTGCAGATGACTCCGCAACGCGTCACGCTTCCCGTCCGGAACCCGGATCGTGTACTGGTGAAAGACGTGGGTCTGCCCCTCGGGCACGGACGGCGTCACAACTCCCTTCAGGCTTTCGCTCAAGAATTTGGCATTTGCCTGGCGTTTGGCATTGAACTGCTCCAGTTTGTGCAATTGCGCCAGACCAATGGCGGCATGGACATCCGTCATGCGGAAGTTGAAACCGAGTTCGTCATGATAGTAGCGGACGCGCATCCCATGCTGGCGGATGACACGGCTCTTCTCGTCAATCGCCGGGTCATTGGTCGTGATCATGCCGCCTTCGCCGGAGGTCATATTCTTGGTCGGGTACAGGGAGAAGGTGCCGGTGCCGAACGAGCCGACCTTCTTCCCTTTATACTCCGCGCCGTGACTCTGACAGGCATCCTCGATGACTGCCAGTCCATGCTTCTCGGCAAGACCCAGGATCGGGTCCATGTCGCAAGCCAACCCGTAGAGATGAACCGGAAGGATCGCTTTCGTCCGAGGCGTAATGGCGGATTCGATCTGGCTTACATCCAGGTTGAAGGTGCGCGGATCGATATCCACGAAGACCGGTTTTGCACCGGCGTAGAGGATGCTGTTCGCCGAGGCAATAAAGGTGAAAGCGGAGGTGATGACCTCGTCGCCGTTGCCAATTCCGTGCGCCAGCAGGGCAACGTGAAGCGCCGTGGTGCCGGACGAGGTGGCGACGGCATGTTTCGTGCCGCACATCTGCGCAAAGCCTTCTTCGAACGACTTGGTACGCGGACCCTGGGCGATGATGCCGGAGTCCAGGACTTCCATGACTGCCTGTTTTTCTTCATCCCCGATTTGGGGTTTTGCCATGTAGATCATTTTTGTTTCTCCCAATCTTGCATTGAAATTTGGACCGAACGGCCGCACTTCGGGCATTTGATTGTGACAGCCTGGTCGGTTTGTGATTCTTTTTCAGCGATTTCACCGCAGGCGCAGACGAACCCGTGTAATTGCGCCGGGTTGCCATACACCAGACCGTGCGCAGGGACATCCTTCGTGACAACACTGCCGGAGCCGACCATTGCCCATTCGCCGATGGTGATACCGCAGCGGATGGTGGAGTTTGCGCCGAGCGCCGCACCGCGTTTGATCAGCGTCTCGCTCAGCACCCAGTCGTCGGCGGCTTTGAGTGAACCGTCCGGGTTGACGGCGCGCGGACGCATGTCGTTCGTGAAGCAGACGTGAGGTCCGACAAAGACGCCGTCCTCGATGGTCAAGCCGTGATAGACCGACACGTAGTTCTGGATCTTGACGTTGTTCCCGATGGAGACTCCCGCATCCACGTACACACCCTTCCCAATGATGCAGTTCTCGCCGATTGACACGTTCTCACGCACCTGGGCGTGATGCCAGATGCCTGTCCCCTCCCCGATCCTTGCCTTGTCCGACACTTCGGCGGTCGGATGGATACGAACACCCATTTTGTTTTTCCTTTCCTGAACAAATTAATCAGCGAACATGGAGCGGAGGTGCAGCCGGTGAAGCACCAGCCGCGCCTGGAAGTTGAGGTGCGACATGATGGTCTTCATCAACTTCGCCTTGGATACGCCGAACATGCGGCGGTGGAGTGCGGCGGGGAACTCGTCCACCTGGTAGCCTTTCAGCATGGCTTTCACCATAAGTTCCGTGCCGCCCAAAAAGTCGTCTGCGGCAAAGGGAATCTGGTCAATCACTTCCCGGCGATAGGCTCGATACAGTGCAGTATAGGTGTGCACCTTCCAACTGAGCAGAATTCGATAGAGCAGGGACGAGCCGCGGCTGAGGAAGATGCGATAGCCCGGTACGCCGACCACTTCCCCTTTCGGGTGATAAGGCGAAGCCGTGACAATCGCGATCCTTCCTTTGAGATGATCGAGCAGGGAGGGAATGGTCGAAAAATGATAGGTGCCGTCGCTGTCAGTCGTCACGACAACGTCCCCGGTGATCACCTTGAAACCCGTGCGCATTGCCGCGCCCAGACCGAGATTGACCTCATGCTTCTCGAACTTGACCGTGATGGACGGGTGCGCGTATGAACCGAAGGCGGCTTTCAGGGCATTGTAGGTATTGTCCCGACTGCCATCGTCCACAAAAATGACCTCGATGGAAGCGATCTGTCCGCCGTCCATCCGGCTGCCCAACAGGCTCTCGATCACCGGGAAGAACTCGGTTTTCAATTTTTCGATATTATCTTCTTCATTAAAGCAGGGTACAACAACCGATAGTTTCATTCTTAAATCTTGATCCTTCTTGACTCTAAAATTTTATCCCGCAGCAGGAGCACGAAGCGCAGTGCGTTGTAGCCATCCGCGGCGGTGACCTGGGGGATCTTGTTTTCAGCCACGCACGTGACAAAATCCTGCAACTCCAGGAACAATGGCTCCATGGCGGGAACCACAATCCGCTCGATCAGGCTTTCCTGGCGGTACTTGTGGCTGTTCTTCTGGTTGACGTAATCGCCCAGAGTGCGACGGTGGACCTCGATGGTCTTGTGCAGCAGGTCCGCCTCGATGTAAGCCTCACGCGAGGTAACCGATATGGCGCGGATCTTCTGTTCGGTCACGCGCGAGGCGGTCAGCGTCAATAACTGTTCGGGGTCATACTTCAGGATCGCCATGCCATAATCAATGGTATCCGTGAAAACGGCAAAACCATGCGCGTCCATGGAAACGGGCTCCTTATCGAACAGGTCCACAACCAGGCCAATGTCGTGGATCATCAGGTCGAGGACGACATCCACATCCACGTTGCTCCCCTGGAACGGGCTCAAGCGGTTGAAATTCATCGCCAGGACTTCCATCCCCTCCAGCACCTTGCGAAGTTCGATGTAGGCTGGATTGTATTTCTCGATATGCCCCACCTGGACGACCGCCTTGCTGTTTGCCGCCGCTTCCTTCAACGCCTCAGCCTGCTCCAGCGTTTCTGTGAACGGTTT
>JRYF01001426.1_pt1 | contig 10953 bp, 7 predicted proteins | sample 235331 | NCBI WGS metagenome assembly JRYF01 (sample SAMN03074217, study PRJNA261475) | activated sludge metagenome | biome: Wastewater Treatment Plant; feature: Wastewater; material: Activated sludge; isolation source: activated biomass of a wastewater treatment plant treating hydrocarbon... ... | reverse complement strand
GGGCAGCGCGCCGGCCGCGCGCAGCTCGGCGCGGCGCGCCGGCTGCGACGTCAGGGCCAGCACGCGCCAGCCCGGCGACAGGTGGCGCAGCACGCGCAGGCCGACGTCGCCGCAGCCGACGATCAGCAGGGTGGGGCGCGGCCTGGACATGGTCGGCTTGGATGGGGATCGGCCCCAACGGACGGTACGGGGTCCGCGCGAAGGCAGAATCGGGGCCGGAGTGTACGAGCGGGCCCGCCCATGAGCTTGAAGGTCACCATCCAGCCCGCGGGCCGCGAGTTCGAGGTCGCGCGCGACGAGCCGATCCTGGCGGCGGCGATCCGCCAGGGCATCGGCCTGCCCTACGGCTGCCGCGACGGCGCCTGCGGCTCGTGCAAGAGCCGGCTGCTCGAGGGCCGCGTGATCCACGGCGCGCACCAGCTCAAGGCCTTGTCGCACGAGGAGGAGGCCGCCGGCTACATCCTGACCTGCTGCGCGGCACCGCAGACCGACTGCGTCGTCGAGGCGCGAAGCGTGCCCGGCGCCGGGCAGTTCCCGGTGCTCAAGCTGCCGAGCCGCGTGCTGTCGATCGACAGGCCGGCGCCGGACGTCGCCGTCGTGCGGCTGCAGCTGCCGGCCAACCAGAACCTGCAGTACCACGCCGGGCAGTATGTCGAGTTCATCCTGCAAGGCGGCGTGCGGCGCAGCTACAGCATGGCGAATGCGCCGCACAACCTGGGTTCGCCGCCGGCGGTCGAGCTGCACATCCGCCACATGCCGGGCGGCGTGTTCACCGACCATGTCTTCGGCGCCATGAAGGTGCGCGACATCCTGCGCGTCGAAGGCCCGTTCGGCAGCTTCTTCCTGCGCGAGGACTCGGCCAAGCCGATCGTGCTGCTGGCCAGCGGCACCGGCTTCGCGCCGATCAAGGCGATCATCGAGCACATGCAGGTCAAGGCCGTCGAACGGCCGGCGGTGCTGTACTGGGGCTGCCGACGGCGCGCCGACCTGTACATGCACGGCTGGTGCGAGCAGGCGGCCGCGGCCATGCCCCAACTGCGCTATGTGCCAGTGCTCTCCGAAGAGGGCCCGGCCGAGGGCTGGCTCGGCCGCACCGGTCTCGTCCACCAGGCGGTGATGGCCGACCTGCCGGACCTGTCGGGCCATCAGGTCTACGCCTGCGGTGCACCGGTGATGATCGACGCCGCGCAGCGCGACTTCGTCCAGCGCTGCGGCCTGCCGGCCGAGGAGTTCTACGCCGACGCCTTCACGTCGGAGGCCGACAAGCAGGCACCGGCGGGCTGACGCGGCAGGACGCTCGATGGCCCGGATCACGCCTTTCGCTCGGGCGGCGCGGCCACTTCCGGCGCAGAGCGGCCGCTGGCCGCTGCGGGCCCGAGGGCCTTCACGCACCGCTCACCCGAGCCCCTCCGAGAGGGGCTCCAGCATCTTTGGCGGGCCGGCCTTGCGGCCAGCGTGCTGTTCGCCGCGCAGCGCAAAATATTGACAGTGTCAATATAGGAGCCGGGGTCAGGTCACAGCTTCCGAATTGCGGAACGGGTGACCTGACCCCGCATGCTCAGCCGCCACGCGCCCGCGCACGCACGCCATCGGCCAGCGCCGGCGGCGGGTAGATCACCACCTCGTCGCCCGGCTGCAGACCGTCGGTCAGCCAGGCATGCCGTGCATTGCGCGCGCCCAGGGTGACCGGCTGCAGACTTGCGCGCTCGCCGGCCAGCCTGAACACCGCATGGCCTCCGTGGCGGCCGTCGGTCGACGGCGGCAGCGGGAAGACCGCGCTCACCGGCACCCGCAGCGCGTCGTCGACACGGCGCGTCACGATCTGCACGTCGACGCGCCAGCCATCGCCCAGCGCCTGCCATTGCTCGGGCGGCGACACGATGTCGATGCGCACGTTGACGCGCTGCTCCTCCACGCCCAGGGCCGAGATCTTGGTGAAGGCCGCCGGCTCGACCAGCCGCACGCGCCCGGCGAGCTCGCCCTCGCCGCCCCAGTGCAGGATGCGCACCTCGCGCCCCGGCGTGGCCTGCAGCGCGTCGGCGGTCAGCAGTTCGGCCACCACCTCCAGCCGCGCGATGTCGCCGATCTCCAGCAGCGGCGTGCCGGGGGCGACGGTGCCTTCGCTGCCATGCAGCACGCGCAGCACGCGGCCGGTCACCGGCGAGCGCAGCGGAAAGCCGCGCGCCGGGTCGGCGCCCGGCTGGGCGGCGTCGAGCGCCGCGGCCGCCATCGCCAGCTCCTGCTCGGCGACGCGCCGGCCGGCCTGCGCCGCCTGCGACTGCTGCTCGGCGGCCCGCACCGCGAGCCGGTCGGACTCGGCGCGGTTGGGCGACACGAAGCCCTGCTCGGCAAGCTGCGCGCTGCGTGCGGCCTCGCTCCGGGCCTGTTCGAGCGCGACCGCCGCCGCATCGGCCTGCCGGTTGGCGCGCTGCAGCGCGGCGCGCGTGGCCTCGACCCGTGCGGCCAGCTCGCGCTGGCTGCGGGCGTCGATCAGCGGCGCCGGCGTGGGGGTCAGCAGCGCGACCGTCTCGCCCGCCTCGACGCGGTCACCGGGCTCCAGCGTGATGCGCATCAGCCGGCCCGCCAGCGGCGCCGAGATCAGGTAGCGGTCGCGCAGCGCGGTGCGCCCTTCATCGGTGATCACGGTCTCGAACAGCCCGCGGTCGGCGCGTGCGGTCTCCACCGCGACCGGCCGCGGCGCAAAGGCCCAGGCGAGCAGCGCGATGGCGGCAACTGCGGCCGTGCCGCCGGTGATCCAGGTCTTGCGATTCATGGTGTCATTCCCTCGTCTTCAGCGCGGCGACCATGTCGAGGCGGTCGATGCGCCGGCGCACCACCAGCGCGCTGGCGGCGCCGGCGGCGACGACCGCGATCGCCGCCCAGGCGTAGGTGCGCGGTTCGATCACGACCGGAAAGAAGAACTGGTCGCTCGCCAGCGCGCCGATCAGCGCGTGCACGAGCGCCCAGCCGGCGAGCATGCCCAGCGGCAGCGCGACCCCGATCACCAGCGCCAGCTCGCCCAGCAGCAGCCCCGAGACCTCGGCGCGCGTGAAGCCGAGCACGCGCAGGCTGGCCAGCTCCCAGGCGCGCTCGGCCAGGGCGATGCGGGCGTTGTTGTAGACCACGCCGACCGCGATCACGGTCGCGAACAGGGTCAGCACGGTGCTCATGATGCGGATGTTGCGGGCGCTGATCTCCTCCATGTTGCGCAGCATGCTGGCCTTGCTGAAGGCGCCGACGACCTGCGGCATGCGGCGCGTGGCGCCCAGCACCGCGCCCTCGCTGCCGGGGTCGACCTTGAGCACGAAACCCGACGACAGGTCGCCGTCGCCGAGCAGCCGGTTCAGGGTCTCCCGCCCGATGTAGGCGTTCAGCCCCATCATCTCGCGCACCGTGCCGTCGACCGGCAGCACCAGCGTGCGCGCGCGCCCTTCGAGGATCTCGGCGTGCACCAGGTCGCCCACGCGCAACCCGAGCTTGTCGGCCAGACGGTCGGTCAGCAGCAGGCCCCCGCCTTCGGGGTCGTAGGCCCGGCCATCGACGTCGACGATGCGGTACAGCTCGGGCACGGCCGCGTAGCCGCGCAGCTGGGTGCGCTCGCGCCGGTGGCCGCTGACCAGCACCGCATCGACGAAGCGCGAGGACTCGACCATGGTCACGCCGGGCAGGCGCGCCAGTTCGCCGGCCGCGCCGTCGCTCGTCGCCTCCAGCGTCCACACCGCGACGTCGTTGCGCATCGCGACGTTGAACTGGGTGTCGACGATGTAGTCGATGGCGTCACGGAAGAAGTTGCCCAGCACGACGATCGCCACCGCCGCGGCGACGCCGCCCACCGCCAGAGCGGTGCGCCAGGGCCGGCGTTCCATCTGACGCAGGATCATGCGCAGCACGGTGGCCAGCCGCGTCACGCCCAGCCGCTCGAGCAGCGTCGGCCGGTAGCGCCCGGGCGCCGGCGGGCGCATCGCCTCGGCCGGGGCCAGCCGCACGGTGGCGGCGATCGCGCCCAGCGTGCCCGCCACCGCGGTCAGCACCGTCAGCCCGGCGGCGATCAGCACCAGCTGCGGCTCCAGCACGTGTTCGAAGCGCGGGAAGCGGAAGAAGTCGGCGTACAGCCCGAGCATGCCGATGCCCAGCCACTTGCCCAGCGCGATGCCGATCGCCAGCCCGAGCGCGACGATCACGCCGACCAGCTTCAGGTAGTGGGCGGCGATCGCGCGGTTGGTGTAGCCGAGCGCCTTCAGCGCCGCGATCTGCTCGCGCTGCGTGGCCACCAGGCGCGAGACGACGACGTTGAGCAGGAAGGCCGCCACGCCCAGGAAGATGGCCGGCAGGATGCTGCCGAGCACGCGCTGCTCGGCGATCTCGTTGTCCAGCATCGCGTGCGAGGTCTGGTCGCTGCGGCCGTGTGCGCTGCGCGCGCCGTAGGGTGCGAGCAGCCGCGTCAGCGCATCCACCACCGCCGGCTCGCTGGCGCCCGGTGCCAGCTTGATCGCGACGCGGTTGAACGCGCCACGCATGTCGAACGCTGCCTGCAGCGCCTCCTCGTCGACCCAGAACACGCCGAAGCCGCGCAGGTCGGGCATGCCGAACAGGCCGGCGAAGACGTACTCGGGCGACAGGGCCGCGCCGGCCACCTGCAGGTCGCGCTGGCGGCCGTTGATCAGGGCCGTCAGCCGGTCGCCCGGCGCCAGCCCGCGGGCCATCAGGAAACTCTCCGACCCCCAGGCCGGCAGCGAGCCGTCGGCCAGCGGCGCGCCGGGGCCGCCGTCGGCACGGCCACGCCGCAGCTCGACCCGGTTCATCGCCTGCGCGCGCTCGCGCGGCACGCCGATCAGGTAGCCGATGATGGGGTCGTCGCTGCCAGGCTGCGTCAGGCGCACCGCATGTTCGGTCGTCAACTGGACGTCGGCCACGCCCGGCAGCTCGCGCAGCCGCGCCTCGAGCGCGCGCGGCGCGCGCTTGACGCCGGCGAACACGTCGGCGAAGCCGCCGCTGGCGTAGAAGACGTCGCGCGCGCGTTCCAGCGAGTCGACCGCCGACAGCGTGGTGACGAAGCCGGCCACCCCGCTGGCGACGACGAGCGCGATCGTCAGCGCCTGGCTCCACAGCAGGCGCAGGTCGCGCAGCAGCTTGAGGTCCAGCGCCTTCACGACCGTGCCGCCTGCGTCACCACGCCAGCTCGGCCGGCGAGACCTTGGTCTCGTTGCGGTGGCTGCTGACGAGCCGGCCATCACCCAGGTTCAGCACGCGGTCGGCCATGCCGGAAATCGACGCGTTGTGCGTGATGACCATCGTCGTCGTGCCGATCTCGCGGTTGACGCGCTCGATGACTTCCAGCACCAGGCGGCCGGTGTGCACGTCCAGCGCGCCGGTCGGCTCGTCGCACAGCAGCAGGTCGGGCCGCTTGACGATCGCGCGCGCGATCGCCACGCGCTGCTGCTCGCCGCCCGAGAGCTGGGCCGGGAAGTGGTCCTTGCGCGGCGCCAGCCCGACCATCGCCACCGCCTCGTCGATGTCCATCGGATCCTCGGCGATGTCGGTCACCAGCGCGACGTTCTCGCGCACCGTCAGGCTGGGGATCAGGTTGTAGAACTGAAACACGAAGCCCACATGCTCGCGCCGGTAGGCCGTCAGCGCGGCCTCGCCGGCGCCGTCGAGCTGCTTGTCGCGGAAGCGCAGCGTGCCGCGTGTGGGCACGTCCAGCCCGCCGAGGATGTTCAGCAGCGTCGACTTGCCGCTGCCCGATGCGCCGAGCAGGACGATGAACTCGCCGGCCGCGACCTCGAGGTCGACGTCGCGCAGCGCGACGACCTCGACCTCGCCACTGCCGTAGACCTTGGTCAGGCCGTGGGCGACGAGGACGGGTGGGCGTGGGGCGTTGGGCGAGGTACTCATCCCGGGGGATCGGCGCATGCGGACGCACGGCGCCTGAACAACGCCGTGGCGGGGTGTGCGCGTCATTCTGGTCGGCCGCGGCGGTTCGGGCTTGACAGACATCAAGCTGCGCGCCATCCGACCTCGACCCGCAACGCCGACGGGTGCGGGCGTTACCCGATGACACCGCGTCACGGCGTGGCTCGGCTACGATGACACCGTTGCAAGAGAGTCCTGCATGATCTTCACCCGCCGCATCCTGCTGGCGCTGGCCGCCGGTATCGCCGTGACCACGGCCTGGGCCCAGTCACCCGTACCGACACCGACACCGGCGCCGGCCGCCCAGCCGCCGTTCGAGGTGCGCACGAGCTCGCTGCCGGCCAAGGGCCTGTTCAGCGGCAACGAGCTGACGGCCGCCGCGCGCCAGCAGCTCACCGAACTCATCGTCGAGGCGCTCGGGCTGCAGGTCGAGGTCGCGCTGGTGGTGCCGACCGGCCCCTGGCAGCTCGACGGTTCGGGCGACGACGAGCGCCACCTGACGCCGGCGCGGCTGAACGCCGTCAAGCGCTTCCTGGCCGAACGCGGTGTCGACTCGCGGCGCGTGTTCGTCGAGAGCCGGATCGACGAGAAGATCGCCGAGCCGCGCCTGGACGTGCAGATCGGCGGCCGCCGCGCCGACGACTGAAGGCGCAGCGGCTTTCGGCGCGGGTTCAGCGGCGCGGCGCGAGGAAGTCGCTCATGCGCTGGAGTTCGTCGTCCAGCGCCGCCCGGAACGCGCGCTCGCGTGGCGCGCGGCCGGCGACGTAACCGAGGTCCGGCGTCAGCACGCCGTCGGACCAGCGCAGGTTGGCCCAGCCGACGACCTGTTCGCGCCACAGCAGCGGCAGCGCGTAGTAGCCGCGCACGCGCCGTGCCGCCGGCGTGTAGGCCTCGAAGCGGTAGGCCCAGCCCCAGAAGGCCTCGAAGCGCCGCCTGTCCCACACCACCGGGTCGAAGGGGGCCAGCAGCCGCACCGCGTCGGGCACCGCGTGCCGTCGCGAGCGCGGGTTCTCCGCCGCCGGCCAGTACCAGCGCTGACCGTCGACATCGGCGGCGGCAAGGCGTTGCTTCGCACGCTGCAGCGCGGCGCGCCGGCGATCGCGCCACTGCGGTGCGGCGGCGCTGCCCAGCCACATCACGAACTGGCTGAGCGTCGGCGCGGGCAGCGGGGCGTAGAGCGCCACCGCGACGTCGACCAGGTGGTCCAGCGCGGCGTCGGCGTCGGCCGGGCCGGGTGCGGGCCGGGCGTGCGCATCGTGGGCGGCGTAGACGCGGGTGCCGCCTTCGCGCCGCACGACGCGCAGCAGGCCGCGGTAGTGCATGCCGTCGAGCAGCTGCGTGCTGGCGTTGGAACGGCCGCCGAACCCGTTGCGCGCCTTGCCGTGCTGGAAGTGCGCATCGACCTCGCGCGGGTGCGCCTCGCCGCGTTCACGCACGAAGTCCTGCACCGCGCGGGCCTGCAGCCAGCGCGCCCGCGGCCACACCGTGCGTGCGCTGCGGGGGTGCATCCGATGGTGGACGGCGCGTGGCAGGAACCCGTAGTTGATGAAGAAGTCCTCCTCGATCGCGAGCCGCGGATAGCGCCGTTCGAGGTCGCCCGCGCGGTAGCCCTCGACACGGTGGCGCAGCGTCAGGTCCTGCGCGCGCGCCGGGGCGCGGATCGGGTCGGCCTGGACGAAGCCGAGCCGCTCGAGGGCGCGCGGCAGCGTGGTCGGCGCGAACAGGCTGCGCGCCAGCGCGAAGCGGCGCAGCTGATCGAGGGTGGGGAGGGCGGCCATCGTCGGCGCGGAACGGTCGGCCGACGATACAGGTTGCCGGCCCGACGCCGGGCCGATCGGGGCTGGCGATCAGTGGCCTGGTGGTGCAGCCGCGGGCGGCTCTTGCGTCCTCACGCGCTCCGCCTGGTCCGGTTGCTCGTCGGCCGCCTCGTCGCCGTACGCCGTGCGGAAGCTGCCGGCGTCCAGCCCCTGCTGCTGCAGCCAGCGCACCATCACCGCCTCGTAGCCATGGGTGACGATCACGCGCGTGGTGCCGGTGGCGGCGATGGCGCGCTGCAGCCCGGGCCAGTCGGCGTGGTCGCTGAGCACGAACCCACGGTCGACCCCATGGCGCCGGCGCGCGCCGCGCAACTGCATCCAGCCGCTGGCGAAGGCGTCGCCGAAGTCGCCCAGCCGGCGCGCCCAGGCGCTGCCGTGCACGGCCGGTGGCGCCACCACCAACGCGCGCCGCAAGGCCGTGCGGTCGGCCGCCAGCGCCTCCAGCGTCGTCGTCGCCGGCAGCACGACGCCGGCGGCGCGGTAGGCGTCGTTGACCGCCGCCACCGCACCGTGCACCGCGATCGGCCCGATCGACGGGTCGACGCCGGCCAGCAGCCGCTGCGCCTTGCCGAAGCTGTAGGCCAGCAGCAGGCTGGCGCGGCCGGCGTCGGCATTCGTGCGCCACCAGGCGTCGATCTCGGCCAGCACCGCGGCCTGCGGCCGCCAGCGGTAGATGGGCAGCCCGAAGGTGCTCTCGGTGACGAAGGTGTCGCAGCGCACCGGCTCGAACGGTGCGCAGGTCGGGTTGCGGTCGTCGGTGTGGCCGCTGACGAAGTAGTCGCCCGAGACCACCCACACCCGCCCGCGGTGTTCGAGCCGCACCTGCGCCGAGCCGAGCACATGGCCGGCCGGGTGCAGGCTGGTGCGCACGCCGCCGAGGTCCACCGCCTCGCCGTAGGCCAGGGTCTGCAGCGTGATGCTGCCCAGCCGTGCGCGCAGCACGCCGGCGGCGTCGGCCATTGCCAGGTAGGCGCCGTGGCCGCGCCGCGCATGGTCGGCATGCGCGTGCGTGATCACGGCGCGCGCCACCGGCCGCCACGGGTCGATGTGGAAGTCGCCGGCCGGGCAGTACAGCCCCTCGGGCCGCTCGACGACGAGGTCCTCGTTCATCGATGCCCGCGCCCGGGGCCGCTCACGGGCCGGGCGCGCCGTGCAGCGGCAGCCGGATCGCGCGCGTGTCGTCGGCGGTGCGCGCGCCGATCGTGAAGCCGAGATCGCGTGCCAGCGCCAGCATGCGCTGGTTCTCGGCCAGCACGACCGCGGTCAGCCACCGCGTGCCGCGCGCCTGCAGGTAGGCGATCATCTTGCGCATCAGCCGCTCGCCCAGCCCGCTGCCCTTGAGGTCCGAGCGCACGACGATGCCGAACTCGGCCTCCACGTTGTCCGGATCGGCCACCGCGCGCACCACGCCCAGCGTCTCGGGGCCATCGTCGGTGGCTGCGGTGGCGATGAAGGCCATCTCGCGCTCGTAGTCGATCTGCGTCAGCCGTGCCAGCTCGGTGCGCTCGATGCTGCGCCGGCTGTAGAACACCCGCATGCGGATGTCCTCCGGATCCAGCCGCTGCAGGAAGGCCAGATGCTGCGGCTCGTCCTCCGGGCGGATCGGGCGCAGCGTCAAGCTGCGCCCCTGCCAGTCGATGCGCTCTTCCAGCTCGCGCGGGTAGGGCCGGATCGCGAAGCGCGCCGCGCCGCCCGGGCGTGCGGCGTCGAGCCGCACGCGGGCGTCGAGCGCGACCACGCCGGTGGCATCGGCCAGCAGCGGGTTGATGTCGAGCTCCGCGACCTCGGGCACCTCGGCCAGCAGCTGCGACACCGCGGTCAGCGTGCCCAGCAGCGCATCCATGTCGGCCGGCGGCACGTCGCGCCAGCCGCGCAGCAGGCGCGCCACGCGCGTGCGCTCGACCAGCGCGCGCGCCAGCGGCCGGTTCAGCGGCGGCAGCGCGAGCGCGCGGTCGGCCACCACCTCGACCGCGGTGCCGCCCTGGCCGAACAGGATCACCGGGCCGAACTGCGCATCGACGCTGGCGCCGACGATCAGCTCCTGCGCATGTCGCCGGCGCACCATGGCCTGCACCGTGAAGCCGGTGATCGTCGCGTCCGGCCGCAGCTCGCGCACGCGTGCCAGCATCGCGGTGGCCGCCTGCCGCACGTGGGTCGCGTCGTGCAGGTCGAGCACCACGCCGCCGACGTCGCTCTTGTGCGAGATCTGCGGCGACAGGATCTTCAGCGCCACCGGAAACCCGATCGCCGCCGCCAGCTCGGCGGCCGCGCGGGCGGTCGGTTTGCAGCTGCGGGTGGCGGCCACCGGGATGCCGCAGGCCGCCAGCAGGGCCTTGGCTTCGGGCTCGCTCAGCAGGGCCCGGCCCTCGCCCAGCGCGGCGTCGACGATGCCGCGCACGCTGCCGACGTCGATCGCGTGCTCGTTCGACGCCGCCGGCGGCGCCTCGATCAGCTGCGCCTGGTTGGCGCGGTAGGTGGCCAGCATCGACGCCGCCTGCACCGCCTGCTCGGGGGTGTCGTAGCAGGCGATGCCGGCGCCCTGGAAGCGCTGACGGGCCGCCGCCACCGCGCGGTCGCCGAGCCAGCAGCCGAGCACGCGCGACGCCGCCGGCTGCAGCAGCGGCACCAGCGCGTCGGCGATCGCGGTGCTCGGGACGATCGCGGTCGGCGCGTGCATGAACAGCAGCAGCCCGCTGTCCCGGTCGGCCAGCAGGGCGCGCAAGGCGGCTTCGTAGCGCTCGACCGGCGCGTCGCCGATCAGGTCGACCGGGTTGGCGTGCGACCAGTGCGCCGGCAGCGCGGCGTCGAGCGCGGCGCGCGTGGCGTCCGTGAGCGGCGCCAGCGTCAGCCCGGCAGCGGCCACCGCATCGGCCGCCAGCACGCCGGCGCCGCCGCCGTTGGTCACCAGCGTCAGCGGCGGTGTCGCGCCCAGCGTCGCGCCGGCCGGTGCGCCGGCCAGCCGCGCCAGCGTCTCGGCGGCGGTGAACAGCTCGAGCAGCGTGTCCACGCGCAGCATGCCGGCGCGCCGGATCGCGGCGTCGAACACCGNNAGCAGGATCGCGCGCGTGCGGGCGTCGTGCGCCAGCCAGTCGAGCATGTCGCCGAAGTCGACGTCGGCGCCCTCGCCGAGCGAGACGAAGTGCGAGAAGCCGAAGCCGCGCCCACCGGCCCAGTCGAGCAGCGCCGTCACCAGCGCGCCCGACTGCGAGACGAAGGCGAGCGA
>JRYF01010980.1_pt1 | contig 10960 bp, 11 predicted proteins | sample 235331 | NCBI WGS metagenome assembly JRYF01 (sample SAMN03074217, study PRJNA261475) | activated sludge metagenome | biome: Wastewater Treatment Plant; feature: Wastewater; material: Activated sludge; isolation source: activated biomass of a wastewater treatment plant treating hydrocarbon... ... | reverse complement strand
TGAGGTCATCAAGCTGCTTGATGAGAAGTACAAGTTCATCGCGCTCGCCAACCAGATGGCGCACGAGAACACTGTGCCTCTTGAGGCCGTCCTCGGCACGGTGAAGTACGTGGAGACTGGCATTGCCAACCACGCGCACAACGCGCTGAAGCTGGTGGTGCACGACAAGCACCTCAGCCAGCACGACAGGGTCGAGGGCGCGATCGTGCTGGACCCAAAGATCGGGCTGCACGAGTGGGTGGGTTCCGTTGACATCAACTCACTGTACCCAAACGTCATTCGCTCCATCAACATCTCACCAGAGAAGATCGTCGGGCAGTTCCCTGAGACAGAGGAGGCCTGGGCCGCGATCCGTGAGAGGAGCGACCGGCGCTTCACCCTGCTGCTTGAGGGCGGTGGCCAGGAGGTGAAGACGGCGGCAGAGTGGGCGGCGTTCCTGGTCGAGAACAAGCTCGCGATCTCGGCGTACGGCACCGTGTTTGACCAAGGCAGCGGGCGTGGTGTCGTGCCAGACATGCTCGGGTTCTGGTACACTGAGCGCAAGCGGCTGCAGGCCGAGAAGAAGAAGTGGGGCAAGCTCGCCAAGGAGCTACCGCCAGGCCCTGAGAAGGATGAGGCCAAGCGGCAGGAAGAGCACTACGACCTGCTGCAGCTGACCAAGAAGATCTCAATGAACAGCCTGTACGGCGCGCTGTTGAACGTGGCGTTCCGCTTCGGTGACGAGCGCATGGGCGCCTCGGTCACCGCGACTGGCCGGCAGATCACCACGCACATGATCGAGGAGATGGGCTACGTGCTCACTGGTGAGCGCCACGAGCTCGTCAAGCAGACAGAGATTGACAAGCAGGGCAGGGTGCAGCACAGGTATTCCACCGCGTCGCCGGCCATCATCTACGGGGACACCGACTCGTGCTACTACAGGACATTTGCCACCAGCAGGGAGGAGGCGGTGGCCGTCGCTGACGAGGCCGCCAACGCCGTCAACGCGACGTTCCCGGCGTTCATGCGAGAGGCGTTCAACTGTCAACCGGAGTTTGACGAGCTCATCAAGGCAGGACGAGAGGTGGTCGGCAGGCGCGCCCTGTTCCAGGCCAAGAAGAAGTACATCATCAAGATCGTCGACCTCGAGGGTGTCGCCGTCGACAAGCTCAAGACGATGGGCTCTGAGATCAAGAAGGCGGACACGCCTAAGGTCATTCAGGAGTTCCTCAAGAAGACGGTTGACATGATCCTGAACGGTGACGGCTACGATGAGGTCGCCGCCTTCGTAAATACGCAGCGACAGGAGATCCTACGCGCCGGCGCCACCAACATCTTCAGCATCGGCGTGGCGAAGCAGGTCAACGACCTTGACAAGTTTGCGGCCGAGTACCAGCACCCAGGGACCCTGCGCAACGCGAAGGGGAACAAGCTGGCCATCCCTGGACACGTCAGGGCCGCGCTGAACTACAACGTGCTGCTTGAGCAGTTTGACAGAGGTTCGAAGCCGATCCGACCGGGTGACAAGGTGCTCGTCTACTACGTCAAGAAGAACGCCTTCGGGTTCGACGCGCTCGCGGTGCCGGCAGAGCTCACGAAGTTCCCTGCCTGGTTCAGCCAGAACTTCGAGGTTGACGTCAGGCTCACCGAGGACAAGATGTTCGACAACAAGCTGCGCGGCATCTTTGAGGCCCTTGGCAAGGAAGTCCCAACACCGCAGTCCGTCTTCACCAACAGCGTGCTACAGATCTGACCAATGAAGCTCACACCCATCGAGATTGACCAGCTGCTCACCATCGCCACCACCTGTGGGCTGGCACAGATTGACTCCATCGCCATCGCTGATGGGACCCTGCGCGGCTTGAACGAGGACAAGACGTGCGCAGTCATCTCACAGGCCGGCGTCCCCAGCTTTGGCGGCCTGAAGGTTGGCATCGCCCGGCTGAGCACGCTCAAGGCCCGCCTCTTGGCACTGAAGAGCTCAGGTGAGATCTCCGTCGAGTGCAAGGACTCAGGCCGCGGGGATGTGCAGCTGTTTGAGGTGGTCTCAGGGCGCAACAAGGTAACGTTCCGCTGCGCGGGCCATGACTACATCTTCCAGAACACCGTGAAGTCCATCACTGATGAGGCGGCGGTGCTCGTGTCGGTGCTGCCGGCCGAGCTCAAGCTGCTGCAGCAGGCGCTCAGCGTGATGGGCAGCAAGACCATCACCCTAGTCGTTAGACAAGGTGGGGAGGCCAGCTTTGAGGTCTCGGCGAACGGTGACATCTTCACGGTCGGGCTCGAGACGCCAGTCGAGCGGCTGGTGGACGGGCAGGTGGACTCTGAGGTCTACTACTACGGGGCCGCGGCGCTGCTGCCGCTGCTCAAGGCCGCGGGCGAGAAGGAAGCGACCGTGCCATTCACCGTCGGCAGGCGCGGCACGCTGACGCTGCTGGTCAATGACCACGCGATGTCAGTGATCCGGCGCATTCAACAGGAGGACTAAGTGTCAGGCAACATTTCCAACGAGATCGTCGCACGGCGCGACGCGCAGGCGCTTGCTGACAAGCTGCAGAAGGCGGTCAGCATCAATGAGAAGTGGCACATGACGTTTGAGGCCCAGGTGCGGCCTGGCCCCTACAACGACTATGAGATCGTCGTCACCGCCAGGGTGGGGACGAAGGTCTACAACCGCCTGCTCTCGGCCGTTGACATTGAGTACTTCAATGAGGACCAGGCGACCATCACCCGGCTCATGGCGCAGTCGTTCCTCATTGAGCTGCTGCTGGACAATGCGGTGGAGGGGCTTGGCATCGTGCTTGCCCCGGCGATCGAGAACGCCGCCGCGCTGAACAAGCACCGGAGCAAGCTGTGAAGCGCAGCCTCTTGGTCAGGCTGAAGGAGGCGCTGGCGCGGAAGTCGAAGGAGCCGTGGGCGTCGTTTGAGACGACGGGTCCGGATGACGAGGGGAGAGTGGCCTTCGCCATCAGCTGGAACGACGCCTTCATCGAGCGCCTGCGGAAGGCCGGGTACCAGGCAACCACTGACGAGGAGACGGTTCAGATGTTCTTCCTCTCCGTCCGGATGGTCCCTGAGGGGCTGGCCGACGACAACACCGTCAACCCTGAGGCAACGCCGCGCCTGACCAGCGAGGCCAACATCCTGCGCCAATGAGCCTCGCCTCTGTCGAGCGCCTCATTGAGGAGATTGGTCTCCTGCTAGGTGAGCTGTTCGCGCGAAGAGAGGCCGCTCTCCCAGACCTCAACGCGTACCTGGCGAGGCGGCGAGGCGACGCACCGCAGCTGTCGGACTTTGAGCTCATCACGGTCCTGCGCGCCACCTTCTCGTTCAGGGAGTACCTCACTGAGTGGTCGCCGCTGAGAGATGCGACCCTGACTGAGCTCACGACGCGCCACGGCCGCCAAAGGGCGGCGAGCCTGCTGCGCGGGCTGCTGGGTGAAGTTACCCCACGCCAGCTTCCTAGTGTATAATGTCATAGACACGCCTACCTGGAGCAGTTCATGAAGCGCATGATCGTCGACACCGCCAACCTCCTGTTCCGAGTGGCGGCGGCTCACGGCAAGTACAACCAAGGCGGCACTCCGGAGGAGAAGGCGGGGCTCGCCATGCACATGGCGCTCAACACGCTCAACAAGTTCTACAAGCAGCACCGCCCCGACCAGCTCGCCGTCACCTTTGAGGGCGGCCAGAACTGGCGCAAGGAGTACACCAGGTCAAGCCAGTGCCTCTCGGGCAAGGTCTACAAGGCCAACCGTGTCAAGGACCCGTCGATGGTCCCGTTCTTTGAGCTGATCCAGGCGTTTGAGCAGCTCGCTCGAGCTCACACCTCTCTCATTTGCCTGTCAAACCCCCTGCTCGAGGGCGATGACCTGATCGCTGGCTACACGCAACGCTTCGCCCCTCAGGGCGATGAGGTCGTTATCATCTCTGGCGACAAGGACTTCGTTCAGCTGCTCAAGCACGACGGCGTCACGCTCATTGACCCCGACAACGGTAAGCCGCGCAGCCTTGAGAAGGTCTGTGGCGTCAATGACGCCACGTACTTCATGTTCGAGAAGGCCATTCGCGGTGACAAGAACGACAACGTGATGTCAGCCTACCCGCGGGTCTTCAAGAAGCGCCTGCTGAAGGCGTACGAGGATGACTATGAGCTGACAAAGCTCATGAACGAGACCTGGGACTTCATGGACCCTGAGACAGGCGTCAGGACCATGTACCTCGTGCAGGACCTGTTCGAGGAGAACAACCTGCTCATGAACCTCGAGGCGCAGCCGCCTGAGATCCGCAGGGTGATCGATGAGACGCTAGACCACGAGCTGGTGCACCATGGAAAGTTCTCGTACTTCCACTTCACCAAGTTCTGTGGAAAGTTTGGTCTCAAGCAGATAGCTGAGAACGCCCAGCAGTTCGCTGAGCTGTTCAGCGTGACCGGTCAGCGGTCACCGCACAAGGAGGAAACGAAGGCCGCCCGGCAAGCGCAGCAGTCAGTACTGGTGATCTGAGATGAAGCACACTGAGACGGTTGCCGAGTTCAAGGACCGCAGCGACCTCAGCGCCATCTACTTCACCCTGTGCCTGGCTGGGATCACAGGCAGCAAGGGCGGCATGGAGAAGATGGTCACGCGGTTCAACAGCGTGAGGGAGGTCCTCATCTGCTACAACGTTCGCCTACTGCAGAGGCACGTGGACGAATTTCACAAAGGGAAATAGTCAGGTCAGCTTCACAGGTTCTCCTATAAATAACGGGTGATCGACTTGATCACGCCTAGGGGTTTTCAAAACGGACAGCCGTCATCCCCTCATAAAGGAGAACCACCCATGTCAGCCAAAGACAGCATTCAGCTCAACCCAACCTCGCTCCCGCACATCTTCCTCAGTGACATCGACGACTCAGGCCTCCTGAAGGAGATCGCCGTCGTCAAGAAGCTGAAGGACGGCAGCATCTTCTACATCGACGTTGACCCGCTGCACCCCATCGACAAGCAGCGCCTGAAGAAGATCGTTTCATCGCAGCACGCCGACAAGTACGAGCTGTGGGACCTGATGTCTCAGGCGCGCCTGAGCAACGGCATGAACGCGCTTGACTTCTTCCACAGCAACTACGTCAAGGTGAAGCGTCCAAAGGGCGCTCGCGCCGCGATCGGTGGCCTGGAGACCGTGACCGCGAACATCAGCGACAACGTCGTCGGCTCCGACTTCTCCAACCCAGCAGAGGCAACTCTCGACCCAACCACGAAGGTCTTCAAGTAATCAGGCCTGAGCGCCAGGCACTGCCACACGTGAGATTACAGGTGACCTTAGCTGTGATACAATTCGCCTACCGCTGCACCTAACGCGGCGGTAGGCGTGACTCTCTCACGGAGGTAACGTGAACCTAAGCAATACCTTGCTGTCGCTCATCGCGGCAGGCCTGGCAATCCTCACGCTCAAGGTTGTCCAGCTCACACTACCAGCAACACCAACATCAGTCATCAACGTGCCGGCCGAGGGCCAGCGCAAGGGCGGTGGCCTCACGTTTGAGCTGCCGAAGAAGCTGACACCGCGCCAGACCGAGCTCTTGGCGCTGGCGTACAGCGTGGCGAAGCAGGACGGCCACCGGCACCCCCAGCTGCTACAGGGAATCATCCTGCAGGAGACGCAGGCCGGCGAGTACCACAGCTACAAGGTGGCAGGCCAGGAGTTTGGCCTGCGCCCCAACGAGCGGTACTACGGCGTCGCGCAGATCAAGCTGGCGGCGGCGCGCGATGTGCTGAGTTCCTTCCCAAAGCTGGTGCAGGAGTTCAACTTTCACACCAGCACCGATGAGGAGGTGATCGCCAAGCTGATCGAGAATGATCGGTTCAACCTGGCCGTCGCGAGCAAGTACCTCCTGATACTGAAGCGCTACGGCTATGATACAATTCAAGAGCTGGCACTGGCGTACAACCAAGGCCCGGGCGGGGCAAAGGCCCACGACCCAGGCAAGTTCCACTACTCAGTGAAGGTGATGAAGTATATTCAGGACCTGAAGCCAAAGACAAAGCCAAAGACAAAGCCTAAGACGTGATCGCGCAGAAGTCCCTAGAGTCACTCATTCGCGAGAACATTCCCCTTGGCCGCCAGTCGGCCACGGGGTTCTACGCGCTCAAGTGTCAGTGCTGCGGTGACTACAAGGAGCGCGCTGGGTTCAAGTTCGACAGCGGCCACGTCGGGTACTCGTGCTTCAACTGCGGCAAGACGGCGCGCTACGAGGAGAGCAGCGACCACCTCTCCAAGAACATGCGCGGGGTGCTGCACTGCTTCGGCATCTCAGATGAGCAGCTGGATGAGGTGACCAGCTCGGCGTTCTTCTTCAAGAGGCCTGAGAGCAGCACCATCACCCTCGACAGCCTCAGGAAGGTCAGCACTGCGACACCGACCATTGAGCTGCCACCCAAGTCACACGCGCTCGGTGGCACTCTGGACCACCTCGACATTCAGGTCCCGCTGGTGCAGTACCTTGACCGCCGGCGCGTTGACCTCAACAGGTACCAGTTCTACTTCTCACTTGACGAGAAGTTCAAGCACCGCGTCATCATCCCGTTCTACCGAGGTTCACGCCTGATTTACTGGCAGGCGCGGTCAATCGACGCTGCGGAGAAGAAGCGGTACGAGAACCCGTCCATCTCACGCGGCGCGGTGCTGTTCAACTTTGACCAGCTGTATGAGCACTCGGGCCTGCCGCTGCTGGTCACCGAGGGCGTGTTTGACGCCATGATGTTTGACGGCGTGGCGACGCTTGGCAGCAAGCTGAATGACGCCAAGATTGAGCTGCTGCGGCAGACTTCCCGGCGAATCATCTTCGTGATAGATAAGGATGAGAACGGGCTTCAGCTCGCCGAGAAGGTCATCTCTCTTGGCTGGAGCATCACCGTTGCCCCTGAAGGTTCAAAGGACGTCAACGACGCCGTGCAGAAGTTTGGCAGGTGCTGGACCGCCTGGCAGCTTGCAGCAACGGCGACCGGCGATGAGGCAGGTGCCAGGCTGCTCACCTCACTCAAGTGCAGGACATGGAACTAGAAAAGCAGAGACTACTCATCAGCTCCCTCGTCTCCAACAGGGACCTCCTCGCGCTGTGCGCGGGCATCATCAGGCCCTCGTACTTTGACCCCTCGCTGAAGAAGGCGGTCAAGTTCACGCTGGACTACTTTGAGAAGTACCGTGACGCGCCGAGGGTGGACACGGTGCGGGCCGAGACCGGCGTACAGCTGTTTGAGCTGGGTGAGGTTGGGCGTGCGGAGTCAGCGTACATCTCGACCGAGCTTGAGACGCACTGCCGCAACAAGGCCATCGAGGAGGCCATCCTCGCTGGGCCAGCCCTGCTACAGAAAGGCGACTTCTCGAAGATCCTTGACACCCTCAAGGCGGCCATCAATGTCGGCCTGCAGAAGGACATCGGCATTGACTACTTCCACAACCCCGCCGACCGGCTGCTGCGCACCCTGCAGACTGAGGCGCGCATCTCAACAGGCATACCAGAGCTTGACGACCTCCTGGGCGGAGGGCTGCTCCGCCAAGAGCTCATTCTCTTCCTCGCCAACTCCGGTGGCGGCAAGTCAATCAACATGCTCAACCTCGCCAAGAACCTCCTGGCGCGGGGGCTGCACGGCGCCTACTTCACCCTTGAGATGGCAGAGGGCGTTGTCAGCAAGCGCCTGGACAGCATGATCTCGCGCGTGAGCCAGATTGACCTGCTGAAGGAGATCACGAAGGTCTCAACGTCCATCGAGAACGCCGCCAAGAAGATGGGCCGCTTCATCATCAAGCGCTTCCCTGAGAACCGCACCACCGTTCACGACATCCGGTCCTACCTGACCCAGCTCGAGCAGTCCACTGGCTTCTGGCCTGACTTCATCGTCGTGGACTACATCGACATCATGGGGACCACCGCCAACATCTCAATGGACAACCTGTTCATCAAGGACAAGTTCGTCACTGAGGAGGTGCGCAGTCTGGGCTTCGACTACAACGCGATAGTGATCAGCGCCGCCCAGCTCGGCCGGGGCGCCATCGACGCCGAGAAGCTGACCCAGGCGCACATTCAGGGTGGGATGTCCAAGATAAATACCTCCGACTGGTCCCTGGCCGTCGTGCAGAACGACCTGATGCGGTCAGTGGGCGAGGTCTACTACGAGCTGCTGAAGGCGAGAAACTCAGCGGGAGTCGGTAAGCGGATCCTCCTGAAGCAGGACCCAGTGTCTCTGGCAGTGACCAGCCCATCAGCGTCCGCCCTGAAGGTGAAGACCGAACTCAAGCTCAAGCGCGGGCCAGGCAGCGACCTATCAGATCTAATTGACATCTAACACGAGGAGCCGCAATGCAGCAGTCACCAACACCCACCAGCATCACCATCGACAACGTCGAGCACCCGCTGACTGACTTCAGCCCCACCATCCAGCGCCTGGTGCAGATCAACACTCAGTGGCGCGATGAGCTGCATGAGGCCAAGCTTGAGGTGGCGAAGTACGAGGCCGCCCTCAGGCAGCTTGAGGTTGAGCTGACGCAGGCCGTGCAGAAGGAGCTGCAGGCGAAGGCCGCTGAGCCAAAGGACCCTGAGGTCGCCGGCGAGGAATAGTCACTCCCGGGTCACATGACCTGTGACCCAGTTTCACTTTCAGAGCCAGTTTCAATAAATAGGTCGTTGGAACCAACGACCTAAGGCATGACTTCACTTCTCGCCAGCACCCTCCTGCTCGAGGGAATCACGCACATCGAGGATCTCCCGCTCGACGAGTTCATTCGCGCTGTTGAAACGCTGAAGGACAAGCGAGTGACGGAGAAGCTTGACGGCGCGAACCTCTGGTTCGGCATTGATGATGACGGCGAGCTCTTCACTTCCCGCGAGGGCAAGACCAAGGGCGCCAGGTTCTACGCCACCGACGACTACGCGCAGACCTCCAACACCAATGGCTTCAGGGCGGCGCACCTGGCGCTTGAGCGCGCCAGCAAGGTCATCAAGCAGCACCTATCACCTGGTGACATGGTCGAGGCCGAGATCATGTTCGGTCGTCAGCCCAACACGGTCACCTACGGCGGCGGCGGCCTCAACTACATCGTCGTCCTCCGCGGCGTCAACGGGACAGAGCAGGCCAAGGTCGACAAGCTGGCGAAGGCCCTTGACGGCAAGCAGGCCAAGGTAGAGTCGACCGTCATCACCTCGCCTGACGGCGAGGAGCTGGAGCACAATGACGAGAAGTTGACCTGGGAGTTCACGTCGGTCAAGCCGCTCAACACGAAGACGCTGGACACGAAGGCGGCCCTCGCGAAGCTGGCTGAGCTCAAGGACTTCCTTGAGAGGCCAAGTGAGGTGAAGGGGCTCAGCAACCGTGAGCTCATTGAGGTGAGCTTGAGCTCGATCGACAAGGAGCGCCGCAGCGAGGTGAAGCAGGCCCGAGAGGCCATCACCAGCAAGGTGATGCATGAGTTCAAGCTGCCGATCAAGGAACTGCTGCTGGACACCTTCGTCCGGAAGATCAAGTCGGCGCTGCAGGCACCAGACCTGCACCCTGATGAGGACATTGGCATTGAGGGCGTGGTGGTAAGTGACGGTGACAATCAAGTGAAGATCGTCGACAAGGACGTGTTCACCGCCATCAACACCTTCAACAACGCGGTGCGGTCCAGCGCGGCCGGGCTCGTGAGGACAGACAACCAGGACGCCGCCATTGAGATGCGCGGTGGTGCCTATGGTCAGGCGCGCATCCGCATCGCCAACCTGCTGGGCGTGAAGGAGCTGGCGCTGTCGTCAGGGACGAAGCGCATCATCCGCAAGTTCATGGGCGCTGACGCGGTCGAGACAGCCGCAAACCTAGGTGCTAGCCTCAACATCGGCAACATCATCACCACCCGTGAGAAGATCGCCGCCATCCTGGACAACGCCGGCGACGAGGTCAATGACATCCTGTCCACGTTCAAGCAGGAGACTGACAAGTACCGGCTCAAGCTGAAGACGGGCAAGGAGATTGGCCTTAGCCCAGAGGTGGTTAAGCGGACGCTGACGGCATTTGCAGAGGTCAAGCGCGAGATCAGCGACATCAAGCAGGCAGTCCTGAAGGCTCAGACCCCAGCGCAGCTCGTGGCAGCGCTGTATGGTCGCACCATTAAATCACTGTTCAGCGGGGATGAGAACGTGACAGAAAAATTTCAAATGATCAAGGCGTTCGCGCTGCAGGAAGAAGGTGAGGGCGGCGAGGTAGGTGTGGACACTCCCGCTGGTCAGCCAGGCCCAAACAACCCGACCACCACGACCGCCGGCGCCATCGCGGCAGTGCCGTTCAAGCTGAGCGGCGGCAAGGTCATCCGCCGCCGCACTAGGAACTTCACCAAGCCGAAGAAGTTCCTACCGAAGGTGGAGGGACTCTCCCTGCTGAGGGCCGTCCTGGCAGAAGAGGACAAGGTCGACGCGCTGGCGAACGCGACTGACGCTGATGACAAGGCTAACGCGCAGTTTGACCTGGAGTTCAAGCAGCTGCGCAACACCATCGCCAACAGCGAGACCCCGTCAACCACCGACATCACGAACTACCTGGACAAGGCGCACGAGCTCAACGACCAGGTAGACACCATCACGTTTGGCCTTGAGCTGGACGACGGCAGCGTGGTGAAGGTGTACGTCAATGCACAGGAGGCCGACCAGTTTGAGGCCAAGTTGGCTGAGCTGCTTGGGCAGGAGGAAGATGTAGAGCAGGTCATCAACCTCGCCTCTGAGACGTTCGACATTGTCGACGTCGTCTGGCCAGACAGCATGACCGGTGCTGACGAGGAACTGCCAGCCGAGGAACCGTCAGGCGAGCCACCAGTCGATGGTGAGGAGCCAGCCGGTGGCGCAGATGACTTCTCTGAAATTGAGCCGTCAGACGAGGAGCCGTCAGACGAGGAGCCGTCAGACGAGGAGCCGTCAGACGAGGAGCCGTCAGACGAGGAGCCGGTCGATGGTGAAGAGCCGTCAGATGAGGAGCCG
>JRYF01004524.1_pt1 | contig 10961 bp, 7 predicted proteins | sample 235331 | NCBI WGS metagenome assembly JRYF01 (sample SAMN03074217, study PRJNA261475) | activated sludge metagenome | biome: Wastewater Treatment Plant; feature: Wastewater; material: Activated sludge; isolation source: activated biomass of a wastewater treatment plant treating hydrocarbon... ... | reverse complement strand
TTGATGCCCGCGCTGTTTTATCGCCCGATGTTTCACCTAAATTCCTCGATATGTCTGGTCCGGTCGGTAATGGGGTTGCTAATCAAGCAATTAAAGATGCTGATTTTGTCATCGATGCCGGTGTCGGTGTTCTCTATACGACATTGGTGATCGATATCAAGGATTCCGGTGTTCATAGCAATGTTCTTCGCTTATTTGACGAACCAATCGAGAAAGAAGGTTATATGGTTAACGTTGATTTAGTTCTTTACAATTTACTAAAGAATAGTTATCAATTAGCTAAAAAATCCGCTTGGTCGGTGGGCGATCCAACGGCATCTTTTAAGAAAATCCTTGATGTCTATGATTCTCAAAGTAATACTTTAGGACATTATGTTGCTGCTTGCATGAAACAATTTTACAATAATCAATTAATTATTGATGATGATTATCATCATGTGACTGATTCAGGTACAGCCGCTTTTATTGCTGGTCAATTACTTAGGATGAAGAAACCTAATGACGGCATCTACACTGAATTTGCCCCTATTGGTCTTTCAATGGCTTCAGCGGTTGGAAAGATTTATGGAAATCCAAGAGATACCGTTGTCTACCTCGGTGAAGGCGCTTTCATGAATATGTTATCGAGTTTTATTGATCTCAAAGTAGCTGCTATGGTTAACAATGTTCGTGTTCTGATGTTACTTTTCGATGATAACAAATATGGCAATGTGGCTTTAGGAGATCTCGTTCTTCATAAAGAATATACAAGTGTGACGGAAACGGTTGATTTGAAGAAAGGGTTTGATTTTGAAAAGTTATTGTTGTCACAGAAACCGGTTAAACTTGTCCTTGGTTACGATAAATGTGTCATCGAAGGATTTAAGGCTAAATCAGCCGGATATACTGAAGCCGGTTTGTATATTATGAAGATGGACGGCNNAATAAAAGAAAAAAGAATAAATATATTAAATATATTCATTCATAACAATGATCTCTCTCAATGCGTTAGCTTCTTTTATATTTAATATAATTCATATTCTCTTAGTAAAATTAACTGAAAATATCGATTAAATGAAAAAATTTATTTTTTATAAGATGCAAGATATTGAAATTAATATTAATGAGACTGATATCGATTTATTTATCGACGGGGCTCTGCACAAACAAAGAATAAATGAAAATGAAATTAAAATGTTTAAAACGAGACATATTTGTGGTGGTTGTCAAAGGTTACCAACCAAAGGTTTCAAAAGTAGAAAGTATGATTGGTGTCAATTTTCTCGTTTAGTGGCTCGTTTGCAAGAATATGCATAATCAAAAAATAATTAAGAATAAAAATATTTATCAAAAAAAATTTTTTTTGATAAATGACAAGTCCAAACTCATTATTTTCAAAACATGGAATTTATTCTGCGTCTCCTACTAGAATAGGTAAACATCCATATGCTGGAGAATACAATCCGACTTCATTAGGTTCATCCCAACAAACTCCATTCTTTGTTGTAACTCCAAAAAGTCTTTTACCACGATCATTTCAAAATTCAGTTTCATCATCTTTAAATCAAATCGATCCGACATATCAATATGATCCTTTAGATGATGTGTGCGTATCATTTTCAGGAAAGAAATTATCACCTAGAGACATATATGAAAAAATGAAGCGAGCACAGAAAAAAAGAAAATTTTATAATTTAGATAGTGACGAATATATCCCATTATCTGAGGAATATTGGTCAACGAATCCAAATTTCGTTTTTCTTGTCGATTTTCATTTAGCAGGTACTTTCGAAGAAGTAGATAAAACTTTACAATTTCTCGGATATGACGATTTGCAAATAGACGAGATATTTTACGCCTATCTTATTAATGAACGTAATTATCTGACTGATAAAGCTGAATTGTATGAGAGAACCAAAGAATCCCTAGAAGAGAGACAATCTTCTAAAATGCAACGTATATTCATTGTTCAAGTTTTACAAAGCAGATTATTAAACGAAGATTTAGAAGACGCTATGAGATGGATTTTGAGAAATTTACTTGGGGATATATTTGATCTCGTAAGAACAGGCAGTGATATATTTTATGTTGTTTTTGACACAGAAGAAGACGCAGAAGACGCTTTTAATCTTTTACAGAATAATCTTGAGGGATTTGGATTTCAATTATCTCTCCAACGATATTAAAAATCATTAAATAAAAAAAAATAAAAATAAAAAATATTCATCAAAAAATTTGATAAATTACAATAATGACTGCACCTTATTCTCCGTTGTATTTATCAAGTACAGGGATAATTCCGTCACCATCAAGGACATCCACTACGCCAGCGACGGCATCACCGTCCAGAATCCCTCCAATAAGCCTGGAGTCACCATCAGGATTATCTAGAACATCACCACAATATTCCCCGCGAACATCTCCATCTCGTTTCCCACCATCTCCCGAAAGAATGATAACACCTTCAAGGCCAGAAGTAAGATTGCCTCCTTATTCTCTAGATCGACGAGGAAATTTCTCTCCTAGACGAAGAGAAAATCAATTAACTATCCAAATTATGCATCGTAATTTATCTGATAAAGATATAAAGAAATTTCTAAAGATCATCTTGAAAAATTTACTTGGCTTTGGTAAATTTGCCTTAATGAAAATCCACAGTGATTTATATCGTGTTTATTTTGACAGTGCATCAGATATTGATATGGTATTTGATTTTTTGACTGAGAATAACATTGGATTTGGTCTAGAATTAATTGTAACCAGACGTTAAATAAAATGATTCTTTAATAATTGTAATTAATTATTAAATCAAGATGCAGAAAATAATTATTAATCAAGATTTCGAGGTCGATCTTGAATTATTAAAGCCGTATTCCTACTTTAATGATATTATTCAATTACAAGACACAAATGAGATAATTTTTCATTTTGATCACAATACTATAAGTAATTTTATTGATTATCTATTGAATAAAGATAATGATTACACTTCGGATGATATTGAATTTGGTAAATATATTATCTCGAATGAATACCTTTCCCATATTATTAATTATAGCTTATCTAATTCACAAATAAATGAAGAGATTATCTCTTGGATCTTTAATGTGCATCTAACTGGGTTTTATGTCATTGACATCGTTATTTATTTTGAAAGAAGAATTGATGATGTAGATAAATATATCCCATCAATGTATAAAGATGAGCTATATGATTTCATCAAAGCATATCCATTATTTCGCTCTCCATATAAATTTCACTATTTATTGTATCAAGTTAGTGGAACAAAATTTTATCATGAATCGAAATATAATAGATCGTATAATATTGATTATTTTGAATCTCACTGTCGAAGAACGAAGATATATTTAAAAATTTGCCAAATTGCTTATGATTTATTTGGCGACGAAATGTTAAAGTATATTAATAATGATTTTACGCTATACGAATGGGTTTCCCTTTTTGAATTTTTGAATATCGATTCAATTAAATTTTATTGGTATCAAGAAGTTAAATTAGAGAATGCCAATGGTTTGAGATTGAAGTTATTTGATTTCCTGCCTTTGATCGAGAATATGATAGAAACTATCGTTGAATCATGGAAATAATATATTCCATAAACAAGAATAAAGCCAATTATTGGATTAATACATAATTTCATTTATTATGTATTTAATATCGTTTAAAACCATTCACTTTTAGGTTCACGCGCCGCTCGGTAAAGATAGTCTTCATAAGCATCATCAGTATCATATTCTTCATGTTGACAATCAAATTCTCCGATAAGTTTGTATCCCCTATCTAATAATTTTGATAAATCATTATTTATGTTCTTATTTTTTAACATTGTTCGATTCTTTATGCATTCAATGACATTGGGAACGAATAAATCATCGCAATGAGACAGACAAGCCCAATTATATAACTCGTCGCCAGTTATCGCGAGCGAATTAACATTAAAATCGAGCTCTATTGGCGGAATTAAATATTCATACTCTCTCTTTTTCTCTACAATAATAACTTTCAAAGGTAATAAATCAGGATGTTTAGAAACAAAAATATGATTTGTTTCGTTAATGGGTGTATATTCATATTCAGTCAATAATTTCACTAAAATATCGATTTTTTCAATAATAACATCGATACTGTCTGAGTCATCACCTGCGATCTGATCTCTGACATACTCACCATAAATAACGCCCCCACAATCAAAAATAACTTTCAAAATTTCTTCCATTGTGTATTTCTGATAAAAAATTATATATTTCTAATCAATTTTTTGTTTAAAAATTCATTAGTTTTAACAAAATATCGAAGAATATCTTTAACCACATTTGTGACTCTTATAAAATATTAAAGGAATATGGATACTGATTTAAGCAATTATGAATCTTCTGACGAACAATATCAAGTTACCGAATTATCTCAAATATCTAACTATTTAATGGTGCCAGACGATAATCAATTCTTCCATGAAATATCTCCAGAATCATTAAATAGAATGTACAGTCTATTAATCGGAATGTCCTTTGAACCAAATAACAGATCAGAATATATTCTCTCTTTATTTCATTACGTCGATAATGATACTATTTTTATAAAATACTTCAAAGAAGCCATCAAATTAAAATATAATATCGACAGACTATTTTACTCTTTAAGAATACAAATAAGTAGGGCAAGATTTGCAATAAACCAAAGGAATACCGAAAACGTATTTGATCATATTTATAATTTAATTATTGATTTTATGATAGACGAAATAGATAAAGATAATGAAGTAGCAATGTACATTTTAGGATTATATAACAATCGTATTGGAGTTAATTTAACACATCTTCCGTTCCTGGTTAGAGTTCATTACAAATCTAAATGAAAAATCTAGAAAAATCGGAAAATCTAGAAAAACAGGCTAAATCCCATTTCAATTGCGAATATTTACCATAATAATCGTATTGGAGTTAATTTAACACATCTTCCGTTCCTGGCTAAGACTCAGTACAAATCTGAGTGATAAAATTCAAAAATTCAAAAAATCGGAAAATCAAAAAATCTAGAAAAAGGGACTAAATCTCATTTCAATTGCAAATATTTACCATAATGATCGTATTGAAGTGAAATTATCAAAATTCGCGCTCCTGGCTAAGACTCAGTACGAATCTCAGTGAAAAAATTCAAAAAAAACAAAAATGTCGGTGAAATTAGAAAATTCAGAAAAATCGGAAAATAGGAAAATTTAAAAAAGAGGCTAAATCCCATTTCAATTGCGAATAATTATCATAATAATCATATTGAACTCAATTTCATAAATTTCTCGTTCCTGGCTAAGACTCAGTAGGAATCCTAATCAAAAATTTTGAAAATTCGCAGAAAAAAACGTCTAAAGATTAATCCATGAATTCTTATTTTGCACGAATTGTCATAATAATATCATAACAAGAATTATAATATTATCATAATACTAATACATTCATAGTCTTATATCAATAGTCTTATATCAATAATAATAGTATAATAAGAACTATGGTATATTATCATGGGGATAGAAATAATACTAGTTAAAGTGAATATATTTTATTAAAAATATATTAATCGTCATTATTCAAACTTAGTTAGTCGATTCAACTTCAAAGAAGAGGAGATCCATTTGATCTCGAGTAGGATGGCCAACAACAGCAATACGGTCATCATTAGGAGACCAAGCGATGTTCAAAGAAGAAGGAGCAACGGGCTTGCTATCCATCAGCTCAAGAGTCTTTCGACCACGGTTAAACTGGAAAGTCTCAAGGAGACCAGGACCAAGTGCGAGAGTAAAGCCAGGATTTGCGACAGGAGCGCCGTTCAAAATATAAACGGGGATCTGTTGAACGGCGACAGCCATGCTAGTAACGGCAACATATTTACCATCGTTTGACCAGCGAACAGCACTACCGGTTCGTTGCGTTTCCATTGAATCAATGTATTCAAGAGCGTCGTGATCAGCTTTATCGTCGAACTCATACAAACGAAGTTCACTAAGATCATCTGGAGAATCATTAGGATATGGCCCCAAAGGAGTTTGTTTATCAATGTTACCAACAACGCCAATTTCATTCGTGTAAGTAATAACAAATTTACCATCAGGACTAAGATCATATCCTTGAATAAAATTAGGAGAATGCAGATTACCAGTTTCGACGAAAGTTCCATCTTCAGGATAGAAAGAATATGATAATAAACGAGAATCAAATTCGGGGGTATTAAAACTTCCCATATCAATATAATCAGCAGCAACAATGATATTATATTTCTCAACACGGCCACGTTTATAATATCTCATTCTAACGTCAGGTTGAGGATAAAGGACACCAGTTCCTTCAATGGGCAAGGGAGCATAGATTTCAGCAACAACAGTTGCAGTTAATCCGTCAGCGCCAATCTCCCAAATACCATAAAGCATATTTTCACCACCATCGACGGTAACAACGTAGAAAAGATATTTACCATCGTCACTGAATCCAACAGGCCCATTATAAGTCAGGTTAAAGGTATATACATCGGGATGAAGGCTAGCCATGTCAACAACAAGACGAGGGGTATCTTCAACGGTGCATCCAACAGGATCGTATGCATACAAATGCATTTCGTAAGATTGCCCAACGCGCTTAGTACGAGCGATCCAGGGACGATCAGCACTAGGAGAAACGCTAGTTGATTGCGTCGATGAGCCAGGCTCAGAATACAAACGGTCAACAATATCAAAAGTGCTAGCATCGTGCATCAAAACGAAAGAAAGCGTATTAGGAACCGGAGGAGCAGTGGCGTGATAGTATCCATTAACATAGCAATTGCCAACGAAAGCCGAACTGAAGCTACCAGAGTAAACTGAAAAATCGATTAGAGTTGCCATCGTCGGATTTTGAAGAACAGCATGGGGAATAGAGGTCATTGACCTCAGGGGCATAAGAGTTGCTTTCGACTTCAAAAGATAAGCATCGAAATTATGCACAAGAAGGATAAATGCAAATAATAAAATAATATGTTTCATTTGATAAATTTAAAATATGTATCAATTTTAATTTATCACTGATAATTTTTAACTTTGAATTGAATTCGTGAATCGAATCAATTTTTTAATTGAAATTATTTTTTTATAATTTTTTTTCTGACGAATTTTTTTTACAAGCCATATTTTTAAATTAGACAATCTCTCGTATACGATAAATGACTAACAGCCTTGAACTTAATTATAATTTTTATCCAAGTTATACGGATTTTATTATACGGGGTAAAAATATAAATATAATTTTTATACTTATAATTCTACGATTGATATGTTATTTCTTTTGATAAACCGCGTAAAATGGTTTTGTTTCTGCGCGGATATTCTTAAAAAGATATTCGTCACCATCACCGACGCGGGTAAATCCAAATTCATTTAACTTCGTTGACCAGGCTTCTTTACTGATATAATTACCATAATATAATTGTCTCTTTTCCTCAGTATATTCATCATCAAAATTATCATAAATCATATGTTCAACATCAATGATTAATTTATCAAGATCATTTTCAGCATCATGTTCTCTTAAAACGAGATAGCCTTCTGATTTAAGTACACGATTTAATTCCTTCAAAATAAAATCAAGATTAGGAACATGATGAAAAGTCATCATCGCTGAGATGACAGCGAATTGATTATCTTCAAATTGTAATCGTTTACCTTGTTCTAATGGCACAAATGTGATATCCTCATTTAACATTTTATATGCTTCTCGCCATTGAATGTCGGTTCCGAAAATATTATGATCATCAAACCCTAGCGCGAGACCGAAGAACCAGGTGAAAACTCCGGTTCCACATCCAAAATCTAAGTAAGCATCTTCTGGTCTTAAATCATTGAATCGATCGGTAATTTGTGTTAAATTAATAAAGTAATCACGATATTCTAAGGCACGTTTCTCATCTCTTTTCGATGATCTTTCATTTTTCTCTTCTTGACTTTCTTTGGGCAATAGAGTAACCAATGTCTGGTAAAAACTTGGATCATCTGTGTATGTTCTTAATAATTCTTTAATTTGATTACTATCTTTAATATATTTCCTCAAATAGTTTTCTAAACGACGACTAGCGCCGTTATCAATAATGTGTTGAATTTGATAGTTATCGGTTACGCCAACATAAACGGGCTCTATTTCAAGTTCTTCAGTTACCGGCAATTCAGCGAAAGGCGCATAACCATATTCAGCATTCAAGATTTTAAATTCACGTGCAATATCCATTGGAAAAGGTAAATCCTCTCCATTTCTTTTCAATAGAGTCAATGCGGCTGGGTTTCTTTCATCATAACCATAAATAGGTTGTAATATTTCTCCATTAGTATTACGAACTGATCCGTCATATTGGATCGCATAGGAATTAAGGGCAATTGTAATTTCACGTGACATTTTACCTACATCGGCTGTTTTCAATGCGGTATCAAGCATTGTATCACGAGCTGGAATAGAATGGATAAAATTCTCCTCAGGTGTCAATCCTTGAGAAAAGCTATTTTGAATGTAACTATAAGTGATTGGATCTGGATCATCAGGATCTTGTGTTGGGAGTAATCGTGTTTGATTCGTCATTGATAAAGGAATTGGTTTTCCGCCAGTTAATTGTAAGCCTAAAGCGAAAACGATCTGACCCAAATTAAAAGGAGTACCTTTCGATCCTGAAATAATCATTCTAGCTAAAGCATTATCAAAACCGAAGGTTTCTCTTAAAACCTTTTGACTTAAATTTGACGGTTGTCTTAAAAACCCAACGATTTCTCTTTGTCTTTTCTCCTCTTCGATTGGATCATTTAATTTGGCACCTGCTTGCATTACCATCATTTTAACGAGAGCCATTTGTTGCTCCTTTAATTCCATTACTTTTGGATCAGTGTGCGTACAACTTTCTAATCCAATTGAGAAACCATAGGATGAGAACCATCGATTCAAAACGTGTGAGGTGTCTGTGAGAAAAGTTGTCGTCCGCTCATATCCATAATTTGTCCACATCACCTGAACGATTGAATTTCTCCCGCGCCCAATATCCTTTTTAGTAATCGCTCCATTGATTAAAATACCATTTTCAATCAAGACATCATCTTTCTGATAATAAAAGTCGGCTGGCAATAACATACTGAATAAAGCTCGTCCAGATAAGCGTTTCAAGCCAGCATAAGATAAACGATCATCAAAAGTTGATAATTGACTCTTTTCTTGAATAATATTCATAGCACTAAACCAAACATCAACAGGAATATCAGGATTTTCTGATGTTAAAACATAAGCAGCCGTGATATCACTGAGAATCAAACCAATCATCGGGGAATTCATTTGTTCATTCATCATACAATGTTTCAAAGCCATTAAGATTTCGATTTCAGCTCGAGCCTTTGTTGTCTGGCCGACATGAATATGCATCTCATCACCGTCAAAATCAGCGTTAAAAGGTTCAACATAGCTAGGATTAAGTTGAAGATTTAAAGCATCTATAAGAACAACTTCTAACCCCATAATATTTTGCTTATGAATTGAAGGTTGTCTGCCAAGAGTGATGTAATCACCGTCTCTTAACCATCGCTCACAAACCTGGCCAACTTCTAAAACTTCCTTTGATCGATTTTGATCATTAATAATTAATCGATTACCCTTCCCTCGTCCATAAACAATTGAAGTAATCTTGCCTTCTCGTAATAATTTCTTTAAAGCTTTCTTATTAAATGTCGTTACCGTTATAGGAACCGTTAAATGAGATGCCCAAATACGAGGAACGCCAACCTGATGAATTGTTAGGAATGGATTAGGGCCAATAACTGTTCTTGCCGTGAAATCAACTCTTTTACCTAAAGCAAGTAAGCGTAAAACGCCTTTTTTCGTTTGAANNATAGCCGTTCTCAAATCTTCACGTTTATCATTTGTCGCAGCAGCCATTAATTGATTATTAAGTTTAATAATCTCACGATATATATTACCAAATCCGTCAATGGTAAATGAACCAGGAACTGCTGTTGAAGCTCCACGGAATGCAGGTGGGATGACTAAAATAGAAAAAACAATTAAGTCACGTGGATGAGAATCAACATCAAATCCCATTAAACGAGCGTCAGCATCAGAAATCATATCGAGAGTACAAAAAGCATCTTCAACATATAGTTCAATCGAGCTATTATTAAGTGATTTCATCATAATTTTTCCCATATCACGATCCTTTGTTTTTGAATCAAACACCGGGTTCTTTGAGCATTTAATTTCTGGACCAACTTGAATTCCAGGTAAACAGACTTTCTTTTGTCCGATATTACGAGTATTAGGACAAACTAAATCTTTAGCTTTCTTTTGACAATAAAGCGCCATCGCTCTTAATTTTTCTAAGCCAGTTAATCGATTCAAACCAGCATATTCAACTTGTTCAGCATTCAATAGCAAATTACCACAATCCTTACAAACACATGTTAAAACATCTTCTACTTCACTAATAAATAATGGATGATAAATGGGCGATTTAAGTTTAATTCTTCCAAAATGTCCAGGACATGATTCTAAACCTAAACGACATGTTGAACAAATATTATTCGGTGGAACAATTCCCATTCGAGGATCATTAATTGATCCAATACCTGAATCGGCTTCGGAAGTAATATTAACTACCGATATTTTTTCGTTAATTTTTTCACTAATAACACCAATAACGATATAGTCTGAAACGAAATTAGGTAACTTATTTTGCTTCTTCTTTGTTTCTGATATCCAACTATATTTATCTTGCCGATTAACATTTAAAGCACTGATACTCTCGCCAGGCACTAATTGAAAAGACCTTGCTTGTAAAGCAGTTGAGGGCTGAATAGTAAATCCATCATTAGTTGTATTGAACATCGTTGGAATAGTTTCTGTTTGTAAGTCTTGACGCGTTTGGGAAGGCATCAAATTAGGCGTAGTCATCCTTGTCGCTGGTGTTTGATACTTGAAGGG
>JRYF01006642.1_pt1 | contig 10973 bp, 12 predicted proteins | sample 235331 | NCBI WGS metagenome assembly JRYF01 (sample SAMN03074217, study PRJNA261475) | activated sludge metagenome | biome: Wastewater Treatment Plant; feature: Wastewater; material: Activated sludge; isolation source: activated biomass of a wastewater treatment plant treating hydrocarbon... ... | reverse complement strand
GCCCACCGGCGTCCTGTCCATGACCGACGTGGTCCGGAAGTTGATCGGAGCGTAGCTTAAGGGGGAATGACCCAGTCAGAGGGTGGGGGAGAGTCGAACCGCCCCCACCCTCACTTTTTTCTGGAACGATGCGGAGATCTCACCCATGAAAGCCATCGTCTGTCATGAGTTGACCGGTCCCGCCGCGCTGCGGTTGGAAGAGGTCGCCGAACCGCGTCCTGGCCCGGGACAGGTATGTGTTCGGGTTCGCGCCTGTGGAGTCAATTTCGCCGACAGCCTGATCACGCGCGGGCAGTACCAGGTCCAGCCCCAGCCGCCGTTCAGTCCCGGTTTCGAGGTGGCCGGCGAAGTGTCGGAACTGGGCGATGGAGTCGCCGGTTTCCAGGTCGGTGATCGGGTCATCGCCATGACGCCGCATGGAGGCTATGCCGAGCAGGTGGTGGTCGGGGCCAGTCGTTGCGTGGCGATGCCGGCGGCGATGCCCGACGCGCACGGGGCGGCGTTTCCGGTGGTGTTCGGGACCTCGCACGTCGCCCTGTGGCATCGGGCGCGGCTGCGCGCCGGCGAGACCCTGGTGGTGCATGGCGCTTCCGGGGGGGTCGGTCTGACGGCGGTGGCTATCGGCAAGCAGTTGGGCGCCAGGGTGATCGCGACGGCCAGCGGCCCGGAAAAACTCGAAGTCGCCCGGCAACACGGCGCGGACGAATCGATCGACAGTCACGCCGAGGACGTGCGGGCCAGAATCAAGGAACTAACCGACGGCCGCGGCGCGGACGTGGTCTACGATCCCGTCGGCGGGGACCTGTTCGCCGCCTCCCTGCGCAGCATCGCCTTCGAAGGTCGCATCCTGGTCATCGGGTTCGCCGGCGGCACGGTGCCGCAAATTCCCGCCAATCATCTGTTGGTCAAGAACGTGGACGTGATCGGTCTCAACTGGCCAGCCTACGCGGAACTCAATCCGCAAGTCATGACCGAGAGTTTTCGTATTCTGCTGCAATGGTATCTGGAAGGCGCGATTCAGCCGTATGTGTCGGCAATCTATCGGCTGGAACGGGCGGTCGACGCGCTACAGCAGGTCGTCGCGCGCAAATCCACCGGCAAGGTGGTGATCGCGGTTGATTGAGCGAGCATGAGATAGGCGAGGATGAAAGCAGAATTGACGATTCGTCATCGGGGACGGGTGACGCAAGCGACGGTTCGAGGAGGCGACGCCCAACTCAAAAAGTTTCGCAATGCGCTCTTGCTGAAGAATTTTGTTCTCACCAGCGAAAGCGAGGAACGGCTGGCTTTTCGCCGACGGGCCTACATGCTCCACGATGACTGGCCGATGCGGGTCGTGATTCGCCGCGAGGGCAATCAGTTCGAGATTCGCTATTGGCTGTGCATCCCCTGGGCCTGGATCGTGGGGTTCGTGGCGCTGATCATGATCGCGCTGCCGTTCGGCGGCATCCAGCGCGCGGATCTGATCTTTATCCTGGGCTCGCTCGCGGCGGGTCTGGCGATTTTCAAACAGAAATTCGACTGTTCTCCGAAAGCCTCATTTTGGCAAGTAGAGCCGCGCCGCCGCTGGGGTGAGACCATGGAACAGTTGTTGCGGGAAGCGTTCGGTGCCGGCGGATAAGCGTTCGGCGGATGCTTTTGGCGCAGGGCGCGTATGTGGAGTGGTCAAGTCGGCGCAAACTATCCTTATTTTTGAAATCATGGGAAAATTCGCATCCGCGTCGCCGCGAGCGCTGGCGCGATGTCTGCCGCCCGAAAGGCCGTCGATGTCCTCACCATCTCCAACATGCGGTTGGGAATCAAAATTCACGTCATCGTCACTGGTTTGTCATGCCAAAAACACTCTTTGAAAAAGTCTGGGAGTCGCATGTCGTCGCCGAACAGCCCGAGGCCCCGGCCATCCTGTATATCGACCTGCATCTCGTTCACGAAGTCACCTCGCCCCAGGCCTTTACCGGCCTGCGCCAGCGCGGCTTGAGGGTCCGGCGTCCCGAGCGCACCGTCGCCACGATGGATCACTCCATCCCGACCACGCCGCTCGACGTGCCGATCGCCGACCCCCTGGCCGCCGCGCAAATTCGCCAGATGGAAGCCAACGCCGCCGAGTTTGGCGTTACCCTGCACGGCATGGCCAGCCCCCATCGCGGCATCGTCCACGTCATCGGTCCGGAACTCGGTCTGACCCAGCCGGGCATGACCATCGTCTGCGGCGACAGCCACACGGCCACTCACGGCGCGTTCGGCGCGCTGGCCTTCGGAATCGGCACCAGCGAAGTGGAGCACGTTCTCGCTACCCAGTGCCTGCTACAAAACAAACCCAGGACCTGCGAGGTCCGCGTGGATGGGGCGCTCCCCGCTGGTGTTTCCGCCAAGGACATCATCCTGGCGCTGATCGCGAAGATCGGTGTGGGCGGCGGAACGGGATATGTCTTTGAATACACCGGCTCCGCCATCCGCGGGCTGACGATGGAACAGCGCATGACCGTCTGCAACATGTCTATCGAAGGCGGCGCGCGGGCGGGGATGATCGCGCCCGACGACGTCACTTTTGCATATCTCCAGGGTCGCGAGCACGCCCCCAAGGGCGCGGCATGGGATCAAGCCGTCGCCCGCTGGCGAACCTTCGCCAGCGATGCGGGGGCCGTTTACGACCATGCCGTCACCCTGGACGCCGCCGCGCTGGAACCAATGATCACCTACGGCACCAATCCCGGCATGGGCATCAACATCAGCGGGCAGGTTCCCGACCCGGCCAACTTGAGCGACGCTAACCAGAAAGCCGCGCTCGACAAGGCGCTACGCTACATGGGTCTCCAGCCCGGTCAGGCCCTGCTGGGCCAGAAAATCGATGTCGTCTTCATCGGCAGTTGTACCAATTCCCGCATTTCCGACCTGCGCGAAGCCGCCTCGCTGCTCGATGGCCGTAAGGTCGCGGCCGACGTGCGGGTCATGGTGGTCCCTGGTTCGCAGGCGATCAAGAAGCAGGCGGAAGCCGAGGGACTGGATCGCGTGTTCAAGGCGGCGGGCGCGGAATGGCGCGAACCCGGATGCAGCATGTGCATCGCCATGAACGGCGACCAGCTCCAGCCCGGTCAGTATGCCGTCAGCACCAGCAACCGCAATTTCGAAGGTCGCCAGGGTCAGGGCGGACGCACCTTCCTCGCCTCGCCGCTGACTGCCGCCGCCAGCGCGCTGGCCGGCGCCGTGGCCGATCCGCGCACTTTGGTGGGAGGGCGATAAGATGGCGCAATTTACCTCCCTCACCTCCCGCGTGGTGGCGCTGCCGGTCAACGACATCGACACCGACCAAATCATCCCGGCCCGTTTCTTGAAAGCGACCGACAAGCAGGGCATGGGCGATAACCTCTTCGCCGACTGGCGTTATCACAAGGATGGTTCGCCCAAGGCCGACTTCCCGCTCAACCAGCCCCAGGCGGCGGGTTGTCAAATTCTGTTGGCCGGAGACAATTTCGGTTGCGGCTCGTCCCGCGAGCACGCGCCCTGGGCGCTGGCTGGATTTGGGTTTCGGGCCGTGATCAGCACCTCGTTCGCCGACATTTTCCGCAACAACGCGCTCAAGAACGGCCTGCTGCCCATCATCGTGGACGCGCCAACTCATGAAAAACTGTTGGCGATGGTTCGGGACAATCCCGACGCCGAACTGACCATCGACCTGGCAACCCAGATGCTGTCTTTCCCCGGCGGTTCGGTCGCGTTCCCCATCGACCCGTTCAACAAAACCTGTCTCCTCAACGGGGTCGACGAACTGGGTTACATCCTGGGTTTCGAGAAGGAGATCGCGGCGTTTGAAGCGCGAAGATAATCCCATGTCATTGATTCAGATTTACGACACAACCCTGCGCGATGGGACCCAGAGCGAAGGCTTTACCCTTTCCGGTTACGACAAAATCCGCGTGGCCCAGCGCCTGGACGATCTGGGCGTGGCCTTCATCGAAGGCGGCTGGCCTGGCTCCAATCCCAGGGACGCCGAGTTTTTCGAGCGTGTCCGCGACCTGGAGTGGAACACCGCGTCGATCGCCGCCTTTGGCTCCACCTGCCGGGTCAAGGGCGGACCGGAGGACGACGCCAACCTCCAGGCGCTGCTCGATGCGCGGACGCCGGTCTGCACGATCTTTGGTAAAACCTGGACCCTGCACGTCACCGACGTGTTGCAAACCACGCTGGACGACAATCTGCGGATCATCGAGCAGTCGGTGGCCTACTTGCGCGCCGCGGGCCGCCGCGTCATTTACGACGCCGAGCATTTTTTCGACGGTTACAAGGCCGATCCGCTCTACGCGCTCGAAACGCTCAAGGCCGCCATTCGCGGCGGAGCCGAAACGGTGGTGCTCTGCGACACCAACGGCGGCACCATGCCCTGGGAACTGGAACACATCATCCGCGAGATGAAGGAGTCCATCCACCACCCGTTCGGCATCCACACCCACAACGACGGCGAGTGCGCGGTCATCAACGCGCTGTTGGCCGTGCGCGAAGGCGCCATTCAGGTCCAGGGCACCATCAACGGCGTGGGCGAGCGCTGCGGCAACGCCAACCTGTGCTCGATCATGGCCAATCTGGAACTCAAGATGGGCCGCCAGTGCCTGCCGGAAGGCCGCTTGCACAAACTCTACGAGCTGTCGCACGTGGTCGATGAGGTCGCCAACGTCACCCCCAACGATCACCTGCCTTACGTCGGCAAGAGCGCGTTCGCCCACAAGGGCGGCGTGCATGTGGCGGCCATGCGGCGCTCGGAGCAGTCGTACCAGCATGTGGCGCCGGAGCGGGTGGGTAACAAGATGCGCGTGGTGGTCTCCGCCCTGTCGGGACGGGCGAACCTCCTCAGCAAGGCCGAGGAACACGGCGTCGAAGTCGGCGGCGTCGCGGACGTGGTGGGTGTGCTCAACGACGTGAAGGAGCTGGAGGCGCGCGGCTTTTCCTTCGAGGCCGCCGAAGCCTCGGTCGCCATGATGCTCAAGCGCCAGCAGCCGGGCTACCAGCCACCGTTCGAACTGGTGGATTTTTTGGTCAACGTGGAGCATCGCCAGGGCCGGGGCATTTTCGCCGAGGCCATGGTCAAGGTGAAGGTCAAGGGGGAGGTGCTGCATACCGCCGCCGAGGGCAACGGTCCTGTGAACGCGCTCGACATCGCCCTGCGCAAGGCGCTGATGGGACATTACCCGCAAATCGCCTCCTTCCATCTGGCGGATTACAAGGTCCGCATTCTGGATGGTCAGGACGGGACGGAAGCCATCACTCGCGTTTTGATCGACACCCGCAACGCCACCCGGCTGTGGAGCACCGTCGGCGCCAGCGCCAACATCATCGAAGCCTCCTGGCAGGCGCTGGTCGATGCGGTGGAGTACGGGCTGACGGTGGCGCACTGAATAGTCAAGGATCAGGAACCGTCATGAAAGCCAACATCGTTTTACTCCCCGGCGACGGCATCGGCCCGGAAGTGGTCGGCGCGGCCGTCCGCGTACTGGACGTGATCGCCGGGAAATTTGCTCACGAGTGGGTCTATCAGGAACGCTTGATGGGCGGTTGCTCCATCGACCAGTTCGGCTCGTCGCTGACCGACGAAACCCTGGCCGATTGCCAGGCGGCGGATGCGGTGCTGCTGGGCGCGGTGGGCGGGCCGAAGTGGGACGACCCGAACGCCAGGGATCGTCCCGAGCGCGGCCTGCTGGCCTTGCGCAAGGGCTTGGGCGTGTTCGCCAACCTGCGCCCGGTCAAGGTGCATCCGGCGCTGATCGATTCCTCGCCGCTCAAGCCGGAGAAACTCCAGGGCGTGGATATCCTCGTTATCCGCGAGTTGACCGGCGGTTTGTATTTCGGCTGGCCGAAGGGCCGCGATGTCAAGGATGGCCGCGAGCGCGCCGTTGATACCCTGGAATACTACGATTACGAAATCCGCCGCGTGATGGAACTGGCGTTCGCTCTGGCCAAGGGCCGCAAGCGCAAGGTCATGTCCGTCGACAAGGCCAACGTGCTGGAATCCTCGCGGCTGTGGCGACAGATTGCCGTGCAGGTCGGCGCGGCGCATCCGGAAGTGGCCCTGGAGCATGTCTTGGTGGATACCGCCGCCATGCGCCTGATCACGGGTCCCGCCGGGATGGATGTGGTGGTCACCGAGAACATGTTCGGCGACATCCTCACCGACGAGGCTTCGGTGCTGGCGGGGTCGATGGGGATGCTGCCTTCCGCCAGTCTGGGGGAAGGCCGAGTCGGGTTGTACGAACCGATCCACGGATCGGCCCCCGATATCGCTGGCCAGGGCATCGCCAACCCGATCGGCATGATTCTGTCCGCCGCCATGCTGCTGCGCCACTCGCTGGGACTGGAGACGGAAGCCGCCGCCATCGAACGAGCGGTGGACGAAACCATCACCGCCGGGGCGCGCACCGCCGACCTCGGTGGGAAACTGACCACTACCCAGATGGCCGAAGAAATTATTCAACGATTGTGAGCCCGCGCTCCCGCCACCCTCGGAAAACCCACGAAAAGGAGGCTCCTATAATGCAAGTCAGCCTCGCCGAAGCCGAGACCCAGCTTCCCCGCTTGATCCGCGCCGCCTTGGCCGGTGACGAGGTGATCATCGCCGAGCAGGGCCGCCCATCCGTCCGGCTGGTTCCGGTGCAGACTATCACCGGAAAGCGCCAACCCGGCGTTTGGTCCTATCTTCCTCCACCGGCGGAGGACTGGGACAGCCCAGCGTTCAACCGCGAAATTGCCAAGGACCTCCAGGGTGAAAACGACTGATGGCCGCGCCGCTCTACCTCATCGACACCCATACCTCTACTGGTGGATGACGAACAAGCTCAACCTGGGCGAGGCGACTATCCATAAGATGCGGGAGGCAGACATCGCCGTCAGTGCGGCCACGCTCTGGGAGATGGTCTTGAAGAACCGCAAGGGCAAGCTGCCGCTTCCGGATGCGCCGTTACACCAAGAGGTTGCCACGCAGGGATTTCGCCTGATTCCCATCACCCCCGCCCACCTCGAAATCCTACGAGGACTCGACATCCCCCACGAAGACCCCTTCGACCGTCTGCTCCTCGCTACGGCGATTGCGGAGGGGCGCATCTTTCTGACCAGAGATGGTCCGCTACTGGATTTGGGATTGCCCTACGTCGTATCTGGGTAAGCCCTCTGAGGAGCGAACAGTTACCCTTCATCGACAATGGTCCCACCATGTATTCCACCCTAAAAACGCTCCACCTATCCCTGGCCTTCCTGTCCCTGGCCGGATTCGTGGCGCGCGGCGTCCTGCATCTACGCCACTCGCCCTGGGTCAAACGGCGTTTCGCGCGAGTGGCGCCCCATCTGGTGGATACCGGGTTGCTGCTCACGGGCCTGTGGCTGGCGTGGATCTGGCGCATGCACGAGCACCTGCAACCCTGGCTGCTGGCCAAGCTGGTCGCCCTGTTGCTCTACATCGCCCTGGGCCTGCTGGCGTTCCGGTTCGCCCGGAGCAACGGAACGCGCGCCCTCGCCTGGGGCGCCGCCATCGGGGTCTTCCTGTACATGCTGGCCGTGGCGTCCACCAAGCAGGTGATTCCACTGTCCCTGTAGTCCCAAGAGAATGGGCTTGCGACCCCTCTCTTTCATCCCGCCCTCCCGGTGAATCCCGATAGGGCTTCTCCGAAAATGCTTCTTCGACAACCGACGACCCATCTTGATAAAAGTCAATGAAGGTTTGTCTTGGATTGCCCACAATGGCCGTCACTCTCTATTACAGGAACAATGATCATGACTGCCATCGCCGAATTTCTCGCCAACGAACATCGTTGCTGTGATGAAAGTTTCGCTGCCGCCGAGGATGCGGCCCAAACCGGTGATCTGGCCGGCTGCCGCGCGCGGTTCCAGCAGTTCCAGGCGACCATGGAACAGCATTTCCAAAAGGAAGAAATCATCCTGTTTCCCGCCTTTGAAGAAGCCAGCGGCAACGCGATGGGTCCGACGCGGGTGATGCGACTGGAGCACCAACAGATGCGGGAAACGCTCGCCGAGATGGAACGCGCGCTCGCGGGCGGCGATTTGGAGGAATTCCTGGGACAGGCGGAGGCGCTCCTGATTCTCACCCAGCAGCACAACATCAAGGAGGAGCAGATTCTGTACCCGATGTGCGATCGAGTGCTGAGCAGCGCCGCCGCGGAAGTCATCCGGGCCATGCGCGATCTCCCGGTGGGTTAACGCACGTGAACGAACCCGGGATTCCCGAGATCGTGGTGGATGGGCGGGGTCTGGCCCCGCCGGAACCCATGGAAAAGGTGTTGGCGGCCCTGGATACCTTGCAGCCGGGCCAGTGGGTGCGTTTCCTCATTCATCGCCAGCCCTATCCACTCTACGACATCCTGCGTCGTTACCATTACCGTTATGAAACGACCGAGGTCGGGGACGGTTGCCGCGAAATTCTGATCTGGTCGCCATGAATCCCGCCGGACTGTCCCTCGAGCAGGCGCCGCCCATCAATGTGCCGCTGCGGTTTTTTCTGACCGCGCCCTGGTTTTTGGTGTTGGCGGCGGCGCTCTTGCTGTGGGAAGGGCCGTATGTCTTCGCCAGCCGCTGGCTGCCGGCCACGCTGGCGTTGACGCATTTGCTGGTTCTGGGGTTCATGGCCCAGGTCATGCTGGGCGCGTTGCTGCAAATGCTGCCGGTGATGGTGGGTGTGGTCGTGCCCCGTCCCCGATTGACCGCGACCCTGATCCACATTCCCTTGACGCTCGGCGCGCTGGCCCTGGCCATCGCGTTTCTCAAGGGTATTCCCGGTTGGTTTCAAGGCGCCTGGTGGTTGCTCGGCCTGAGTTTTGGCGTCGCCTCGACCGCGATCGGTCTCGCGCTGTGGCGTGCGTCGGTGGCCAGCGCCACGGTGATCGCCCTGCGCTGCGCGTTGGGCGCCCTGCTGGTCACGATCGGGTTGGGTTTGTTGCTTGGCGGTTATTTCGGCTGGGGGTGGAGCCTGCCGGTGGTGACGATCACCAACCTGCACGCCGCGTGGGGCTTGGTGGGCTGGACCACACTCCTGGTAGGCGGCGTGGCCTATCAGGTCGTCCCGATGTTCCAGATGACTCCGCCCTACCCGTCGTGGCTGATTCGGGGATTCGCGCCGCTGCTAGCGACCGGGCTGGCGGCGTGGTCGGCGCTGGTTCTCGGCGGCTGGGAGACGGCGGCACTGGCGGTGGGCGTCGTGCTGGCGCTGGGACTAGCCCTCTTCGCCATGGTGACGCTCTATCTGCTGAGCCAGCGCCGCCGCAAGATCAGTGATCCCACCCTGGGCTACTGGCGGGTCAGCATGACCTGCCTGCTGGCGGGCGCGCTGCTGTGGCTGGCGACGCTGTGGGTCCCGACGCTGGCGCACGCGCCGCAGGTCGAGTGGTCGTTGGGAATCCTGCTGATCTTCGGGTTCGCGGTCGCGCTCATCAACGGCATGTTGTACAAGATCGTCCCGTTTCTGGCCTGGTTTCATTTGCAGGCGCAATTGTTCCAACGGGTGAAAGCGCCGACCATGAAGCAGTTGTTGCCGGATGTTCGTGTTTACCGTCAATTCTGGGCCTGTCTGGCGGCCTTGCTATCGTTGCTGGCCACCGCCGCCCATCCCGCCCTCTTTGCCTACCCCGCCGCGCTCGCCCTGGGCGTCACCGGTGCCTGGCTGGGAGTTAATCTGTCGAGGGTGTGGTGGACTTATCGTCGCGTACTGAAGAAGGGGTTGGCCACGACGCCGTCGACGGCCGAACCAGATTGAGGATGACGATAGCGAATTTACGCCGGATTTGGGATCGCCTCCCCCTGGCGGGGGAGGGAAAGTTGGGAAGGAGAGATGGAGTGTTGCGCCCGCCGTGCATTTCGGAGCAGTGGCGTTTATTGAATGACGCCGGCCGCCCGTAAGTTATAGGGCAACAGATAGGCGATGAACACCGCCGCGAAGATGGCGCTGGTGATGACGCCGCTGATGTTTACGCCTAAGGCATGGGGTAGGATGATGACGCCCGGCTCCACCGATTTCTGCGCGACCTTGGCGCAGGTGGGTACGCAACTGACCCCGGCGATGCCGATCACCGGGTTGTACTTTTTGCCGGTCCAGTAGTACAGCGCGTAACCCCCGAGAATTCCACCGATACCGGAAATCAGCAACGCCAGGATCCCGAGCACCAGCAGTTTGAGCACTACAGGATTTAGAATCGTGCTGGCTTCGCACAACACGCCCAACAGCAGACCCAGGAAAAACGTGGCGCCGTACAGGATGGTGGTCGAGAATAGCTCGATGTAGTTGAGCATCCCACTCTCGCGGATCACCACGCCCAGGAACACCGACATGATGATGGGCGACGCCACCGGGAGCAGCAGGCTGAGCAACACGCAGACGCCTACCGCGAACACCAGTTTCTCGTTGGAAGTAATCGTCTTGGTTTTTTCCATCGGCATTGGCACCGCGCGGATGTGCTTGGGGACCATCAGCTTGATCAGGTAGGGATATCCGCCATAGGTCAGCCCCAAGTACAGGTAGGCGACGACCGTGATCGGCACGAACAGGTGTGGGGCCAACTGCAACGAGGCGAACAGCACCATCGGGCCGTCAGCGCCGCCGATGGTGGCGACCGCCGCCGCCTCCCCAGGTGCCAACCCGAAAGCGACGGGCAGCGGGAAGATGGCCACTGTGCCCAGTTCCGCGCACAAGGCAACGAACATGCTCTGAAACGGTCGCGCCATCACAAAGCCCACGTCCAGCAGGGTGCCAACACCCATAAGCACCAAGCAAGCGATCAGACCGTTGCTGAACATATAGGTGTAAATCGGCTGCAACCAGTTGATTTGCAGGACAGTGATCAGCGCGGTGGGATCTTCCGCCAAGGGCGCGATGAACAAGGTGCCGGGCAATCCGGCGGCTTGAGCGCCCGCTTCCAGACCTGTGGTTGGATCGTAGGTGTAAAAGAACATGACCCCGGCGTTGACGGTCGCCATGCCCAGCCCCA
>JRYF01003737.1_pt1 | contig 10973 bp, 8 predicted proteins | sample 235331 | NCBI WGS metagenome assembly JRYF01 (sample SAMN03074217, study PRJNA261475) | activated sludge metagenome | biome: Wastewater Treatment Plant; feature: Wastewater; material: Activated sludge; isolation source: activated biomass of a wastewater treatment plant treating hydrocarbon... ... | reverse complement strand
CAGGTGCGGCAGGTTTGGGTGTTGCGCGACGGTCAGCCGGGCGCCGTGCCGGTGACCGTGGGCAGCAGCGACGGCCGCATGACCGAGGTGACGGGTGAAGGGCTGGAGGCGGGCCTCCCCGTCATCACCGCCAGTTTGGGGGCGGTGCGATGAACGCCACGCCCTCACCCCCGGCCCCGTTCCCAGCGGGCGAGGGGAGCCAGTCGCCCTCACCCCCGGCCCCGCTCCCAGCGGGCGTGGGGAGTGAAGCGCTGATCGAGCTGCGGGAAGTCACCAAGGTATACGGACAGGGACCGGCCGAATTCCAGGCGTTGCGCGGGGTGAATCTGCGCATCGACCCCGGTGAATTCGTCGCGATCATGGGGCCGAGCGGTTCCGGCAAATCCACCGCGATGAACATCCTCGGTTGTCTGGACAGTCCGACCTCGGGCGCCTACCTGTTTCGCGGCCTGCACGTCGAGCGGTTGTCCCGCAACCAGCGCGCCCTGCTGCGCCGCTATTATCTCGGTTTCGTGTTTCAGGGATTCAATCTGCTGGCCCGGACCACCGCGCTGGAAAACGTCGAATTGCCCCTGCTGTATCGCGGCGAGCCGCGCGCCGCCCGCCACGCCAGGGCGCGCGAGGCGCTCGACGCGGTCGGGCTGGGGCAATGGGAGCAGCACACGCCCGCCGAACTGTCCGGCGGCCAGCAGCAGCGGGTCGCCATTGCCCGCGCCATCGTCACTCATCCCACCATCCTGCTGGCCGACGAACCGACCGGCAACCTGGATCGGCACAGCGCCGAGCAGGTGTTCGAATTGATGCTGGAACTCAATCGCGACCTGGGAACCAGTTTCGTCGTGGTGACTCACGATTCGGGACTGGCGGCCCGGATGGACGCGGTGTGGCGGTTGGCGGATGGGGTGTTGGTCAAAGAGTCATGTTGAAATTCAGGTGATAGCTGATGCGCTTGAGCGCTATCGGCTTTTTGCTTGGAATTCTGGCCCTCCAGGCGCTTCCGGAATTGCCCTCCCGCGCCTGGACCCTGGCTCTGCCCGTCGTGCTGCTGGTACTGGCATTCGTTCCCCGGTTGCGCTGGCCGGCCTGGGGGGCAGCCGGTTTCCTCTGGGCTCTGTTGCTGGCGCCGCCGTTGGGCATGTTGCCGGCGGATCTGGAAGGCATCGATCTTCAAGTGGAAGGCTGGATCGCCTCCATCCCGGAGCGCCAGCCGCGCGGCACGCGTTTCGAGTTCGTGGTGGATCAGGCGCGACACGGCGAGCAACCGGCGCCGCTGACCGGCCAGCGCCTGCGGCTGTCGTGGTGGGATGATGCCGGACGCAATGCCGCGTCTCCGATGGAACCGCGAGTTGGTGATCGCTGGGATTTCACGGTTCGATTAAAGCAACCCCGGGGACTGCTGAATCCTGGTGGTTTCGATTACGAACGCTGGTTGTACGCCAAAGACATCGTCGCCGTGGGTTCGATACGTCCTTGGCTGCCGCCGCGCCGACTGGTCGAAGCCGAGCGTTATCCGCTCGACCGGTATCGCCAGCACCTCGCGGAACGCTTCGAGCGCCATCTGTCCGGCCATCCTCAAACCGCTATCTTGGTTGCGCTGACCGTGGGAGAAAGAGGAGGCATCACTTCCTGGCAATGGGAGGTGTTCAACCGCACGGGCACCACGCACCTGATGGCGATTTCCGGCGCGCATATCGGCTTGGCCGCCGGCATGGTGTTCGCGCTGGCCTGGATGCTGTGGAGTTGGATTCCCTGGCTGACCTTGCGTTGGCCGGCAACCCGTGCGGCGGCGCTGGCGGCGTTGCTGGGAGCGGGGGGTTACACCCTGCTGTCCGGATTGTCGGTTCCCTCGCGACGGGCGTTTCTGATGCTGGCGGTGGCGATGATCGCGTTGTGGGTCCAACGCCATCCCGTCCCCAGCCGGATTCTGGCGTTGGCGTTGCTGGCGGTGTTGCTCGTCGATCCCAGCGCGCCATTGCAAGTCGGATTCTGGCTGTCGTTCGGCGCGGTGGCGGCGATTCTCTACACCGTCGTCGATCGCTGGCGCGAGCGCCAGGGGTTCCGGCGCACCGTGGGCCTGCAACTGAGCATTTCGTTGGCGTTGTTGCCGTTGCTGTTGCTGTTTTTCCAGCAATTCCCGGTGCTGTCGCCGCTGGCGAACCTGATCGCCATTCCCTGGGTGGGTGGGACAGTGCTGCCGCTGAGTTTGCTGGCGGCGCTGGCCGGGATGGTCAGCGATGCGTTGCAAGGCGGGTTGCTGGAATGGGCGGCGCTGACCATGGACGGACTGTGGCAGGTTTTGCGCTGGCTGGATCGGATGCCAGGATTGCTGTGGCAGCGGCCCGAGCCGCCGCTGTGGGCCTTGACCCTGGCGTTGCCGGGCGTGGCACTGCTGCTGGCGCCGCGTGGTCTGCCCGGCCGCTGGCTAGGGTTGCCCTTGTGTCTGCCGCTGTTGTGGCCGCCGGTCGCCGCCCCGGCGGTGGGTGGATTCTGGTTTACCCTGTTGGACGTGGGTCCAGGATTGGCGGTCGTGGTGCGCACCCGAAACCACGTGTTGGTCTACGATACCGGACCGCGTCTGGGGGTTGCTCTGGACGCTGGCCGCGCGGTGCTCGTGCCCTTTCTGCGCCAACAGGGTGTAACTGGAGTGGATTTGCTGATCGTCAGCCATGCCGACAGCCAGCATACCGGTGGAGTACGGTCATTGCGGGAGCTGCTGCCGGTGGCGCGGATTTTGACTTCGGCACCCGATCGGATTCCCATCGACGGGGCCGAAGCCTGTCGGGTCGGACAGCGATGGGAATGGGACGGGGTTTGGTTCCAGATCCTGCACCCGCCGGAATCCGGTTTCAGCGGCGACAATGCGTCCTGCGTGCTCGGGGTAGAGGGTGAGGCGGGACGGGTGTTGTTGCCAGGCGATATCGAAACCGCGGCGGAACTGGTGCTGGTCGCGACTTATGGAACCGGACTGGCCGCCGAGGTGCTGGTGGCGCCGCATCAAGGTAATCGCAATCTGTCCACGGGAGTGTTTCTGGAGGCGGTGCAACCCGATTATATTCTGTTCTCGACGGGGTACCACAATCGGTTTGGCTATCCGCGTCCCGAGACCGTGGCCCGCTATCAGGCGACTGGCGCCATGCTGCTCGATACCGCCCAGGAAGGGGCCATCACCTTCCGGTTGGAGCCAGGAGTGGCACTGGAGCCGGCGCGTTACCGGCGCGATCGGCGGCGCTACTGGAACTTGCCGTGAGTGGGAGCGATGCCCACCGGCTGTCGGCTGGTTGGAATACTCCAGATCTTGAGGCGCAAATCCAGTATCATGAAAGTCTCTTGATGGCTCGGAATAGCGTGACAGCGCGAATCATGGTGGAGACATAAAGCGTGCTGGAATTGATCAAGGCCGGCGGCTGGTTGATGGCGCCCATTCTGGCGTGTTCGCTGGCGGCCGCGACCATCATCATCGAGCGGTTTTGGGCGCTGCGCCGGGCGCGGGTGTTGCCGGATCAACTCCTGATGATTCTGCGCCGCTGGACGGAGCAGGGGAGCGTCAACCGGAATGACGTCGCCGAGTTGGCCCTGGGTTCGCCGCTCGGCCGGATCGTGGCGGCGGGATTAGCCAACCACGACCGGGGTCGGGAGATTTTGCGCGAGCGGATCGAAGATACCGGCCGTCACGTCGCCCACCAGTTGGAGCGATTCCTCAATACCTTGGGCACCATCGCCGCCATCAGTCCGTTGCTGGGCCTGCTCGGCACCGTGGCCGGCATGATCAAGGTTTTTCGGGTCATCTCGGTGCAAGGCAGCAGCCAGTTCGACCTGCTGTCGGTGGGGATCGCCGAGGCGTTGGTGACCACCGCCGCCGGCTTGACCGTGGCGATTCCCAGCCTGCTGTTCTATCGTTACTTTCAGGCGCGAGTGGATGGGTTGGTGGTGCGCATGGAGCAGGAAACTTTGCAACTCATCGACCTGCTGGATGCCGGAATCGGTGGTGGAGGGCGGTCTCCGTGAATTTGCGCCCCCGCCGCCGCGAAGAGCCGGAACTCAGCCTGGTGCCGATGATCGACGTGGTGCTGGTGCTGCTGATCTTCTTCATGGTCACCACCAGTCCGCGCCACGAATCAGAACTGGAACTCCAATTACCCCAGGCCGCGGTCCGGTCGGCGCCGGAAGAGCGAACGCGGCTTATCGTGGAAATCGACGCCGCGGGTCGCTATGCCGTCAATGGCCGCCGGCTGGATGCCGCCGACGCGGAGACCTTGCGGCGGGCGTTGCGGGAAATGGCCGGCGACCAGGAACCGCCACTGACCCTGCGGGCCGACGGTCGGACGCCCCATCAGGCGGTGGTGACAGTGCTGGAGGTCGCTGGCCAGTTGGGGCTGAAACAACTGACCATCGCCACACTGGAGGCGACGGACGCCTCGACGACTCGCGACGCGCGTTCGTCGCCGGAACCCTAGATCATGACTTGGCTGGATCGGTACGGATATTCCCTGAACCTGGTGGCGGTGCTGCTGTGGCCGTTCAGCCTGCTATTCGGCGTGGTGGCGCGAACGCGACGGTGGCTGTATCGACAAGGTTTGTTGCGCGACGAAGCGGTCGAAGTTCCGGTGATCGTGGTCGGCAACATTACCGTCGGCGGCACCGGCAAGACCCCGCTGGTGATCCGGTTGGTGGAACTGTTAAGAGAGGCCGGTTATCAGCCTGGGGTGGTGAGCCGGGGCTACGGCGGCCAGTCCACTCAGTGGCCGCGCCACGTTACAGTCGACAGCGATCCCCGCCAAGTCGGCGATGAGTCGGTGTTGCTGGCGCGGCGCTGCCGGTGTCCGGTGGTCGTCGATCCCGACCGGGTCGCGGCGGCGCGAGCGCTGCTAGCGACTTATGATTGCAATGTGATCCTGAGCGATGATGGCTTGCAACACTATCGCCTGCGGCGCGATCTGGAAATCGCCGTGGTGGATGGATTTCGCCGGCTGGGCAATTTGGCCTGTCTGCCGGCCGGGCCGTTGCGGGAACCACCGTCCCGGCTGCGCGAGGTCGATTTTGTGGTCGGCAACGGCGTGGCTCGCGGCGGGGAGTACATCATGTCGCTGCAAGGCGATACCGCGCTGAATCTGGCCGATCCCTGGGTCAGCAGCGCGTTGGCCGGCTTTCGTCGCGGCACGGTTCACGCGGTGGCGGGCATCGGCGATCCACGGCGTTTCTTCGATCATCTGCGCCATGCTCGACTGCGGATCATCGAACATCCGTTTCCAGATCACCACCTGTTCCGTCCCGAGGACCTGCAATTCCGACCGGATTTGCCCCTGCTGATGACGGAAAAGGATGCGGTAAAATGTCGATCCTTCGCGCTGGAGGAAGGCTGGTACGTGCCGGTCGATGCCCAGTTGGACCCGGAATTTGAAGAACAACTGCTCAAGCGGCTGGCCACGGTGGCCATGGCCAAGGGGATACAACGCCAACCGCGGAGCGCAAGTCGCGGGGCGACCCGAACTTCGAACAGACCACCCATCGGCGACGAGGTGATTGACAGTGGACAAGAAACTCCTGGACATTCTGGTATGCCCGGTCAGCAAAGCCCCGCTGGTGTACGACAAGGACCGGCAGGAACTGATCTGCAAGGAAAGCCGGCTGGCCTATCCGATTCGCGACGGCATTCCGGTGATGCTGGAGGCCGAGGCCCGACGGTTGGCGGACGACGAGGTGAATTCCGGTGAGTGAGGCCGATGTCGGGTTTCGCGTGGCGATTCCCGCGCGTCATGCTTCGACCCGTTTGCCCGGCAAGCCGTTGCGGTTGTTGGCCGGTCGGACCCTGATCGAACACGTCTACCGGCAAGCCTTGGCCAGCGGTGCCCTGGAGGTGGTGATCGCCACCGACGATCCGCGAATTCGTGAGGCGGCGGAAGGCTTTGGGGCGATCGTATGCATGACCGCGTCCGATCATCCCTCCGGCACCGACCGACTGGCGGAGGTCGCGGACCAGCGCGGCTGGCCGGATGAAGCCGTCATCGTCAATCTGCAAGGCGACGAACCACAAATGCCCCCGGCGTTGATCCACCGGGTAGCGGCCGAATTGGAAAATCATCCCGACGCCGGCGTCGCCACGCTCTGTACGCGCATTCATGATCCAGCGGAAGTGTTCGACCCGAATGTGGTCAAGGTGGTGCGGGACGCCCGGGGCGATGCTCTGTATTTCAGCCGCGCCCCAATCCCGTGGAACCGCGAGGCATTTCAGAATGACGGCGAAATCGGGTTCGTCCTGCCGGCGGGCGTCGCCTATTGGCGTCACATCGGACTCTATGCTTACCGGGCTGCGGTTTTGCGCCGTTATCCACACCTCGCGCTGGCCCCGGCCGAGCAAGTCGAGGCGCTGGAGCAATTGCGCGCCCTGTGGCATGGCATCCGCATTCATGTCGCCGAGGCGGCCGAGGCGCCGCCTCCAGGGGTGGATACCGAGGCTGATCTGGCGCGGGTGGCGGCGGAACTGGAGCGCGCGAGCTAAATCCCCTTCATCCTTTCCGCGCTTCCTCAAGAGGCGCGTCGGGATGGCGGTGCAACAGGTCGAGTGCGGCCAGTTCCGGTAGATCCGGGTTGAAGCCGGACCGATGCACGTTCAACACGGCGACCGTGAAGGTTTGCGGCGCCCGGAAGCTGGCATCGCCATACTGGTCGGCGTGGATGACCTTGCGGTCGTGACCGTCGCGCAGTACGAGCGCGGTTTCATCGACCAGGATGTCGATGACCTGACAGGAGATGCCTTGATAGATCAGGGATTGGCCCAGCAGGTTTGTGAGTTTTTCGGGATCAATGCGCAACATGAGCGGTGGTCCAAGGTGATCGGTTCCAGAATCATGCAAGCCATTCGCGCGAGATTCGCTCTCTCGCGGCGAGCGGAGGCGGCAGAGGCGAAAGCGATGGTGAGAGTTCTGTTCGTATGCATGGGCAATATTTGCCGTTCCCCTCTGGCGGAAGGCGTGTTCCGGCGGATGCTGGAAGGTGTTGGCCTCAACGAGAAGGTGTACGTGGATTCGGCCGGTACTCATTCCTATCACATCGGCGCGCCGCCCGATGCCCGCGGCCAAGCCACGGCTCTGCGTCGGGGCGTGGATCTGCGCGGTATCCGCGCTCGGCGAGTCGTGGAAGCGGATTTGATCGAGTTCGACTACGTGCTGGCGATGGATCGGGACAATCTCGAACATTTGCTGGAGTTGTGCCAGGAGGAACCGGAATTACGGAGCCGCATTCACTTGTTCCTGGATTTCGCTCCGGATTTGCCCGAGCGGGAAGTGCCAGATCCTTACTATGGCGGTTCGACCGGCTTCGAGCGGGTGATGGATCTGGTCGAGGAGGCCGCTCAGGGGTTGCTGGTCCATATTCGCAAGCGCTATCGGATTTGAGCGGGCCCGATTCAAATCCTGAATCGACGGGGCTGGAACTTCGGCCCCATCGATTCAGGAAGGTGATCAGGCCGCCGGCCTGGTTTCGGCGTTGGTATCCGGTGACACGGGTTCAGCCGATTCCGGCGCATCGCCGACTGACTCGAGTTCGAGCGGGGTGGATTCCGGTTCCACCAAGATCGGGGCTTCATCGACGGGTGGCATGGTGATAACGGTGTCCGCCCCGACCTCAACGGAGATCGCGCCTTCCTGAGAAATCGCGGCGGTCAGGGCGCTTTCCGCCTTGGGCGCCGATCTTGTTTCCACGTCTTCGGTTGTCGTCTCCGGCTTTGAGTGGGACGACTGATCGAGTGGGGTCGATTCCTCCTCGACGACGACTGGGTTCTCGGTGTCGGCGACGGTCTCCGGGGGGCGCTCGGCCGTTTGATCCGGGTTGGGTTCGAATTCCGTCGGCGGCGGTTCGAGGAGGACGACGGATTCGACCGGCACGGTGGAAACCGGGGCCTCTTCTGATTGAGCCACCGATTCCATGGGTTTCGCGATGATCGGAGGTTCCAGCGGTTCCGCCGATTCCGCTGGTTCCGTGATGATCGGATATTCCAGCAGGGAAGGTGGCGGGGCGAAGGGTTCGGTCGGCGACGGTGATAAAGCCACAGCCTTGGTGGCGGCCAGCATCTCCTTGGGCAGTCGGGGCCGACCACTGCGAATGCGCCGTTGCGGCCCTGTCGCCGCGGGTTGAGGAGTCGCTGGGAGTACCGATGGTGGTGGTTCGGCGACGGGTTCGGCGATTGGAAGCGGCGCCTGGTCTTGATGGAACGCGTCGGCTCGTTCCTCGAAGTCTTCGGCGGCTTCCGCGCCTTCGGAAATGGCGTCGGGCGAAGCAGGGGCATCGCCGCGTCGACGGCGGCGGCCGCCCCGGCGGCCCCGGCGGCCGCGTGGGTTGAGGTTTTCCTGTTCGGCTTCAGGAGTCGTGGCTAAGGGTTCTCCGGCTTCCGCGGTTGGCTGATCCGTGGATTCGGTAGCTGGTGGAGGCTCCAGTTGCGGCTCCTGAATCGGCGGTGTGATTGCGACGGGCGCGGGTGCGGCGACCGGGACCGAAGGTTCGGCGACGGTCTTGGCGGCGATCGGCGGCGCCGTGCTCGATTCCGTTTCGGGTCGTCGGCTGGACCGGTCGCGGCGCTGCCGATCCGGCCTGACTGTCCGGGTTTCCGTTTTGGCCGGCCGTTCGCCGCTGGGTTGTGGGGATTGCCCGAACAAATTGCTCCACAGCCAGCGGAAGAAACTCGGGTTGGCTTCGGGTTTGGGCGTGGGCGCCGACGGCGTCGGGGCCGGTGTGGAGGGTGCGACCCCCTTAACCGCCGGTTCCTCATCCAGAATCCGGCCCGCGACACGGGGTTGCAACTCGTACTGTTCCTCGTAATCTTCCGCCAGCGTGTACGACAGTCGTTGAGCGTCCGTCAGTTCGTCCATCCGTAGCCGGTTCAGCTTGAAATGCGGGGTCTCCAGCGAGTCATTGGGAATCAGCAGAATCCCAACTCGGTGACGCTGTTCGATGGCGCGGATCGCCTCGCGCTTTTCGTTGAGCAGGAAGGTGGCGACCTTGACCGGCAGTTGGGCGACGACCCGACCGGTTTTGTCCTTCATCGCTTCTTCCTGGATCAGTCGCAACACGCTCAGCGCCAGCGATTCCACGTTGCGGATGGTGCCTTGGCCGTTGCAGCGCGGGCAAATGATGTGGCTAGCTTCATCCAGCGACGGACGCAGCCGCTGTCGCGACATTTCCAGCAGGCCGAACCGGGAGATGCGGCCGATCTGCACCCGCGCCCGATCCATTTTCAACGCCTCGCGCAGCCGGGTTTCGACCTCGCGCTGGTTACGGGCAATGCCCATGTCGATGAAGTCGATGACCACCAACCCCCCCAAGTCGCGCAAGCGCATTTGCCGAGCGATTTCCTCGGCTGCCTCCAGGTTGGTGTTGAGCGCCGTTTCTTCGATGTCGCTGCCCTTGGTGGCGCGGGCCGAGTTGATGTCGATCGAGACCAGCGCCTCGGTATAGTCGATGACGATGCTGCCGCCGGAGGGTAGGGTCACCTCGCGCAGATAGGCGGTTTCGATCTGGGATTCGATCTGGAAGCGGGTGAACAGAGGGATGTTATCTTGATACAGTTTGAGTTTGTTCAGGCTATGTGGCATCACCTGCTGCATGAAATCCTGGGCCTGACGGTGGACGGTGGGATTGTCCACCAGGATTTCGCCGATGTCGGCGCGCAGGTAATCCCGCAGGGCGCGGATGATGATGTTGCTTTCCTGGTAAATCAGGAACGGGGCTTTTTTCTGGGTCGAGGCGGTTTCGATCGCCGCCCACAGATGCAGCAGGTAGTCCATGTCCCACTGCAACTCCTCCTGCGAACGGCCGACGCCGGCGGTGCGCACGATGAGGCCCATGCCTTCGGGGATCTCGAGGCTGCTCATCACCTCGCGGATTTCCTGGCGGTCCTCGCCCTCGATTCGTCGCGATACCCCGCCGGCGCGTGGGTTGTTGGGCATCAGTACCAGGTAGCGGCCTGCCAGGCTGATGAAGGTGGTCAGCGCCGCGCCTTTGTTGCCGCGTTCTTCCTTTTCCACCTGGACCATGATTTCCTGGCCTTCCCGGATCGCCTCCCGGATGCTGGGACGGCTGTGCTCGGCGGTGGCTTGGGGGTCGAAGTAGCTGCGGGTGATTTCCTTGAAGGGGAGGAATCCATGTCGGTCGGCGCCGTAGTCGACGAATGCCGCTTCCAAACCTGGCTCGATGCGGGTGACGCGGCCCTTGTAGACGTTGGATTTCTTCTGCTCGCGGGTTGGGGTTTCAATGTCGAGATCGTAGAGTTTTTGGCCGTCCACGAGAGCCACGCGCAACTCTTCCTGCTGAGTCGCGTTGATCAGCATGCGTTTCATAGTGATGGGATTCCCTGCGCTCGACCAGCGGCGGCCACGCGGTTGTCGCCGAGGCGCCGTCGGGGAAGGAGCGGTCTGGAGGATGAAAATCCAGAACGTCGGGGCAACCCGGATGCGCGGCGGAAAGCGTGACCGTCCGGTTGGGAGCGCGGTCAAAAGCCGCTCAGGAATCGGGTCGAGCGGCGGACAGACCCGTTGCACGAACTCCGCCCGCCGGACAACTGGCGCGCGGGTGCGAAAACCGATATCGTGTGTTCGTTCAATACATTCAGTTTCGCCGGCCACTGGCCCATCGGCGACAACGCCGCAACTATAGCAGTCCGACCGAACCGCTTCAAATTTCAAGTTTCTATTCTGCAAGCGAATTGAGTGGCGTTGTCGGCGTTGGCTTGGCCGGATCGGTCAACCGCTGCCCCATTGCTCAATCAACCCCAGCGCGTGGAACACGCGGCCGATGACGCAGATGCGCAAGCGGGATGCCTTGCCGCAAATCGTCGACGACGCGGAAGGGCAGCAGGCCGGGGCTTTCGACCGTCAGGCGGTCGTCGTAGAGCGCGACCCGAACGGGTGCGCCGCGCTGGGCGTAATCGCCATGCACCACGGCATTGATGACGGCTTCGCGCACGGCCACCGGCGGCAGCGTCC
>JRYF01003768.1_pt1 | contig 10975 bp, 10 predicted proteins | sample 235331 | NCBI WGS metagenome assembly JRYF01 (sample SAMN03074217, study PRJNA261475) | activated sludge metagenome | biome: Wastewater Treatment Plant; feature: Wastewater; material: Activated sludge; isolation source: activated biomass of a wastewater treatment plant treating hydrocarbon... ... | reverse complement strand
CTGGGCCAACGAGCACGTGGATACCCTGCTCGCCACAAGTACCGACAACTGTGCCGTTGACACAGTATATTACTCACCTGAAACCGGGAGTTGCAGTTCCCAGGTAGTAACTTTCTTTGTGGTGGACGAATCTGGTAATGCCAGCACCACAACGGCTACTTTTACCACGACCGGCACCGTGGATCCCGTACTCGTCGGCTTCCCCACTGACACTATCCTTTTCCTATCCTGCGACGTGACCGTGCCTGCAGCGCCTGCCGTCACGGCCACTGGCAACTGTGCGGGAGCGCTAGCGGTCAATTTCTCGGAGACTTCCTCCCAGACCAACAACGGCAGTTGCAACGACAACAACTATACGATACTCCGCACCTGGTCGGCTGAGGATGCCTGCGGCAATTCCGTTTCGACTACCCAAACTATCTACATTGAAGATCTTACAGAACCAGACTTTAATGTTCCGGCTGACATTACCATTGATTGCAACACTGCTAACGATACATCTGCACTTGGCAACATTTCTAATTTAATAGACAATTGCAGCAGTGTTTTTATGGTGACTTTTTCTGAGTTGGTAGTAAATGAAACCTGCGAAGAGAAAATACTGCTCCGTTCTTGGACTGTACAGGACGAGTGCTTAAATAGCCGAACCAAAACCCAAACCATTACCATTGAAAACGTCGGTACGTGCTTTGACTTTCTCAGTGTTTGGAATGGAACTTCCCATACCTGGGATCTCCCACTCAACTGGAATGATGGAAAGATACCTCAATTGTGCAGCAACGTTTTCATCCCCACTGGCTTTTCTCTCATCCCCACCGGCTACAATGCCATCGGCAAAACACTGGATGTATCCCTGGGGGCAAGGCTGGAAGTCCCATTGGGTTCCACACTGACCATTGAGTGAGGAAGTTGGTGGTTAACATAGCACCTAACAGGTCTGGCCCATTCCAAAACAGTCAAGAACTTAGTTCATAGCCCACTAGACTACGAAGCGGCCAAGCTGGCACGCAGTGCTTTCATTCCGTAGCAGAAGGCGTTGCTGGAGTCGGAACTATCGGTGATGCGGAAGGAGATGGAGGTGAGGGGGCGGGAAGGGGAATTGGTGACTTTCTGTCACTACGAATAAAAGTAATATGTCGGTGTGCGATATATCGTAACGTTACCTTATCTTGCCAGCCGTCAATAAAAAACCGTTCCCGGAGGGTTTGGAAACGCCCGGGAACGGTTGAAAAAAGTTTTGAAACTGACGCAAAGATTAGCGAAACTTACCCTCTTCGGAGTTTGCCTTCCTTTTAGCTTCTTTTTCAATTCCTTTCCTTTTCAGAACATCACGAATACTATGGGCGAACGCTGAAAAAACCAACGATCCATGCTTACAGCCAACTTCATCGGTCAATTTATCACCGTAAAAGAAGCAAAGAACGAAGAACTTGCGCTCTGCTCTCACACTGAAGCAGAAAACCCGATGCCGGAATCTGCTGGCACCATTTTCACATGTCCAGACTTCTGTTTCAACGCTAATCCATGTTGCTACCTGGCAACCAAACCACTCAACGCATGACCGACGACAAAACACTCGAAAAAACCCTTTGGGCCGCCGCCGACAAGCTCCGCTCCAACATGGACGCTGCCGAGTACAAGCACGTGGTGCTGGGGCTGATTTTTCTCAAGTACATCTCTGACGTGTTTGTCAAGCGCTACCGGCAACTCGAAATCATGTACTCCAACCCGAAAAGCGAGTGGTACGTCGAGGAACCGCAAGCCCGCTACTACGCCCTCAATGACAAGGACGAGTACCGCACCAACGAACTGGGCCGGGCGGTGTTTTATGTACCGGAAAAAGCCCGGTGGGAATATCTCCAAAGTAAGGCGAAACAACCCGATATCGGCAAGCTGATTGACCAGGCAATGGATGAAATCGAGCGGGAAAACCCCTCGTTGCGGGGCGTACTCCCGAAGATTTATGCCGACCCCGAACTCAACAAACAGCGCCTCGGCGAACTCGTGGACCTCATCGGCACCATTGGCTTCAACCAGCCGGGGCACAGCGCACAGGACCTGCTCGGCAGGGTCTATGAATACTTCCTCGGCCAGTTTGCCGATGCCGAGGGCAAAAAAGGCGGACAGTTCTACACCCCCGCCTCCATCGTGAAGCTGCTGGTCGAAATGCTCGAACCCTACCGGGGGCGGGTCTATGACGGCTGCTGCGGCAGCGGCGGCATGTTCGTACAGAGCGAGAAGTTCATCGAAGCCCACGGCGGGCGCATCGGCGACCTCTCCATTTACGGGCAGGAGAGCAACCCCACCACCTTGCGCCTCGCCAGGATGAACCTCGCCATCCGGGGCATAGACGCCAAAATCGAACCCGGCGATACCTTCCTCAACGATCGCCACCCCGACCTCAAGGCCGACTGTGCTTCCCCCCAATTCCCGACGCGCTGCGTCGGGAATTGACCTGGACGCATTATCGCCTGCTCATGCGGGTGCAAACGAGAAAGCAAGGCAGTTTTACGAAGAGGAAAGCATACGCTCTGCTTGGAGCACCCGTGCGCTCGAAAGACAAATCCATAGTTTTTACTTTGCCTCCAAATACCTGCTTTACCTGCCTTCCGAGGAGGAACTGAAAGCGGAATTGGAACGGGAACGCCTCATGCTCGAACTTGCCATGAAAAAAAAGCAACAATCATGATCCGCCCCGCCCATTTTGCCTGTCTATTGGATCAAAACAATTTATCAGTGATGAAAACATGCATCATTTCCATCTTCCTCTTTCTCTTGGCCGCAGGCTGCAAGAAAGATACCCTATCAAAGACGTTCGAGGATGCCCAGGGCACCATCGAGGTTTTTGTCTGCACCCGTGGGTGCTATCAGTACCTGCTCAGGTACGACGACCATTTATTGTTTCCCGACACGGTGCCGGAGGCATTGAAAAAAGATGGCCAGCAAGTGCTTTTTTCCGGGCAACTGCTTCCCACCTCTACTATGGTTAAAAAGCCTGCCCCAAACGACATTCCGATAGATGACTTCAAGGCAAGGAACATCAAGATTACGTCCATGGAAGTCCGGTGAGCAAGGCACCCACCCACCAAAATTCAGCACAATGCGGGGTTAAGACGATGCTGCATGTCAGAAGTGAAGCCAACATATCGCTTGCCATTAACAAAAAGCTTACTTGTTAGCCACCGTATCCGGAAAATAATGATACCCCAGGTACGCAATTTTCCACTCCCCGTCCTGCTTTTCCAGGATGCGGGTTTCGAGCGAGCGGCCAAGGAGTTTCCGGGTGTCTTTTTCGTAGGAAAGCTGCTCGAAGGTGTACCAGGCCATGTCGTTGGAGATGCGGAAATGCTCGTTCTGGCGCTCCTCGGTCGAGCCTTTCCAGATGGTAGCGTCGGCATCGAACTGCGCTTTCTTTTCCTCTTTCAAAGACTCGAACCCGATGTTGAAAGTGACCTTTTCGGGGAACCCCTCCCAGTAACCGAATTTGCGGAAGGCAGGCGATTCGAGGTAGGTACTCTTCCAGGCTTCAAAGTCTTGCTTGTAATAGGATTCGGTCTCCCTGGCGATGACGGCCTGGATGGCGGCTTTTTCTTTTTCAAAATCTACGGCGGGCGGGGCCGGAGGGGTTGGCGGCTGGGTACAAGCATACAACAAGAAACCAAGGGCAAGCAGGGTAATGGTCTTTTTCATTCAGATAGTTTTGATGGTGAAAAAATGTGGATGAAACCGCTCAAATGTCCTGATTTTTATTAATTCGGCTGCTGCGATTTATATGGCCGCCTTTTAGAATGTCCATTTTTTACCAGTAACATATCGAGCGCCGCCGGTAGGTTTGTTGAAAATACGTAAGTGCTTAAGAGGGTGTGGGAGGAGGAGAAAAAATTTCATTTTTTCTCCTCCTCCCACGTTTTGGGGAGTTTTTTGGGTAAAAATTGAAAATTTTTACCCAAAAAACTCCCCCTGCTAAGTAGTTACGAAAAAACTAACCTGATGGAAAGACGTAATTTTCTGCAAGCCAGCGGCCTGTTGGCTGCTGCCGGCCTGTTGCCCAAAACAGGATTTGGCGCAAACCCTGTATCACTTTCAAACGACCAACTGAAGCCCTTCCTCTTGCCCCCTGCCGAACCGCTGCCGCACAAGGGCAGCATGGACATCCGGGTGTGGGTGCGCTCTCATTCGACGGGCGGGGTGTACTCCTGCGTCGAGTGTGCCGTGGCGCCCAAAGTGATGGGGCCGCCGCCGCACCTGCACAGGGAACTCGACGAACTGATGTTCGTGCTGGAAGGCACGGCCAGCGTCATGGTGGAGGGCGAAGCGGTGCAAATCCCTGCAGGCGGCTGGCACTTCAGGCCGAGGAACCTGACCCATACGTTTTGGAATGCCTCCGAACAGCCGCTGCGTTTCATTGACATGTATTTCAACCAACCTTTCGAGGAGTTTCTGGAGCGTATTTTCCACGAACTCACGCCGGAAAAGGGCTACACGCAAGGCTCGGAGGCACTGCGCCGGGAGCATGAAATTTTGAATGAAAAATATGGACTGGTGTATGCCCCGACCGCCTTCGAAGAGCGGCAGGCCATTGCAACGATGTATGGTTTGAAATAACTTGGGCCGAATTTCAACCCGTTCGCGCCATGATGCTGAAAGATTTCCTGCCTGATTTGCCGCTGCGCACTTTCGTGCGCTGCTACCGCATCGTGCATTTGCGGTTCGACAGCCACGACCCGCCGCCGTTCAAACCCTACACGCCCCGGCCAGAGCAGTGCCTCGCTTTTTACCCGCACGACCGGGAGCGGGTGGATTTTACCACTAAAAACCAAAGCATCACCAACATCCCCGTGGCGCTGATTGGGCAGGCACTGGCTGTGACCAACCGCCATATTCACGGCCATTTCATGGTGGTGCAAATCTTGTTTCAGCCCGGCGGCCTGTACCGGCTGACGGGGATGCCCAGCCATGAAATCAACGACCACTACATCGAGGCTGACAGCGTTTTTTCAAAAGAAATCCACTTCGTCAACGAGGCATTTTTCCACGCCCGCAGCTACCCGGAAATCGTGCAAATCGCCAATGCCTTCATCGAACGGCTGATACGAAAAGGTGCCAAAGACGAACATCCGGTGGACGCTGTCAGCCAATTGTTATTGTCCAACCCGGCCATTTCGCTGAATGATTTGTCAAAAAAATCCTTTCTGAGTCCCAAGCAATACGAGCGGAAATTCAAGGAACGGACGGGCGTCAATCCCAAACTGTTCACCCGACTGGTGCGCTTCGACCGGGCATTCCGGGAGAAAAACCTTCGCCCCGGACAGGATTGGCAGACCATTGCATTCGACTGCAATTACTATGATTATCAGCATCTTGTGCGGGATTATCGGGACTTCACCGGCTTGCGGCCCACCGAATTTCACCAACTGGAAAGCCGTGCGCCGGAGCGGCGCTTCGGGCTGGCGGAGCATTATTACGAGACGCAGGTGGGGTAGGCTAAATCACCATCCGTCAGGTCTCAAATCCTGAGTCCACTCCGAAAAGTCATTTCAAGTTTTAGTACATGGCACAGGCAGAAGAATATTTNNTGTGCTGACTTTTCGGAGTAGGCTCAATCCTAAATTGAAGCACCTGCTCTGGTACGGGACAGGTTTGGCGGCATACTGTGGCAATTTTTCAAGCGATAGGAACCACTATCCCTTGAAAAATTCCCTTCGTCTGCCGCTAAAATCTGGCATTTTCTGACTCGTCCCTTAGAACCGGCTACTGTAATTCGGTGCTTCTTTCGTGATGGTCACGTTGTGTGGATGGCTTTCCTTCATGCCGGAGCCGGAGATTTTCACGAAACGGGCTTTTTGCAAATCGGCTATCGTGGCGGCCCCGCAGTAGCCCATGCCGGCCCTCAGGCCTCCGATGTACTGCACCATCACCTCCTCGACGGAGCCTTTGAACGGAACCCGGCCTTCTATGCCTTCGGGCACGAGTTTTTTGATGTCGTCCTCCACATCCTGGAAGTAGCGGTCTTTGGAGCCTTCGCCCATCGCTCCGAGCGACCCCATACCCCGATAGACCTTGAATTTGCGGCCCTCGAAGAGGATGGTTTCACCGGGTGCTTCCTCCACGCCGGCGAAGAGGCCCCCTGCCATGATGGTACTGGCCCCGGCGGCAAGGGCTTTCACGATGTCGCCGGAGTAGCGGATGCCGCCGTCGCCGATGATGGGCACGCCGGAGCCTTTGAGTGCTTGCGCTGCTTCGTAGATCGCCGTGAGTTGCGGCACACCGACACCTGCCACGATGCGCGTCGTGCAGATGCTGCCAGGGCCGACACCGACTTTCACGGCATCGGTGCCTGCGTTGGCGAGGGCTTTGGCGCCTTCACCCGTGGCTACGTTGCCACCCACGACCTGAAGGTTGGGATAGGTAAGTTTTATTTCTTTCACGGCTTCCATCACCCCACGGGAATGGCCGTGCGCAGTGTCCACGCAGATAACGTCCACACTCACATGCACGAGGGCGGCAACCCGCTCCATCATGTCGTAAGTGACCCCCACGGCCGCGCCCACGACGAGGCGGCCAAAACTGTCCTTGCAAGAGTTGGGGTAGTCCTCCACTTTCATCAAATCCTTGTAGGTGATGAGGCCGGCGAGTTTCATGTCGTCGTCCACCACGGGGAGTTTCTCGATTTTGTGGCGCTGGAGGATGTCTTTTGCCTTCTCCAGGTCGGTGCCTACCGGTGCGGTGATGAGATTTTGGGAAGTCATCACCTCCTTTACCGACTTGTTGTAGTTGGTCTCGAAGCGCAAATCCCGGTTGGTGAGGATGCCGATGAGCCTGCCGATGCGGTCAATGATCGGGATGCCGCCGATGCGGTATTGTTTCATCATCTGGAGGGCATCCCGCACGGTGGCGTTGTCGTGCAGGGTGACCGGATCGATTATCATACCGCTTTCCGAGCGCTTGACCTTGCGCACCTGCTCGGCCTGTGCTTCGATGGACATGTTTTTGTGGATGATGCCGATGCCGCCCTGGCGGGCAATGGCAATGGCGAGTTTTTCATCGGTCACAGTATCCATGGCTGCCGATACGATGGGAATCTTGAGCCGGATGCCGGTCGTCAGTTGGGTAGAAACATCCACTTCCCTGGGCAGGATTTCAGAGTAGGAGGGGACGAGCAGAACGTCGTCGAACGTGAGGGCTTCGCCTGCGAATTTGTTGCTTGATATTTTTCCGTTTTCCATCCGCAAAGGTATAATTTTGTCTCACAAGGTTCAAAATGTGAAATGGTTTAATCATTAACCATCAATCATTATCCATTAACCATTATTAATCTGATTGGTCCTGAAATACCTGGCAAAGCGAATACTGCTTTTCATCCCGACGCTGTTGGTGGTCAGCCTTTTGGCGTTTGGTTTGAGCAAACTGGCTCCCGGCGATGCCGTGCTGGCATATCTGGTATCCAATCCTTTTGAGGCTGCCATCTCCACGCCTGCCTCGTTGACCAATGCTGAAAACAGCTACAAACAGGCCGCCGCACGGCTCGGCCTCGACAGGCCGGCTTTCTATTTTTCGGTTACCTCCAGCGCCTATCCCGACACCTTATATAATATAGTGATAAAAGACCGCCGGGCAACCCTCGAAAAACTCATTGCACAGCACGGCAACTGGCCGCAAATAGAAGCCTACTACCACAGCATCCGTTCGCTGGATTTGCTGGTGCTGTCGCAACCGGACAGCCTCGCCAGGGCATTGACTCCCTTTAAAATACCGCTGCGTGAACTTTACACCGCTTGGCAGGCCGGTACGCTGGAAGCCCGTTTCAACGAAATGGAAGCCGCATTGCAAGCCGATGCCTCGCTCTCCACGGCCGTTGGCCCCGCTTTTTTTGACTTAAAAAACAAATACCGGGCGATGTTGGCCGAAGCAACGCCCGGCAGGTTGAAAATTCCTGCCTTTCATTGGCACGGCCTCGACAACCAGTACCACCGCTGGATAAGTGCATTCCTTTGGGGCGATTTCGGGGTGTCGGTCTATGACCGCCGGCCCGTGACCGACAAGGTGTCTCCTGCCCTGTTCTGGACACTGGTGCTGAACCTGGCGGCCATTGTGCTGGCTTTTTTGGTGGCGGTTCCGCTGGGCGTGTTTTCTGCGGTACGGCGCGGGAAGTTGTTCGACAAGCTGACCTCCCTGGGGCTGTTCATGCTTTACTCGCTCCCGGCTTTCTGGATCGGCACCATGCTGTTGGTTTTTTTCACCACACGGGAATACGGCATGAACATCTTCCCCGGCCCAGGACTGGGCAACGTGCCTGCTGACGCTGCGTGGTGGAAAAAAATCGCCCTTGCAGCACCGCACCTGTTCCTGCCGGTCGTGTGCATTGCCTATCCGGCGCTGGCCTTCATTTCCCGGCAGGCAAGGGGGGGGATGGTCCATGTACTGGGACAGGACTTCATCCGAACAGCAAGGGCCAAGGGGCTGCCGGAGTCCGCTGTCATCTGGCGGCATGGCTTCCGCAATGCACTTTTCCCGGTCATCACGCTTTTTGCCTCGGTGTTCCCGGCAGCGATTGCAGGTTCGGTGACCATCGAGTTTATTTTCAACATACCGGGCATGGGTTGGCTGACCTACAATGCCATTCTCACCAAAGACTGGCCGGTTGTTTTTGCCGTTCTCATGCTTGGCTCCGTCCTGACCATCGCCGGCATGTTGCTGGCAGATGTAATGTATGCGCTGGCGGATCCGAGGGTGATGAATGTTTAATGGTTAATGGTTAATTTGGGGACAAGGGCTGATGAGAGGGGATGGGGTGGAGGATTTGAGCGGGTACGGCGGCGGTTTCGGCGTAACAAGCTGGCCGTCTGGTCGCTGCGCGTCCTGTATGGGTTGATGTTCGTGGCCGTGTTCGGGGATTTCATCGCCAATGAAAAACCGTTGTACTGCAAACTCGACGGTGTGGTTTACTTTCCGGTGCTGCGACAATACGCGGTGGACATGGGCCTGGCCAAGTGGGATGCCCGTTTTTTTCAAAAAGAATGGCACGAACACGACTACGATGCCGTGCTTTTCCCGCCGATACCCTATTCCGCAAAAACCATTGACACCAAGAACAGCGGTTACAAAAGCCCGTTCGGGAATCAAAGGGTCGAATCTCTCCGCTACCGCCATTGGCTCGGCACCGACAAACTGGGACACGACATCGCCGCTGGCATGGTGGCCGGCACGCGGGTAGCGCTGCTCGTCGGCGTGCTCGCCATGTCCATCGCCACGGCGATCGGCGTGCTGCTCGGTGCCATGGCCGGATACTTCGGCGATCAAGGGTTCCGGGTATCCCGCACGAGGTTGTGGCTGAATGGGGCAGCCCTGTTCTTCGCCTGGTTTTATGGATTTCACGCACGTGGTTTTGCCATGGCGGAAGCAGCCGTGAAAGGTTCGGAGACGGGGGCCGTGCTGGAGGGCATGGCCATTGCCATCGGCATCCTGTTGCTGGCGAACGGGCTTGTTTTTTTGATAAAAAAAATACCGGCGGGGGTGTTCGTGAAAAAAATCACGCTTCCGCTCGATCTGCTCGTCATGCGGGCGATAGAGGTGCTGAACTCGATACCGGGCATGTTGCTGTTGCTGGCGAGTGTGGCCGTGCTGCAAAAAAGTTCGATTTTTTACGTCATGGTCATCATCGGGCTTATCCGTTGGACGAGCATCGCCCGGTTCATGCGGGCGGAATTGCTCAAGGTGCGGAACCTGCCCTACATCGAAGCGGCGAGGGCACTGGGCTATTCCGACCGCCGGATTCTTTTCCGCCATGCGCTCCCGAATGCCGTGGGGCCTGTGCTGATCACGGTGGCCTTTGGCATCGCATCGGCCATTTTGCTTGAGTCGGCGCTGTCGTTTCTGGGTTTTGGAGCAGCGGCGGAGGGCGTTACCTGGGGGCAATTGCTGTCAGAGGCGAGGCGCTACCCGGGGGCTTGGTGGTTGGCGGTGTTTCCCGGCGGGGCCATTTTCCTCACGGTGACGGCTTTCAACCTCATCGGGGAGGGCCTGACGGAGGCCATGTCGGCTGATTGAGCGTAGCGTCCACTCCTTACAGTAAAATGAACAGAAGGAGAGCGGGATGATTTTGAAATAAAATNNTTTCGGAGTGGACTCAGCGTATTTTTCACAAAAGGATGAAACCCTGCGGGGTGGGCCACGTTACGTGGCTATCTGCGCTTGTTCATTCCTTTCGGGAATAGTCCCGAACGGGTTTTTGTCTTGGGGTACTGCCCTTTTTTGTTGGGCTGAACGTGGGCGTTTTCGTTCATGGGGCAGCCGGTACCCCGATTGCAGGAGGTAGTGGAGAGGGCAAAAAACAAGGCGGCAGAGAACAGAAAGGAAAGCATGGGTAATTTCTTCATGTCGGCGCTTTTTCTTTTTTTTGATGAAATGCTTGCGCAAAGTTGGGCATAATTAAGCCAAAAGGAGAAGCATGGCCCAGAAATACCAATGAAAACAAGCATTTTTCTTACCAAAACGTTTGGAAAACTCAATGCTTGTATAAATTTGCGCCACTTTATTTAAATCCTTAATTTTTTAAAACTTCCAAGAATGAATAAAGGAGATTTGATTAACAAAGTAGCAGAGAGTGCTGGTCTCACAAAAGCACAAGCAACTTCTGCGGTCAACACGGTGTTCGATTCCATCGGCGAGAGCTTGACCAATGGTGATAAAGTCACCCTGATTGGTTNNTCTCTGTTTCCCGTCGGGAAGCACGTCAAGGCCGCAACCCACAAACGGGCCAGTCGATTACAATCGCAGCAAAGAGTTCTGTCAAATTCAAACCTGGCAAAGAACTGTCCGAAACAGTGAACTGATTCAGAAACCGAAAGAATTAGATTTTCTGAAAGGAAAGGGCAATCTGGGCTTACCCCCGGTTGCCCTTTTCCTTTTTCGGTAGAACCGGAATTTCTACTTTTGCGCCCCCGTGCTGTTTTGGGCGGCAGGTTGTTGCCCGGCA
>JRYF01002076.1_pt1 | contig 10979 bp, 12 predicted proteins | sample 235331 | NCBI WGS metagenome assembly JRYF01 (sample SAMN03074217, study PRJNA261475) | activated sludge metagenome | biome: Wastewater Treatment Plant; feature: Wastewater; material: Activated sludge; isolation source: activated biomass of a wastewater treatment plant treating hydrocarbon... ... | reverse complement strand
GTTCGCCGACCCGCTGATGGCGCAGCTCGGCCGGCCGACGCTGATGTGCAACCGGCTGCTGGTCGACGACAAAGGCTTCCTCGCCGACTACCGGCTGCGGCAGAGCGAGCAGAAGAAGGCGGCGGTGCTGGCGCTGAAGAGCCTGAACTTCCGCGTCATCGCCGCCGGCGATTCGTACAACGACACCGGCATGCTCGCCGCCGCCGACGCCGGCTTCTTCATCCACCCGCCGCCGGCGATCGCGGCGCAGTTTCCGCAGTTCCCGGTGCACTCGGACTACGAGGGGCTGCGGCGGTCGATCGACGCGGCGGCGGCGGGCTGGAACTGAACCGCCCAGCCGCGACGGCGTCGCCGCTGCCTGCGCGCGCAAGTCGACGTAGATCTCCTTCCACGGGCTGCGCGGCGCGTGTCGCCCGCTTCGGTCATGCAGGTGCCATCGCCGCGGTGGCGGACTGCCTGAAGGGCTCCTGCGCCAGTTGCTGACCGCTGGCGACCGGCCTGTTGTTTCAGCGAAGTTCGACGCGACGTCTTTGCGGCGGACGGAGGAGGTCGGCAGTCTCGCGCAAGCGGTCCTCGCTGGCATGCCTGAAACCGGCACGTACCGGCCAGGAGTGGGAACCTACGTGCCCGTAAGCTGACCCTGGCGACGACCGGTGATCGAGGTACAGCCGACACCGCTCGCCGTTTGCCAAGCTGCGGCCCCACCGCGTAGCTAACAACGGTCGCGGCCGGCGAACTCAGACGAGCGCCGTCTCGGCAGGCGTGTAGGGTAGCCCGAGCGCCCTAGCGACTTCCTCATAGGTCACTCGTCCCGCAGCGATGTTCAGCCCGGCCCTCAGGTGCGGATCGTCTGCCAGCGCAGCACGCCAGCCCTTGTCGGCAAGCGCCAGTGTGAACGGCAGCGTCGCGTTGTTCAGCGCGTAGGTCGAGGTTCGCGGCACAGCGCCGGGCATGTTGGCCACCATATAGTGCACTACGCTTTCGACAACGTAGGTTGGCTCGGCGTGAGTGGTGGGGCGCGAGGTCTCGACGCTGCCGCCCTGATCGATGGCTACGTCGACGATCACCGAGCCCGGCTTCATCTTCGGCAGCATCGCCTTCGTGATCAGCTTCGGCGCGGCGGCGCCGGGGATCAGCACGCCGGAGATCACCAGGTCGGCGCGCAGTACCTCGCGCTCGATGTTGTCGCGGTTGGAGAATACGGTGAGCACGCGGCCGTTGAACATTGCGTCGATCCGGCGCAGCGCGTCGAGCGATTTGTCGATCACAACCACCTGTGCTCCGGTGCCAACCGCCATCTGAGCCGCATTGGTGCCGACCACGCCGGCGCCGACAATCAGCACACGCCCGGGCGAGACGCCTGGCACGCCGCCCAGCAGCGTGCCCATGCCGCCGGCGGATTTTTCCAGGCAGCGCGCGCCGGCCTGGACGGCGAGACGGCCGGCGACTTCGGACATCGGGGCGAGCAGCGGCAGGCCGCCGCTGCGTGAGGTCACGGTTTCGTAGGCGATGCAGATCGCGCCGCTGGCGATCAGGTCGCGCGCCTGCTCCGGATCGGGCGCCAGGTGCAGGTAGGTGAACAGCACCTGGCCCTCGCGCAGCCGCTTGCGCTCGACGGCCTGCGGCTCCTTGACCTTGACGATCATCTCGGCGCGGGCGAAGACCTCGGTCGCGTCGCCGACGACCTCCGCGCCGGCGCGGCGGTAGTCGTCGTCGCCAGCGCCGATCCCGCTGCCGGCCTGCGTCTCGACGATGACGCGGTGGCCGTGCCCGACCGCCTCGCGATCCGACGACGGCGTCATGCCGACCCGGTACTCGTGAACTTTGATTTCCTTCGGGACCCCGATCAGCATCGCCTTCTCCTGGAGTGGTACGCGCTGCGCGGACTACGCCGCCGCTACCGCCGTGATCTCGACCAGCAACTCGGGCGCGGCCAGGCGCGCCTCCACTGTCGTCCGCGCTGGCGCACAACCTGCGGGCACCCACGCTTCCCAGACCGCGTTCATCGCCGCGAAGTCGGCGACGTCCTTCAGGTGAATGTTGGCGGCGAGCAGCCGAGACCTGTTGCTGCCGGCCTCAGCCAGCAGCGCGTCGATCCTTGCGAGCACCTCGGCCGTCTGGCCGGCGATGTCGGGGATGCCGGCGCCACTGGCGGTTTGGCCACACAGGTAGACGACATCCCCGTGGCGGACGATCTTGCTCATGCGGGCGTTGACGTGCTTGCGCTCGATCGCGGTCATGCGGCTTCTTCCTCCGAAGGTTGCGCCGCCGTCTGGCCGGCAAGGGCAGCGATCGATGCGATCGGCACCGGCTTCAGCGGCGGCCGGATGCGGTACGCGCCGACTTCTCCGGGGTGCTTGCGCAACTCGGCAGCGAGGATCTGAGTGACTGCGATGCCGCACATACGGCCCTGGCATGGGCCCATGCCGCAGCGGCTGAAGAACTTGGTCTGGTTCGGCCCTTGGCAGCCCAGCCGCCCCATCTCGCGGATGCGGCCGGCGGTGACTTCCTCGCAGCGGCAGACGATGGTGTCGTCCGCCGGCTGCTGCAGCCACTGCGGCGGGCGGTAAAGCGCATCGAGAAACGGGCGTATGCGCAACTGGGCAGCCAGCGCGCGCCGTAGTGGTTGTGCGTGCATGTCGCGCTGCGCCTTGTCGATCCGGCCGAGCGCCTCGGCTGCGCCCAACGCCGATAAGGCCCCTGTGACCTCGGCAGCGAGCGCGCCGGCGATCGAGGCGGAGTCGCCGGCGATGCGCAAGCCTTCGAGGGACGTCTGACCCCACGCGTCGAGCCGTGGCCGCCATGCCACTTGCGCGGGATCCCAGTCATGCTCGACGCGAAGCAGCCGGCTGATCTGCGTGTTGGGAACCACACCGTGGTGCAGCAGCACGACGTCGGCGGCGATTCGATGAGTACGGCCCCCGACCGTGAACAACACGGCCTCAGCACGTTCGCCACCCTCGATGCGCAGTTCGGTCGCCGCTGTGTGCCACGGCACGCGGGCGCTGCGCAGGCGGCGGATCATGCGCAGGCCCTTTGCCAGATACGAGGGGGCGCCGAGCGCGGCCGGCAGGTGCGGCATCGCCTCCCAACGGTTGTTCGCCGGTGCGGTCTCGACCAACCCGACCACGTCCGCGCCAGCATCGAGCAATTGTGCGGCTACGAGCAGCAGCAGCGGCCCGGCACCGGCGAGCAGGATCCGCCCGGCAGGGACGATGCCCGAGCTCTTCAGCGCGATCTGCGCCGCACCGGCATTCATGACTCCGGGCAGCGTCCAGCCGGGCACTGGCGAGGCACGCTCGATCGAGCCGGTGGCGGCGAGCAGCTGCGCCGCGCGTGCCTGAAACGTCTGTCCTTCGTGCAGGTATGTAACGGTCAGATCACGGTCGATGTTCCAGACGACGGCGCCGTGCAGCACCTCGGCGGCCGACGAGGAGAGCCGACGCACCAGGCCCAGCCCGTGCATGTAGTCGCCGCCGAGAAGCCGGGCCGACGCGGGACCGACTGCTGCGACATTGCGATAGATTTGACCCCCGGCGCGCATCTGTTCGTCGAGCAGCAGGGTGCGCAGGCCGAGACCAGCGGCGGTCACTGAGGCGGACATGCCCGCCGGACCGGCGCCGATGACGACGAAGTCGTAAGCGGAGCCCTTCATTCGGCGACCTCGACGCGGCGCGCGCCGAGCGGCAATCGCACCTGCATGCCGGAGCGCACTTCCACCATGCACGACTGCACGTTCTGCGCGCCATCGACTTCCACCAGGCAGTCGAAGCACACGCCCATCAGGCAGAGCGGCGAGCGCGGCTGACCCGACACGGGCGTCCGTCGAAACGGCGATACGCCTGCGCACAGCAGTGCAGCGGCCAGGGTGTCGCCAGCGCGCGCCGTCACGCGGCGGCCGTCGACGCTGATCTCCACTTCCGTGCCGGCCTCGGCAGGCGACTGGTCAATGCGCCTGAACATGGAATCGCTCCGCGGTGAAGCCTGTGACTTCCGCCGGCGCGTCGCCGCCGCGCAGCCACTGCACCAGTTCGCCGGCGTGCAGCGATGACAGCGTGATGCCGCTGTGACAGGTGATGACCCAGGCTCCCGGCTGCTCGCGCGACTGTTCGTAGATCGGAAAGCCGTCGGGACTCATCACCCGCAGCGAGCCCCAGGTGCGCACGATGTTCACGTTGGCCAGCAACGGAAAGCAGCGCACCGCGCGCTGTGCGATGCGCGCAAGCTGATCCAGCGACGTGCCGTCGTCGAAGCCGGCGTCTTCCTTGGAGTCACCGAGCGTCACCGAGCCTTCGCCGGTCTGCCGCACGTAAAGCGAAGGATGGCGCAGGAACGGCTGCACCCGCTCGCTGACCAGGATCTGGCCCCGGTTAGGCTTGACGGGCGCGCTCAGGCCCACCATCGGCGCAAGATCGCGGTTTCCCAAGCCGGCAGCGAGTACGACCCTCCCCGCCTGGTACCGTTGGCGCGCCGTGCGGACATGGAACACGCCGCCGCTGCTCTCGATCCGCTCGACCTTTCCGCCGGCCTGCAACACGCCGCCGAGCTGCTCGTAGCCTTGCAGCAGCGCGCGCAGCAATCGAAGCGGGCTGACATGGCCGTCGAGTGGGCAGTAGGTCGCGCCGGCCACGTCGCGGCCAATGAGTGGGCACATCCGGCGCAGCTCCTCGTGTTCGAGCACCTCGTACGGATACTCGCCGCCGAGCGACTCGCGCAACGCCTCGAGCATGGCTGCCCGGTCCGCGAGCTCCTCGTCGTTCAGGCACATGTGGAAGCCGCCGATCTGGGACAGCTCCAGTTCGACGCCAGTCAGCTCAGTCAGCTCGCGCGCGAACCGCGGCCACTGCCTGGCGGCCGCGAGCGTCCAGCGCGCGTAGGGCGCATTGCCGGCGCCCTTGCCCTGCACCCAGACGAGGCCGAAGTTGCCGCGCGCGGCGCGGAACGCCTGGTCGCCTTCATCAAGGAGCAGCACACGCTCGCCGGCGCGTGCGAGGCCGTAGGCGATTGCCGTGCCGACGACGCCGCCGCCGATGACAAGGGTGTCTGTTTCCATCCCTAAACCTGCTCGATGGCGCCGGCCGCCTTCGAGCGGCCGGGCGAGCAAGCTGCTCAGTTGGCGACCTTGTCGAGGATCGGTTTGGCGAACGGTTCGCCGACGTCCTTGATGATCTCCGGCCAGACGGTCTTGCGCACCTTCGCGGCCGTAGCGGCGAGTTCCGCGTCGGAAAGGCGAACGATCTTGGCGCCAGCCTGCTCGAGCTTCTTCTCGTTGTCGGCCTGGTCAGCCTCGGCCCTGCTCCAGCGCTGCGCCTCGAATTCGGCGGCGGCCTTGTCCAGCGCGGCCCGGTCGGCAGGCTTCAGTCCTTCGTACTTGGCCTTGTTCATCAGCAGGTACCAGATTTCGAAATGCGTGTTGGCGACGATGTAGTGCTTAGTCACGTCGCGGAACGAGGCGTAATAGCCCTCGGCGCCGGAGCCGAGCACTCCGTCGACAACCCCGGTTTGCACGGCAGTGAATGCCTCGGAAAACGGCAGCGGTGCACTGATGTAGCCCATCGCGTTGCCGGCGAGCTGAAAGCTCTTGATCGGCGGCACGCGCAGCTTCAGGCCCTTCGCCGCATTGGGATCGCCGGGCGAAACGGGCGCCTTGTTCAGCGCGATGCCGCCGAAGTACATCGGGTAGGCGGCCAGTACCTTGATGTCCTGCTTGGCGAACATCTCCTCCATCGCCGTACGCAGCGGCGAGCCCTTGCCGAAGGCCTTGCGGGCACCGGCCCAGTCGTTGGCGAGGTACGGGAACACGCCGATCTGCATCCGGCGGTCACCGGAGGTGGCAGCCGGCTGCAGCGCCATTTCGATGGCGCCGACCGAGATCCGCTCCTGCACCACGGTGTAATCGCCGAGCGCATTCGCGGGGAAGATCTCGATCTTCAGCGCGCTTGACTTGGCCACGGCGCCGGCCAGCGCGCGCAAGTCAGTGTCGGCCGTGCTGCCCTGAGGGCGAACGTGGCTGAGCTTCAGCGCCTGGGCCGAGGCGATCGAAGCAGCGGCCACGAGCAGAGCGGCAAGAAGGGTCTTGGCGAACAGGGTTTGGCGCATGGTGATGTCTCCTTGGGTGGATCAGTAGCCGAACACGCGGGGGAAGAACAGCGCCAGGTCGGGCCAGAACGCTGTGAGCAGCACTGCAGGGAGAAAGGCGAAGAGCAGCAGTTTCATCGCGGGCGGCACGATCTCGACCACCTTGACGTTGCCGATGCGCGCGCCCATGTACAAAATCGATGCGTACGGCGGCGTGATGCCGCCGAGCGCCGTGTTCACGCCGATGATGGCGGCGAAGTGAACCGGGTCGACGCCGATCGCCTTCATCAGCGGCAGCAGCAGGGGCGCCACGAGGATGATCGCCGTGATGTCGTTGACGACCATGCCGACGATGAACAGCAGCACGTTGACCAGGATGAGGATCAGCGTGCGGTCCTGAGTGAACTCGAAGATCACCGCGACCATCTTCTGCGGGATCGCCTCGAGCACCAGCATCTGGCTGAGGATCAGGCTGAACAGGATCATCAGCATGATGGCGCCGATGGCAGTGCCCGATTCCTTGCCGGCGTCGAGCAGCGTGCGCAGGGTCAGGCCCCTGTAGATGAGGAAGCCCACCGGCACGGCGTAGATGACCGCCACCGCCGCCGCTTCGGTTGGCGTCAGCACGCCGCCATAGATGCCACCGAGGATGATGAACGGCATCAGCAGCGCGGGGAAGGCAGTCAGCGCGCGCTTGCGCGCCTCCGCGGCCAGGGTTCTTATGTTGGGCCTGGCGTCGATTTGCAGGTCGAACTTGCGCGCCATCACCACGTTGACGACGGCGAGGTTGAAAGTGATCAGCAGCCCGGGCCCGAGCGTGGCAAGGAAGCAGGCCAGGATCGAGGTGTCGGTGACCCAGCCGTAGACGATCATCGTCACGCTCGGCGGGATCAGCAGGCCGAGCACCGAGGAGCAGGCGACCAGCGCAGACGCGTAGCCGCGCGGATAACCCTGACGGGCCATCTCCGGAATCAGGAGCGGGCCGATCGCGGCGACTCCGGTCAGGCCGCTGCCGGATATGGCGCCGATGATGGCGCAGCTGACCGCGGCCACGACGCCGAGTCCGCCGCGGATGTGGCCGATGAAGACATTGACCAAGCGCAGCAGCGACGCCGCGATACCGCTGGCGCTCATCAGCGTGCCGGCGAGGATGAACAGCGGGATGGCCAGCAGCACCGGGTTGGAAAGCTGGCCGAATCCCCAGAGCATCGTGCCTTTCATGGTGAGGCCGCCGACCAGGCTCATCACCATCAGCGCCGAGCCGAAGCAGAACGGCAGCGGCACGCCTATGCTCAGTGTCAGCACCAGCACACCAAGGGCGAGCAGGGCAACGTCAACCATGGCGGTGCTCGCGGGCGCGGGCGAGTACCCGCAGGTGGCCGACCAGCGTGCGGCTGGTGAAGGCGATGACCAGCAGCAGGCCGGTGAACAGCGCGATGTCAGCCCAGAAGGTCGGCCAGTACAGGGTTGCGCTCTCGCGCCAGGTGCGCCAGGAATAACGGGTGAAGTCCCAGGCCCACCAGGCGAGCCAGGTCGAAACGGTGAGACTGACGATCTCGGTCAGCACCCCGAGCCGCGCATGCCCCGCTTCGCTCTTGATGAAAATTTCCAGCACATTGGCGCGGATCTGGGTGTTTTCGCGCGAGGCGTTGGCGGCGCCGAGCATGAACAGCCACAGGCTCGGGTACATGGTTGCCTCTTCCAGGCCCATCACCGGCGTCTGCAGCACGTAGCGGGTGAACACCTGTACGAACTGGGCAATCGCGACCAGCCCGATCAGCAGCGACAGCACCCACCTGGCGATTTGCTCGGCCACCTTGTCTCCTCGTTGGGCGTTTTTTCTTGTTATGTCGGCATATTCGATTGGGTACAGAATCGAGGCAACTTTTTAATTCCTATTTCTCGATAAGATTGGTTTATGGTCAGCCTATTGGGGGCCTCCAGTGGCGCTCAACCTCTCACTGCGGCAATTGGTCGTCTTTCGCGAAGTGATGCGCTGCGGCTCGGTGTCGGGCGCAGCGAAGGTGCTGCACCGGACTCAGCCCGCCCTCAGCGCCATGCTGTCGAGCATGGAAGACGAACTCGGCTTCCAGTTGTTTGTCCGCAAGGGCAATCGGCTGATCCCCAAGCCGGAGGCGCACTTCTTCCGCGAGGAAGTCGAACGCGTGCTCGACAACTTCACGCAGGCGGTGCGGTTGATGGGCGACGTGTCGCGCCTCGAGACCGGCCAGCTGCGCATCGCCTGCATGCCGGCCGCGTCGTTTTTCCTCGTGCCACAACTGATCGCCGAGTTTGCCCGGCGGCGTCCACAAGTGCGCATCTCACTGCAAAGCAGCCCGTCGACCGTGGTGCATGACTGGGTTGCCTCGCAGCAGTTCGACCTCGGCATCGCCGAGGTGCCTCAGGAGCGGGAATCGCTGACGATCGAAACCATCGAGACCGAGTGCGTCTGCGCCGTGCCGATAGACGACCCGCTCGCGGGACGACGCGTGCTGACGCCCAAGGATCTGTCCGACCGGCCGATGGCCTCAATGTTCGCCGAGCACTTCACTCACCGCGAGACGGTCAAGGCGTTCGAAGCGGCCGGAGCACGCTTTCGGCAGCGGTTCGAGTTGCGCGCCTTTGTGCCGGGGTTCCTGTTCGTTGAGCAAGCGCTGGCCTACAGCGTCTGCGATCCGATCAGTGCCGCCAGCTATCGCATCTATCGAGGCGATCGCGGCTCGATTGCCTTCCGGCTCTTCCGACCGGCGATCGCCTACCCGTTTGCAATCCTCTCGCCGCGGTTCAAGCCGCGATCGCTGGTAGCCGAGGACTTCTGCCGCAACTTGAAGGACCGGATCTTGGCACTCATCCGGGACACGACGCGAGAAAAGTAGGTTGCGATGGTGACTGCCACTGCGCCTGCTGCTTCGCCGTGTGGCGGCATACCGCGGGCCGGCAGGCGCCGACTCGGACCGGCGCGGGCGTGAGCCTCGGCAGCATGGATCAAGTAGAGGTGCGAGATGGCGTCGACGTCGCCCTTCTCGATGGCCAGCTGCTCGCGGATCGCCGCGAGCGGGCCGGCGTTGAGCGCCGGTCCGCTGGTCAGCAGCGCGGTGCCGCTCTCGATACCGATGGCCCTTTGCAGTTCGACGATGTGCGAGACCATCGACAGATAGCTGACCGTATCAGTGCGCTGGGGCAACGTCTCGACGCGCAGGCCCGCGGCGCGGACGGCGATGCCGAACCGGCCGGAGGAAATCGCTATCGGGGCGCCTTGGCGATGCAGCGCACGCCCTCGATGCCTTCGAAATCGGCATCCTGAGTCCACAGGGCGGCGCCGTGCCGGCGCGCCGTGGCGAGCATCACCGAATCGGCCAGCGGAAGCTTGTGCGAAACGCCGAGGTGGGCTGCGGACAACGCGATGTCCGCATCGAGGTCGACGACTTCCCCCTGGTGCATGTGCGCGACCGCCTGCAGCGCCGCGTTCTCGCCGCGCTGCTGCAGCACCCGCTTGAAGACTTCCAGCAGGCTGATCGTCGGCACGATCAGCCTCCGGGTATCCGTGATCGGCCGTGCGAAGAATTCGGCGTTGGCGCCGTCGGCGAAGTACTCGAGCCAGCCGGAGGAATCGACGACGTTCAAACGCGGTCCCTGTCGCGCGGCACGCGGCTGTCGATGCCGCGCAGAAAGCCGCGCATCGCCTTCATGCTGCGCACCGGGATGAACTCGGCTCGCCCTTCATGGACGATGACCTCGATCCTCTGTCCGGGCTGGATCGCCAGCGACTCGCGAACGTCCTTCGGAATCACGACCTGGAACTTCTCCGAGACCGTCACCGTCGTCATACGATTTCCCCATCGATCGCTGTACGGTAAATCGTACGGTACGCTTGATGGCAGGTCAAAGTGCGGTTGCGGTCGGTGGCGGACGCGAGTTGCGCGCCGCGCATGACCGCGTCGATTTGACGCCCGGTCTCGAAGACTTGGCTGGTGGAGCGCCGGCGCGGGAAGGCGCGCCCGATCGCGAGTTCGCTTCGCGGGCAGCCAGACCGTCCGCTTCGGGCCGCGAATCTGTTCGCGCAGCCGCCCGGCAACTTACGCCGCCGCCTGCGCCTCGAGCTGGTTCAGCTTCTCGTGCCGGTACGCGCCCCACAGCGCCGCCCCGATCGCTCCGGCGTAGATCGAGTCGGGGTGCGAGATCGCGGTGACGTTGACCTTCTCGTTGAGCGCTTCCTCGCGGATCGCCGCGAGCAGGCCGGTGTCCAGCGCCAGGCCGCCGGTCAGCAGCGCCACGCCGTCCTTGATCCCGGTGACCTTCAGCAGCTTGACGATGCGCGAGGCCATCGACAGGTGGATGCCCTTGAGGATGTCGGGCGTGGCGATGCCGCGGCTGACCATGTTGATGACGTCGGTCTCGGCGAGCACGGCGCAGATCGAGCTGACCTTCTCCGGGTTCTGCGAGGTCTTCGACAGCGGGCCGATCTCCTCGACCGCCACGCCGAGGTAGCGGGCGATGTTCTCGAGGAACTGGCCGGAGCCGGAGGCGCACTGGCTGGTCATCTTGTACGACAGCACCTTGCCGCGCCCGTCGATGTAGATGGCGCGGCCGTTCAGCGCGCCGATGTCGACCACCGCGCGCGCCTCGGGGTCGAGGAACACGCCGCCGCGCGCGTGCGTCGTCATCGAGTAGAAGTGGCCGGTGGCGAACTTGACGTTCTCGCCCTCGCCGGTGGTGGCGATGTAGTCGACGTCGTCCTGCGCCAGACTCGCGTCGGCGAGCACGCCGTCGAAGCCCTCGCTGGCCAGCGTCATCGGGTCGCGGCGGCGGATGCGCTCGCAGCGCTTGGCCAGCCAGTCGTGGCGGTCGCCGTCGGTGCGGAACAGCACGGTCTTGACGGCGCCGGAGCCGATGTCGATGCC
>JRYF01004928.1_pt1 | contig 10986 bp, 10 predicted proteins | sample 235331 | NCBI WGS metagenome assembly JRYF01 (sample SAMN03074217, study PRJNA261475) | activated sludge metagenome | biome: Wastewater Treatment Plant; feature: Wastewater; material: Activated sludge; isolation source: activated biomass of a wastewater treatment plant treating hydrocarbon... ... | reverse complement strand
CGATGATGTCGGCGATCTTCTTGCTGCTCTGGTGGATGGCGCTCATGGCGGTCACGGCTTGGTCCACCACCTGTCCGCCCTGCTCGGCTTGATGCCGCGCCGCCCCGGCCAACTGGTTGGCTTGCCCGGCGTGGTCGGCGCTCTGCTTGACCGTGGAGGTCAGCTCCTCCATCGAGGAGGCGGTCTCTTCCAGGGCGCTGGCTTGTTCCTCGGTCCGCTGCGCCAGGTCGGCGCTGCCTTGGGCAACTTCTCCCGCTACCGCCGTAACCCGGTCCGTCGTTTGGATTAAATTCGAGGTAATATCTCGTAATCGGACGGTCATTTCCCGCATGGCATTAAGCAACTGGGCGGCTTCATCGCGACCGGTCACCGTAACATCCACGCTCAAATCACCACCCGCGATCCGATCCGACACCACCACCGCGTTACGAACCGGTCGGACAATACTGAACGCGATCCATTGGCCGATGGCCGCCAGCACAACGATCAAGCCTAGAGCGAAGCCCCCGATAAACAAAACCTCTTCCCGAAATACGCGGTCGACATCATCGATGTAAATACCGGAACCCAAAATCCAGCCCCAGGGCTTGAATTCCTTGACATAGGAAATCTTGGGGACCGGTTGCTCGGCGCCCGGCTTCGGCCACAGATAAGGAACAAAACCGGCCCCATCCTGCTTGACCGCTTCCACAAACTCAACGAACAGCGCTTTGCCGGTCGGGTCCTTGAAGTCTCGTAAGTCCTTACCATCCAGCTCCGGCCTGATGGGGTGCATGACCATTCTGGGCAGCCGGTCATTGATCCAAAAATAATCATTTTGGCCATAGCGTAGGATCTTGATATTCCCTAGCGCGGACTGCCGGGCGTCGGCTTCGCTCAAGGCGCCGCTGGAGGCCAAGCCATGATAATGCTCCAGGATGCTGAAGGCGGTCTCGACCAATTGTCGGGTGGCGGTTCCCCGATCTTCGAGCATACGGCTCCTGAGATCGCTGAGAAAAACCGCCGTGATGCATACCAGACCGAGGATGAAAACTCCCAGCAACAACCATAGTCGCTGGCTGATACTGATGCGTGCCAGCAAACGGTCTCCGTTATTCCCCATCTCCCAAGCCTCCAATGATCGGTTTGATTATAGTTAACAAAGTAGGCAACGAACAACAACAGCAAGCAGCCTATATAGTACCTTAAATAATACGAGAGCCACACTAGGAGGATTTCAGGCGACAGGAATCAACTCCCTGATCCAATAGTGCTGGTTCAGCAACCATTTCTCCAACTCGCGACCCAGATCCAGGGTCGGGTTGCTACCCCTGCTCTTGCGTTATTTGTTGCTGAACTGAGTATGGGCTTGGTCTTGAACCGGTAACCATGCTTATGGTATCGGCATCGGCATCGAAATCTTTAGCCAGGGCCGGTACGTGGCCCTCGGCTCCGAACAGGAATAGGCGACTACCGATCAACTGGCGATGCCTGAGCAATGCTCCTGGCGATCGATCGAGATCCGGCGCCGGTATCGACAAGTGTCCGGCGCCGATATGGATTATCAGGTTTTTGGCGCGGCTTCCGGCTCGGCCGGCGCGGCTTCCGGCTCCTCCGGCACGGCTTCCGGCTCCTCCGGCGCGGCTTCCGACTCCTCCGGCGCGGCTTCCGGCTCGGCGGGAGTGGGAACCGGTTCGGGGACCACGGGAACGCTGGCTGGCGTTGCTGGTGCTTGGGGCGCCGTGGTCGGTACCGCGGTCTCCTGCGGGGTTGGGGCTTGACTCGCCAACTGATTGAGCGCCCATAGTGCCACGCCAGCCACCCCGGCCAATGCGCCGATCAAGATCAGACCAATCAACGCTCCTGACAGGCCACGCCGTGGTTCATCCGAAGCATTCGAGTCGGACGATCCTGCTCCAGATGGGGGTGACTGGGAAGCCATCACGTAGGGGGTCCGCACCGAATCGGCAACAAGCCGCAGCAAGGATCCTAAGCCGCAAATCAACAGTCTTTTCATGAAAACACTCCTCAGGTTTTTCTGAATTGGCCGAATTAACATTCATGGCGCACTATCCCACGCCCTGTCAAGGCGACTCCGGACGGCGGAATCGCTCCTCCAACTCCTGGATGATTGGATCGAATGGTGACTTCAATTCTTCCTCGAAACCGCGGCCGGTTGTTTTAATCGGGACCACGGGCGGCGCGGCTGATCGCGCGGGCGGCTCCAATACCAACGGTCATTCATAGGTGGCGGCCCGAACCGGCGCGGTTGACCTGGAGGCGGGCGCCGGCACCGGTTCGGGCGCGGTCTTCAGCCAGATCGAGCTTCGAACGTCGGGCGGCGCCTCTAACAGCGCAGGTTCGGACGCGATAGGCGTCTCCGCGGGGGGATGACCGCGCCACCACCATCCCGTCGCCGCGGCGGCGGCCGCCACCACGAATACCACCAATCCGATCCACAGCACCCCAGACCTCCGGCGACGCTGCTCGTCGGCCCCAGCCAGATCCGACCGGGGCGTTCCCCGCCCGGCTTCCGACTGGGATACCGCTGGAGTCGGTGCCGCCCGGGACGGACCCGGCCGCGTCGCTAGAAGCAACGCGGCATGGCCGCCGGCTTTCCGGTCGCCGTTCCCAGTGGATGGAATCCGCCGTCCCGGCACCTCACACGTTGGCTCGGTATCCACCGCAACGACCCGGGTCGGTCGAGATGGTCGTGCGCCCACGGTCGCGATCCGGGTTGGCAAATGTTCTTCCGCCTCCCGCCGGGACGGCGTCAAACGAGTCGGCAAGGTTGCGTTTGTCGGCTCCGCGCTAGCATGGATGCATTCTTCCTGTTCCAGTTCCAGCGGCCAGACGAACGTCGTGGCGGCGACGTCCGCCAAGCCCTGGCCGCGCAACGCCAACCGGTAGGATCTGTTTTCCAGTTGGAAAACCAGATCGGGAGCCATGACGAACTTCAGGATATCTCCGCTGTACCACGCTTCCTCGGGCCGTAACCAGCATTCAGCGCCCCGCCAACCCTCCAGACCGAGATAACTGGCGGCAAGATCATGGCGGCTCAGTGCAAATTCAAACGCTTCCAGAGGGCGCGGTAGACCTCCAACGCTCACGATGGCTTGTCCCATCGGGCGGGTGGGATCTTCCGAAACGCGAACCGAAAGCGTCGACATCAATCTCCTCCAGCAGACCAAGCCAGTCGGGGAAAGCAGATCTCTGGCCTCACTCTCCAATTCCAGTCATTGGCAGGTTGGAACGGATCGCCGGGCGAATCACCGTGCAAGCCGGGACGTTCAATCCTTTGTGGAGCGCTCGGGCGGACGGTTCGGACAGGGGACCAACCAGCGCGCGACGAATTCTGGCTCCGGCAACGGCGGACTATAGTAATAGCCTTGGCCGACCCGGCAGCCCTCGCGCAACAGAAAATCCGCCTGCACCCCCGTCTCCACACCCTCGGCGATCACGGCTAGATCCAGATTCCTGGCCAGCGCGATGATGGTGCGCACGATAGCCTCGTTATTGGCATCGCGGCCGATGTCCACCACGAAGGCCCGATCAATTTTGAGCGTCTGGATCGGCAACCGTTTCAGGTACATCAGAGACGAATAGCCAGTACCGAAATCATCCACCGACAGGTGAACCCCGAGCGCCCGCAGACCCTTCAGAAATCCGAGTGCCTCCTCCGCCTTGACGATAAACGATTCGGTAATTTCCATTTCCAGACAGCCGGGCGGCACTCCCGTTTCGGCGAGCAGTTGCTCGGTTCGCGCGATCAGATTGCCGCGCTCGATCTGCTTGATCGACAGATTGATGGAAACCCGTGGCGGCGCGCGGCCGGCGGCGCGCCAGGTTTTCAACTTCATGCAGGTCTCTCGCAACACCCACTCGCCCAGCGCGACGATGAAGCCGGTTTCCTCGGCTAGCGGAATGAACCGCGCGGGGGAGATCGTGCCCAGATCGGGATGCTGCCAGCGCACCAAGGCTTCAGCGCCCACCAGCGCGCCGCTGACCATATCCACTTGAGGTTGAAAATAGACCCGCAGTTCGCGGTTCTCGATGGAACGGCGCAGCGTCGCTTCGAGCCGCAACCGCTCGATCGCATACTGGGTCATTTCCGGCGCATAGCAGGCGTAATTGTTTCGCCCCTTCGCTTTGGCGCGATACATCGCAGTATCCGCGTTCTTGATCAATTCATGGGCTTCCTGGCCATCGGTCGGATACAGGCTGATGCCGATGCTGGCGGAAAGCTGAATCTCATGCCCGGCCAGCAGGAACGGTTGGGCGAGCGCATCCAGGAGTTTCCGTGCCACCATGACGGCATCCAGATTGTCATTGATGCTTTCGACCAATAACGTGAACTCGTCGCCACCCAACCGGGCCAGCGTATCGCCGGCGCGAATCACTCGCCGGAATTGCCGGGCGACTCTTTGCAACAACTGATCGCCGAGCGGATGTCCCAAGGTATCGTTGACATTCTTGAAATGATCGAGATCGATGAACAGTACGGCCAATCGGGAGCCGTCGCGAGCCGCGCGGTGAATGCCGTGATTCAGCCGGTCGTTGAACAAGGCGCGGTTCGGCAGATCGGTCAGGGGATCGTGGTGCGCGAGAAACAGGATTTGCTTCTCGAAGGTTTTAAGTTCCGTGATGTCCAGAAAGACCCCGACGTAGTGGGTGACGCAACCATCTTCATCTCTGACGGTACTGATGGATAATAACTCCGGATAAACCTCGCCGTTCTTGCGGCGATTCCAAATCTCGCCGCGCCATTGGCCCTGCTCGACAACCGTTTGCCACATGCGTTGGTAAAACGCCGCATCGTGCCGGCCGGATTTGAGCAGGCTGGGCTTTCCGCCGACCACTTCCTCGGCGCGATAGCCAGTGATGGTGGTAAACGCCGGATTGACGGTCAGAATGACACCGTGGGGATCGGTGATCGTGATGCCCTCGGCGGTGCTTTCGAACACGCTCGCCACCAGTTGCAAGCGCTCGCGCGCCTGTTTCTGCTCGGTCAAATCGGAGAAAATCCAGACGCTGCCGCCTTCCAGGGGACGACGCGCATCCAACGCCCGACCGTTCAAACAACCCCAAAACAGGCTGCCGTCCTTGCGTTGGAGCCAGAGTTCTTCTACATAGGTTCCGCCGCACAACAAAGCGTCGTAGGCGCGCTCGCCGATGGCTTCGTAGAACTCCGCCGTCGGGTACAAGAGGTCGGAGCGGTAGCCGAGCATCTCGCCCTCGCCGTAACCAAACAGTTCTTCAAAACGGCGATTGCACTGGACGATCAGCCGGTTCTTCAGCAACACGATACCGACCAGGGCGTTGTCGAGAATGGCCTCCCGTTGAGCCAGCAAAGTCCTAAGATGCGCCTCGTCCCGCTTGCGCCGGGTAATGTCGCGGGCGACCGCTAGAATCGCCCGTCCGTCGGCTAGGGTAATATCGCTCCCGATCACCTCAACTTCGACCGTGGAACCATCCAACCGCACGTGGCGCTGCTCCAGAGCGGGCGTCACGAAGGGACCGTCGGCATCCTGAATCATTCGCATCCGCTGCCGCACGAGGTCGTGAAAATCCGGATGCACCCGCGCCGTCCACGGCGAGCCCAGCAACTGCTCCGCGCGTTCGGCGCCGTACAGGCGCAGCGCCGAGCGGTTGGCCATCGTCATCACTCCGTCTTGACAAACGAAAATGGCGTCCGGGGACAAATCCACCAAGGCGCGATAACGCTCCTCGCTCTGCCGCAAGGCCCGTTCGGCTTCTTTTTGCGCATCGATATCACGCACCACGACGGCCAGTTGTTTTTTATCGTCAATCAAGACCGTGCGAACCGTTACTTCGACCCAGAACAGCCGACCGCCGACGTCCCTGGCGCGCCACTCGAAGCATTGTGATTCGCCGCCGAGCGCGCGTGAGAACCGGTCCCGCGCCGCGCGTTGGGTTGGCTCGTCATCCGAGCTGAGATCGGCAAAGGTGAGGCGCTGGAAAGCAGGAAGGCTATAACCGTACAGGTCGCTCGCCTTGGCGTTGGCGCATAAAATCGCGCCAGTCTCGCCATCGTGAAGAAAAACCGCGTCGTTGAGGGCGTCGATGATTGCTTCGAACAGCAGTCCTTGAGTCGCGAGGCTGGAAAGTCGCTGCGGGGTAATCATGGTGACTCCTGACCTCTCAACCGTGGCAGAGCCAATCGCCCATGCCATAGGGTTTAGTTATAGCCTAACGGACGGGAAAGTCAGCCTGCTTCCAAGCGAACGTGGCTCTATGCAACGGGATGTGGCAAGATTTGATGAAATGTGAAGCTTTGGCATACTCACAATCAGCACTTCAGACAACGGGCATCAGCACTTCTTATGCAAAATGTCAATATTATTATTTTTTTATTCCTCATACTCGGCTGGGCAGCTTCCCCTTCCCTGGCTCACGATCTGTGGCTAGAACGGGAAGACGACGATTACGTGCTCCATCAAGGCCATCGTCACTCGAACCACGCGGGCGACGACCGGGTCGCCTACGAACCAAATATCGTGAAAGCGATCACTTGCGCGGACGAAGAAGGTACGCGCCGGATTATCGACCCACCAAACACGTCCCCGGCGCGCATCGCCGGACCATGCGCCGCGTTGCATGTCCTTACGTCCACCGGCTACTGGACGCGGACCCTCCAGGGCCTGCGCAACCAGCCGCGCGGCCAATTAACCGGCGTAATCAGAAGCTGGGAGTATTTGGAAGGCATTAAACGCCTGAAATCCTGGTCGCCCGCGCTCGCCGCGCCGCTCTCGGACGCGCTGGAGATCACTCCGCTCGCTGATCCCGTCGCTCTCACTCCCGGCAGTCCGCTGCGATTACTGATCACCCTGGCGGGACAACCCCAAGAGGGCGTGGCGGTCACTTGCGACGGGGAGTTCCAGGGCGTGAGCGACGCCACGGGCCAAGTCAGCGTCCACCTGAAGCGAGGCGGTTTACGTTTCATCGGCGCCCGTTTCGAGGAACCCCGCGCCGACGGGTTGGCCGACGCCACGGTTCACGCCGCCACCCTAATGCTGGAATTGCCGGAATGAAGAACGGATTACTGGCGGCTTTCCTGATCCTGCTCGCGCCGCCGCTGTCCGCTCACGATTTGCGCCACCGGGTCGGCGCGGTCGAGGCGGTGGTGGTCGAGTTATCCTACGACGGCGGCGAGCCGTTCGCCTACGAAAGTTATGAGTTGTATCCCGAAGGCGCGGAGCTGCCCGCGCAGCTCGGGCGCACCGACGCCCGCGGGCGGATCGTGTTCCTGGCCGACGACCGGACCGCCTGGCAACTGAAAACCCATTCCGAGGACGGCCACGGCTTGGAGGCGCGCATCGAGATTTCCGCCACTGGGGCAGTGACCCTGGAGCGCGGCGCGTTCGCGGAACGCTATCCCCGACTCCTCGCCGGGATAGCGGTCATCCTGGGCCTGTTCGGGCTTTACCAGTTGTTTATCAAATCAAAACTGGCCAGTCGCCGATCACGGGTCCAGGGCTGAACGAACATGCACATCCCGGACGGCTTCATCAGCCCGCAAACCTACCTACCGGCCTACGCCGTGGCCGGATGCGCCTGGGTCTACGCGGCCCGGCGGGTGCGTCATGCGTTGGGCGACGAGACGGTGCCCCGCCTGGCCGTGTTGACCGCCCTGGTCTACGCATTGAGCCTGGTGATGCTACCCCTGCCGGGAGGTACCTCGGTCCATGCCCTCGGTGTGGGTTTGCTGGCGCTGCTATTCGGGATTTGGACCGCTTTTCTGGCCTACAGCCTGGTGCTGGCCCTCCAAGCGCTGTTGTTCGGCGCGGGCGGTCTCACGGCGCTGCCGATCAACGCCCTGGCCATGGGGCTGGCGGGCGCGGCGACGGCGGTGGGCGTTTACCGCCTGCTCGGACCGCGCCGCGAAACCGCCGCCGTCGCCTTGGCCGCCTGGAGTTCCGTCACGGTCGCCGCGCTGCTGGTGGCGCTGGCGCTGGGCCTTCAACCCCTGATCGCCAGCGCGCCCGATGGCACGCCGCGCTTCTTTCCCTTTGGCCTGGAGATCACCCTGCCGGCCGTGCTGCTGCCGCATTTGCTGCTAGGAGTGGCGGAAGCCGCCCTGACGGTGCTGGTCTGGCGCTACGCGAAGGCGCGGGGCTGGGCGACAGGAGCGGATCGCCGTTCTCCTTCCCCGGCGATGCCGAGTGGGAAAATTCAGGAGTGAGGTTTCGGCGGTGAGCGCGCGGCTGTGGTTGCTGGCGTATGCCGCGGCGTTGCTCGCCGCCACGCTCGTCCACGATCCGTTCTGGCTGGGCGGCGCTCTGTTGGTTGCATCGCTCGCCAGCGGCCGGGATCGCTGGCGCATCGCCCGCCGCACCGCCGGTGCCGTGGTCGTATTCAACGGCGTCGTGACCCTCGGCTACGTCCTGGTCGCCGGACCGCGCGGAGAGTTCTCGCTCGAATATCTGCTGCTGGTCAACCTGCGCGTGCTGCTGATGGTTTATCTGGGATTCTGGTTCGTCAGTCGCGTCAATCTGTTGCGGGCGCTCGCCTTCTCCCCCACCCTGAGTTTTCTCGCCACGCTGGCCTGCGGCCAAGGACTCGCCCTGAAACGGATGGTGGATGATTACCAGCAAGCCTTTCGCAGCCGGAACCTGGAGCCGCCCGGTTGGCGAACCCGCCTGCGCCACGCCGCCGCGCAGGGTGCTGATTTGTTAGACAAGGCGCTGCACGGCGCCACGGAGACGACTCAGGCCATGCGCTCCCGGGGATTTTTCGATGATCGCGCTTGAGCGGATCAGCCACGCCTGGCCCGACGGCGGTCCGGCGCTGGCGGACCTGAACCTGCGCATCCATGCGGGGGAACGGGTGGTGGTGCTGGGAGCCAACGGTTGCGGCAAATCCACCTTGCTCAAGATTCTCAACGGCCTGGTGTTCCCGGATCGGGGCGCATACCGGTATCGCGGCGAGCCGGTCACGCGGGCGCGGTTCCAGGACCGAGCCTGGTCGCGGGATTTTCGTCGTAACGTCGCGCTGTTGTTTCAAAACCCCGATGCGATGTTGTTTAATCCCACGGTGCGCGACGAAATCGCCTACGGCCCGCGCCAACTGGGCCTGGCGGACGCGGGGGAGCGCGCCGAACGCTGGGCGCGGGCGCTGGGTCTGGTGGAATTGCTGGACCTGCCGTCCTATCGCCTGTCCGGCGGCGAGAAGCAGAAGGTTTGCCTGGCGGCGTTGCTCGCCCTGGAACCGGGCGTGCTGCTGCTGGACGAACCGATCGCCCATCTCGATCCCCGCTCCACCGGCTGGCTGATCGACTTTTTGGCGGACCTGAAAGCCACGACCGTGGTCACTACCCATAATCTGAGCTTGGCGCCGGAACTGGGCCGGCGCTGCCTGATCCTGGCGGAAGACCATCGTTTGTTGTTCGATGGTCCCATCGACGAGGCCCTGCGGGACCCGGCGCTGCTGGTGCGCGCCAATTTAACGCATCGGCATCGGCACCGCCACGGCGCGCTCAGCCACTCCCACGAACACGCGCACGACTGGAACTGACTCATGAATCCCGAAGAGACTCTCGCCCGCATCAGCGTTTCCCTGCCGGATAGCCTGCTGGCGGAACTGGACCGGCGCATCATCGCCAAGGGCTACGCCTCCCGCTCGGAGTTGGTGCGGGACCTGATCCGCGAGCGGTTGGTGGAGGATCGCTGGGCGCGCGGCGACCAGGAAGTGGTGGGCGTACTGACGATCAGCTACGACCACCACCAGCATGGGCTGACCGAGCGCATCACCGAGTTGCAGCATCATTGTTTTGTCAATGTCCTGTGCAGCACCCACGTCCATTTGGATCACCATCACTGCTTGGAAACCATCATCGTGCGCGGCCGGCCCACGGAAATCGAACAGCTCATTCAGGCCATCAGCGGCTTGCGGGGAGTGCGTTTCGCCAAGCTCACTCGGGCGGCGATCATGGAACAATAGATGGAGAGATAGTGACACGCTGGCAAGGCGTGCTGTTCATACGACTCAACAACCACCTACCCATAACCCGGCCGCCGCCAGCGCCAGCAGACCGAAGACCACGGCCATCATCCACCGCATTTGCCGCTCGTGGGCTTCTCGCGCCACGATCTTACCCAGCAGGACACCACCGTCAGACTGAAGCGCGACCAGCGGACTGCCGGGCGTCAATTTCTGGCAATACAACTCCACGGTCACCTCCCGGTCCGGCGGGCGACTCCAACGGAACGAGGGGTTGATCAGCACGTGCAGGGGTTCGGTCGCCGAATGGCCGCCCCTCAGTAGTTGGACCGCCATCAGAGCGCCGAAACCGGTGGCTCGGCCAACCGGTTTCAGCCGCGCGCTCGACGGCGCGCTTTGCCGTAACACCCGATCAGCCTCGTCCAGTCCGCGCGTCACCCAACGGTCCAGATACCACATGAGGCCGCCCATCAGCGCCACCGCCGGTAGCATCACCAGACCCATCACCGCAAGTAGCAACAGGTTCGCAATCTCCCGACTCGTGAAAGCGGTGATCATCAGAAAAACCAACGTACCGGCCATGGTTAGGAAAAACAGTAACCCCAGCAGGCGCAGGCGTCGTTGATGGATGGCGTTCAGTTTTTGCAGGCTGGGATGCAGGAATTGCGTTTTGGGAACGTCAATCATCGCTATCTGATCCTGGAAGCCGGGCGATCCGGTCCGTTGTAAGGCTAAGGCTAAGGGCTAGGCAGTGCTTCAGACATGGATACCGAAATGATAAAATTTAGCATAATCAAAAAGTTATGAATATTCATATCCACATCGAGAATACTACCCGGGACCCGGTCCACGCAGCAGCAGGAACTCCATCAACGCCTTTTGGACATGCAGGCGGTTTTCGGCTTCCTCCCAGACCTGGCTTTGCGGTCCGTCGATCACTTCGGCGCTGACCTCCTCACCTCGGTGCGCGGGCAAACAATGCAGGAAAATCGCCTCGGGCCGGGCTTGGGCCATGATTGCGGCGCTGACTTGATAAGCGGCGAAATC
>JRYF01019421.1_pt1 | contig 10987 bp, 12 predicted proteins | sample 235331 | NCBI WGS metagenome assembly JRYF01 (sample SAMN03074217, study PRJNA261475) | activated sludge metagenome | biome: Wastewater Treatment Plant; feature: Wastewater; material: Activated sludge; isolation source: activated biomass of a wastewater treatment plant treating hydrocarbon... ... | reverse complement strand
TCCCGTTAAAAACGGTAGAACCAGATAAAGTAGCGCGGGGATTGCCTTGCTTCGACTGCAATGACAGGCGGTTGTATTGCAGTCGAAAATATTGTATAGTGTTTACAAACCACAACACGAAAAGGAGCAGAAAATGCCAGACAGTGTATATAAAGTCATCGAATTGGTCGGCACCAGCACCGAATCATGGGAGAAAGCCGCCGCGGTCGCCGTGGAGCGCGCCGCACAATCCCTGCGCGACCTGCGCGTTGCCGAAATCGTCGAACTGGATATGGTATTGGATGACGGCAAGGTCACAGCCTATCGCGCCAAGATAAAAGTCTCGTTCAAATACGAAGGCGCATAATGGAATACGACAGCCTGTAACAACAAAGGACCCCGTCGCGCGACGGGGTCCTTTGTTTGCGGCTCCAGGAGCAATCAGCCCGGGATCTCGCTGTTGATGGTGCTGTACGTGTTGCCGAGCTTGGGTCCGAGCAGGCTCATGACGGCAATCACAACGATGGCGACGAAGGCAAGAATGATCGCGTACTCGACCAAACCTTGACCTTTTTCCCTGGGTGCGAACAACATGATATTAATTCCTTTCTGAAAAAAATTGTGTCCGGGGACCGTTCCCGTTATTATCCCTATTGTATTCATACACCGGGAAGACGCAACCATCCAAAGGGCAAATCGCTTGCAACCCTGTTGGGCTTACCAAATCGTAAACTGCGGCAATCGGAACAAAATACCCGGCAAGTCAGTTATAAAGGGATGGTTATCTTGATTTCCACCGCCAGGATATGGATGCCGTCCATCGTGTAGACGGCATCCATTGACACCCATCCCCCCATCCATTATAAGGTTCACATGAATCGAGCAACGAAAACCTTCCGGTTGTGGATCGTCCTTGTAATTTCGGCATGTCAGGCGATTCCCACCCCCGCGCCCACACCCATACCCACCGCAACCGCGGGACCAACCGCGACCTTCACACCTGCACCTGCCTCCACGCCGCTCTCGACGCCCGTCCCGGTGGTACGCGTGGAAGCCGGTGATCGCGCCTTGTTTCTTGGCGATTACGATCAGGCGCGTGAACAGTATCTTGCGGCATTCGACGAAACGACGGACAGGGCGGTACAAGCCGCGGCGCTTTGGGGACTGGGGCGGACGGAACTGGCAAACGGCCGCCCTCAACCTGCAATAGACATACTGACCAGACTCGTCAACGAGTATCCCGAATCAACCTATGCCGCGCGTGCATACTTCCTGATGGGTCAGGCATATTTCGAATTGGGACAATACCTGCCATCGGCGGACGCCTTTAACACCTACCTGTCGCGCGTGCCGGGCGTTTTGGATGCCTATGTGCAGGATTACCGCGGCGATGCGCTCCACCAAGCCAGGGATTACACCAATGCCATCAATGCCTACTCCGCCGCTCTCAACACCTCGCGCCTGGACGATGGCTTGACCCTGCAAATCAAAATCGCCCAGTCCCGCTACGACTTCGGCGACTACGCCGGCGCGTTGACCCTGTACGACCAGATCTTCAATTCCACCACGAACGATTACACCCGCGCCCAAATGGAGTATCTTGCAGGTAATACCCATCTCAGGCTCGGACAGGTGGAGGAAGCCCACGCACGATACCTGCACGCGGTCGGGAACTACCCGCTTTCCTATTATTCCTACCTGGCGCTGGTCGAACTCGTGAATGCGAACGTCACGGTCAGCGACCTCGACCGCGGGATCGTGGATTACTTCGCCGGGCAATATGACATCGCGCTCGTGGCGCTGGATAGATATATCGAAGCAAATCTGTCCAACCCTGCAAACGACGGGACCGCATCCTATTACCGCGCGTTGACCCTGCGTGAAATGAAACGCACCCAGGATGCGGTCCTTGCCCTCGACAATTTCATCAAGGCATATCCAGCCCACCCGCGCTGGACTGAGGCGTGGGAGGCAAAGGCATTTCTCGAATGGGCGGTTCTGGGGAAGTATGAAGCGGGCGCGAAAACGTTTCTCGACTTTGTAGCCGCGGTTCCCACCTCGTCTTCCGCGCCTGCCTTCCTGATGAACGCGGCGCGCGTCACTGAACGGGACGGGAAACTGGATGAAGCCGCGCAGATTTGGGAGCGCGTGGCGAATGAATATCCCTCCAGCGAACAGGTGCCCGAGGCGCTCTTCCAGGCAGGGATCGCGCGTTACCGTCTTGCAGATTTCGGCGGCGCGCTTGCCATCTTTCAAAGAGACCTGATCCTCTCCACCAGGGCGAGCGACATTGCCCGCTCCTATCTCTGGATCGGGAAATCGCAGGAACAACTGGGAGACAAGGAATCGGCTGAAAAATCATGGCAACAGGCGTCATTGAGCGACTCCAACGGGTATTACAGCCTGCGCGCCCAGGATATCCTCCTGCAAAGACCGCCGTTCGAATCGCCGCCTTCGATCAACCTGGACATTGACCTTCCCAGGGAAAGAAAAGATGCCGAGGCTTGGATGCGCCTGACGTTCGGACTTCCATCGGACACCGACCTTTCCGGTCCCGGCACGCTGGCACAAGATGCAAGGTTCATCCGCGGCACAGAGTTATGGGAACTGGGGATGTACAGTGAGGCGCGGCGCGAGTTCGAATCCTTGAGGGAATCCGTTAAATCAAATCCCGGTGATAGCTTCCGCCTGGCAAATCATCTTCTTGGCATTGGTTTGTACCGCACAGCGATCTTCGCCGCGCGTGAAGTGTTGACGCTGGCGGGCTTGGAAAGCCAGTCCGCTTCGTTGACCGCTCCGCAATATTTCAATCACGTCCGTTATGGCTTGTATTACAGCGACCTGATCCTGCCCGAGGAGGAGCGATACGGGCTCGATCCGCTTTTCATGTTCAGCGTCATCCGCCAGGAAAGTTTGTTCGAGGGGTTTGTCCGTTCCTCGGCAGGCGCGCGCGGATTGATGCAGGTCATCCCATCCACCGGCGCGCAGATCGCGGGCGAACTCAACTGGCCCCCGCTCTACAGGGAAGAAGACCTGTATCGCCCCAATGTGAGCATCCGCTTCGGGACGTATTACCTGGATAAGAACCGCAAACTGCTCGGAGGCAGCATCTATGGAAGTCTTGCGGCATACAACGCCGGTCCCGGCAACGCGCTGGTCTGGAAGGAACTCGCAGGAGATGACTCCGACCTTCTGCTCGAGATCATCCGCTTTCAGGAGACGCGCGATTACATCCGATATATCTATGAGATCTACAGCGCCTATCGGAACATTTACAGCCGGTCGAACTGAAGGATCGTCCCGATGGGAGATCCATCACTTCGCCCATGACAAACCTTCGGAACGATACTGACCGTTACTTTCCAGCCTTCGCCAGAATATCGGGTAACAGACTGGCGGCTTCCTCCACCTGGTCCGTCGAGCAGGAAAAGGCAAATCGGATGTGTCTCTCACCGGCGGGTCCAAAGGCGGAACCGGGCGAGGAGCCGATCCCGGCGGTATCAATCAGGTAATCGGTCATTGACCAGTCATCGTTCTTTTCGTTGTAGCCAGGCCATTCCGGCAGGATGCGAGCCCATAGGTAGAACGCGCCGCCCGGCTTGAACGGCTTCACATAAGGGGATTTCTCCAGGGCTGAAAACAAAACATCCCGCCGTTTCTGATATTCCAAAGCCATGGATCGGGTTGCATCCTGCGGACCGCTCAGAGCCGCCGCCGCGCCGTATTGCGTCACCGAGTTCACCCCATTGATCGTACAGCGCACCAGTTTCTTGATACGCTCCAACAGGATGGGGTCATTGATCACAAGGTAACCGAGTCGAAGCCCGCTCATGGCGTAGGTCTTGGACATGGAATAGACACTGATCGTGCGACCCTGCGCGCCGGGCAGGGAACCAAGACTCACATGCTCCGCCCCATCATATAACACATGCTCATACGCCTCATCGCTGACCAGGAACAGGTTGTGCTTCTCTGCAATTTGCGCGATGTCTTTCAACGTTTCAGGGGATGCCACCGCGCCGATTGGGTTGTGAGGCGTGTTGACAAAGATCGCCCTGGTGCGCGGCGTGATTGCCGCCTCGATCCCGGCGGGATCGTATTGATAGCCGCGTTCCTCCTTCAATACGACCGGCACGGGTCTCCCTCCTCCAAGCCGGATATTCTCTGCGATCTCGGTCCACATCGGGTCCGGCAGGATCACCTCGTCCCCGGCGTCCAGCAAGGCTCGGAACAGGATGTACAAGCCGTGCATGGCGCCGTTGGTAACGACGATATGGTCATCGTTCGGGACAGTCAACCGGTTTTCAGCGGTAACCTTTTGGAAAATGGCTTTCCGCAGTACGGGAATACCGGTGGAGGCGGTGTAGTGGGTTTGCCCATCCCGCAAAGCCTTTTCCATGGCTTCTCGCACGTGAGGCGGAATGTCGAACGATGGGTCCCCCGACTCGAGCCTGAGAACTTTGCGTCCGCGCGCCTGTTGTTCGAGCAGGCGATCGCGCACTTGAACGATTGCCCCGAATGAAACCTGGTCTACGATATGGGTCATGGCTGTTCTCCTGTGGGTAAATTGGCGGGATTATTACACATACGATGACGCTACACAAGAGGCAAAAAAATACCCCGATCCAAAGGAACCGGGGACTGGGACATTCAATTTCAAATCACCCCAAATGCGCGAGGATGCGCTGGTGGGCGGTCTCCACATCCATATCCACGACCGAGATCAGTTTATCGCGCCCGGCGTTCCCGGCGACGATATCCAGTTTGGATTTCGGCACACCCAGTATCTCGGACAGGAAGTTGATCAAGGCGTCGTTCGCTTCGTTATCCGCCGGGGGCGCGGCGAGGCGCACACGGATCGTCCCATCGTCCAGTACTTCGACAATCTCGTTGCGGCTGGCGCGGGGCGTTACCCGCACCGCAAGCGCGGAACCTCTTTGTCCATTGTGCAGTTTGAATTTTCGGTCAGTCATGGTTCACCTCAGGAAATTGCAACTAGAAAACTGATCAACAATCTGGAAACGACCTGGATCACTATGATCAATACCAGCGGGCTGAAATCCAACATCCCCACAGGCGGCACCACCCTGCGGATGGGATCGAGCAATGGTCTTACAAGATTATCAACCCCCTGCCGCAGCGGATGATACGGGTCCATGAAATAAGATAAAAGGATGGATGCGATCACGATCCACACGTAGATATTGGCAAATGTATTGATGACTTGTGCAAGGATTATCACAACGCTTCCTTCGCCGACTGATATCTGCGCGCGCCTACGATAGCCGTCCCCACTCTGACAAAGGTCGCGCCCTCCTCCACCGCGACGGTGTAGTCCGCGCTCGTGCCCATCGAGAGTTCGCGCCAGTCCGCCTGGGGGAAGATGAAGGCGAGATGGTCGCGTAACAACCTCAGGCGTTGGAAGAAGCGGCGCGCGTCTTCGGGGTCCGTTTCCAGCGGAGGCATGGTCATCAAGCCGTGGACGCGCAGGCTGGGTAAATCCAAAATGGAACGAACGTCAGGGAGAAAGGCATTCCAATGGGAGTCGTCCGATGCATCCCAACCCGATTTACTTTCTTCGCCGCCCACGTTGAACTCCAGCAGGACAGGAAGCACACGGTTCTGTTCGGCGGCAAAACGATCCAGGCGCTGCGCAAGTTTGAGGCTATCGAGAGAGTGTAAAAGTTCGAAATGTTCAGCCACGAGGCGGGCTTTGCGGCTCTGCACGTGACCGATCATGTGCCATTCTACACCACTTTGACGGGGCAAGGATTGAATTTTCGTAACACCTTCTTCCGGATAATTCTCTCCCAATCTACGGATGCCCGCTTCAAGGGCGGCTTGGACAACTTCCAACGGCTGGGACTTGGTGACAACCACAAGTTTGATCTCTTCGGGGCTGCGTCCGCTCTTTCGCGCGGCATTGGCGATCTGGTCGAGGGTGAACAGGTAATTTTCACGGATGGATGCGACGAGGTCGGGCGTCATGAGGGNNAAGTCTCCCGACTTTCGGGCATTCTTCGACTACAGGACGGAAGACCACCGTCCCTCCGCTCAGAATGCATCTGGAGACCCTTCGACAGGCTCATGGCAGGTTTTTGCAGTCCGCGCTGACAACCTTTGCTTGCACTTCCCGACATTGGTGTAATCCAACGTCGGGAGACGTTGGACTCCTTTTGGTCAGAGGAGAGCAAGTGAGATCAATGCCCCGAAGCGGCCTGTTTTTCCCTTTTCGGCGCGGTGGGAGAACCAGTCGTCCGTGTGGCAGGCGGTGCAGATACCGGCGATTTCGATTCGACGGACGCCTGCCCGTTCGAGTTGATATTGATTTGCCTTCCACAAATCAAAATGGACGTTTGTGTTGTGGCTGTGAAGCATCGAATTGGAAACCGTTCCGAAACTTTGTTTTACCTGTGCAATGACGTCCTCCCCCACCTCATAATGATCGGGACCGATGGAGGGACCGATGCAGGCGATAATATCCGAGGGGTTTGAGCCGTATCGCTCGCGCATCGCGCGGACAGTCGCCCCCGCCGCGTCACGGACCGTACCCAGCCAGCCTGCATGTGAAACTCCGACCACGCCTTTTTTGGGGTCATGCACCAGGATGGGGACACAGTCTGCGAAGCGCATGAAGAGGGTGACCTCGGGTTTGTCGGTCAGGATGATGTCGGCTTTTTGGTAGGGTTCGTCGAAGTTGCGAGGGGCGTCAGCACAGACCGCGTCCGCGCTGTGGACCTGCCAGACGTCGAAGATGGAGTCGGGTTTGCATCCCAGTGTTTCGAAGGAAAGGAAACGATTCTTGCGGACGCGCTCGACTTCGTCACCCACCGTCCCGCCGAGGTTGAGGGAGTTCCACGGTGTGGGGCTAAGTCCGCCGTGACGCGTGAAAACGGCGTGTTTTACGTCGAGGGAGTCGAATTGATAAAAACGGAGTCCGTTATGTTCAGCAAAGGGCATGGGGATTTTTCTCACCGTCCCGAAGGCTTGTCCTGAGCAACGTCGAAGGGCTTGTCCTGAGCAACGTCGAAGGGCTTGTCCTGAGCAACGTCGAAGGGCTTGTCCTGATGCGTAGCCAAAGGATACACCCTTCGGGACGTTACGGTTTTACGGAGGCAAACTTTTTGACGAAGAATTGCCGCGTCTCCGCCATGGACTCTTCGATGGACGGATAGGCAAACCAGGCTGTGGCAAAGCCGAACAGACCGCCGGTCAGGACGCGCAGGAAGGGCGTGCTTTCGCGGTACGGGAGGAATTGCATCAGCCAGGTCCATTCCATCTGGCTGAAGAGTTGCGAGAAACCGTCCAAGCCGACAGGTCCCATACCTATCAGGATCCAGAGCGTCCAATGCAGGGGTTTAGGGCGACGTCCGGTCACAGAATAGATGACACCAAAGAGGAAAATGGCGGCGTAGATCGCCATGTCGCGTTCGCAGAGCGCCATCTTGTACCCCATCTCTTCATTTCCGATGAGTTGGCGCGCCGCCAAACGGGAATATCCGGCGGGGTTGCGCAGGTCTTCCAATCCGGTGACGGCTTCGAAGGTGATGACGCCGTGCATCTCCGCCTCTTCCAGCGGATAATAAGCCTGTTCGCCAAAAAGGAAGAATGACCTGAACCCGAACTGGTGACAAAGCGGTTTGTACATGGTGTAGATCACATTGGCTGGGCCGGTTGCCCCGGCGTTCATCAAGACGGGCGCAAGGACCGGCAATCCGAAATAGAGCAACATTACCAGATTGAGAAGTGCAAGATAATGCCTCGAAATCCAAAACATGGCGCGATCGCCAAAGGTGATCTGTACGCCGCGGGCGACGCGGTCTTTGTGGTCTTCGCGCCCCAGTTGGTCGAGTTGACTGCGGCGGTCGCTGGCGGCGCCGAGGGTCATCGTCAGTTTTTGTTTGTCGAAGGGGGCTTTGAGGATGTAGGGACCGATCTCAACCACCGGTATCTCAACCAGGTAGGCTTTGAGGAGCGCGGGATCGGAGTTGATGTCAATTTCGACCAGGCGATGCGGATATTTCTTCTGCAACGAATCGAGGTCCGCTTTGGCTTGTTCGCACAGGTGGCAGTCTTTTTTGGTGTAAAGGGTAACGGTAAGCATTTGAGTAAAGGCAACGGTCACTTTTTGGAAGCAACTGTCGCTGTTTCCTAAATCCCGAAATCAATCCAGAAAAATTGACCCGCCGCGGCGATGCGTCCAAAGATGCCGGAGAAAAGCATGAAACCAATGACGACAAGGACGACACCCATGCCGATCTCAATGTAATGCATGACCTTGCCGTATTTCCGCAGGGTGAGTGAGACCCAGCCCACGCCCAGGGCGGCAATCAGGAATGGGATGGCGAGCCCAGCCGAATAGGAGGAGAGAAGCGTGACGCCGGTCGAGACGGAGCCTCCGTTCAGGGAGAGGGTCAGGATGGCGCCGAGAACGGGACCCACACAGGGCGCCCATCCCGCCGAGAAGAAGACGCCCATCAAAGCCGAGGAGAGGTAGCCCCATTTACGGTCTGGGACCTGTTGGACGCGCGTATCATATTCGAGAAATTTGATGCGGAAAATTCCGATCATGTGCAGACCGAAGATGATGACGACGATGCCGCCGACCTTGGCGAGAACGTCGCGCAGGTCGAACAGCAGGCGTCCCAGGGAGGCGGTGGCGACGCCTAATGTGATGAAGACAACGCTGAACCCAAGCACGAAAGCCAGCCCATGCGTGAAGGTGATGAAGCGGTTGCTCTCGGTCGTCTCGCCGCCGGCGGCGCGCCCGCCCAGGTAACCGATATAGGCTGGGACGAGCGAAAAGACGCACGGCGAGAGGAAGGAAGCCAGTCCCGCCAAAAATGAAAGACCGACAGTGACATTTGCGATATCCATGAAACTCCTATGACAGACCATCCCGAAGGCTTTTCCTTCGACGTTGCTCAGGACAAGCCTTCGGGGCGTTTTGATGTAATTTAGAAAGTAATTTCCTTTGTAACCACGATCGTGCCGTGATCAGGAAGCGACATGCGCATTTCGCCCTGCGCGAGGGACACGTAGGGCGTCGTCCAGCGGAAGATCCATTTGGCGTCCTCCGGCGTGACGTTGATACAGCCGTGCGAGCGTTTTTCGCCAAAGGCGTTGTGCCAGAATGCGCCGTGGATGGCGATCCCATCGCCGCTGACCATCGTGGACCAGGGTACGGCGGGAGTCGAGTAGCCAGACTGGTAGGTGCCGGCGGTCATGTTGAGCGAGACGATCTTCCAGTGCGTGAGCAGGTTGCCGACCGGTGTGGCAAGTTTGTTGTTCGTCTCGCCGGTGACCGGGTCGAAGATGGCTTTCAAGCCGCTCGAAATACGGCAAAAGTAAACTTCCACAGCGCCTTCAAAGCAGGACAGGGTTTGATAATCGAGGTCCACTTCGATGCGTTTGTCGTTCGGGTCCAGGTCCGGGCTGATGGGAGCGGCATCCTGCTCGGTCAACACCTTGAGACCCGCGCCATCCGCCCAGTAGAACTCGTTGTATGCGCCGCCGCCGTATCCGTGACCGGCGTCTTCGTTCCAGCGGTATTCCACAAACCCGTTGCTCGTGCGTATCTGGTCAATCCACACCACCTGACCGTAATACAGGCGCGGCGGGAAATTGTACGCAATATGATCCCGCAGCCACGGCGACCAGATCGAGCCTTCGTGCGCGAGGTCTATATACGGCACGGTCACCTCCGCCCAGAAGCCGGGGTATCCTGCTGGCATTTCAGCGACGGGCGTGTTGGGCAGGTTGCGCGTGGGTTGAAGGACCGAGGCGTAGACGTATCCCTGCGGGGTCTCGACGTAGCGTTGGTTGTTCAAGCCGCCGACCACATTGCCGACCACCTCGCGGTTCCACTCGAGCAGGGTATCCGCGGGAAGTTTGGCGATGGATGTGTTCAAGCCGGGGTCGTTCGTCGGGGCATTGCGCAGGTCAATACCGGGATCTACGGTGCGCCCGATAATCGGGCTGTTTGGGAATTGCGGCAGGCGCTTCGGAGCGGCGAGGGTTTCAAAGTCGAAGTTCTTGAAGCGGTTGAGCGCCAAAGCGCTCAGCCCGGCAAGCCCCATGCCGGAGAGTTTTAGAAAATCGCGTCGTGACAGGTCTCGTCCCATTTGTTTCCTCAAAAATATGGAGTGCAAAGTCTCCCGACTTCGCAACGAAGTCGGGAGACTTTGGACTCCGTTAAAGTTTTCTACTGGATTACCTTCGCTTCTTTTCTAAGCCTGATGCTGGTCTTCGTCGCCCCGACCATTGACAAATCCTTTACCTGGTTCGCCCTCATTCTCTGCATTCTCTTGATTCTCACTCCAACCGACCATCGCTTTGCATTGTTTACATTCATCGCTGGTTCGGGTTTGGGATATTATCTCGAACTCTGGGGCACCACGCGCGAATGCTGGACGTATTACACCTACGAAACGCCGCCGCTGTTTGCGGTCCTTGCTCACGGCATGGCGGCAGTCGCGTTTTGGCGGGCGGGATTGTTGGTGAAGATGGTGATGGGGAAAGTGAAGCGGTGAATAGTGAACAGTGAACAGTGATCAGTGATCAGTGATCAGTGATCAGTGATTAGTGATTAGTGAACGGTGATCAGTTCGTTGATGATGAAATCCGTGAGGTACGAGCCTTGCGGATTTTTCAATCCCGAAGGGATGGTAGGAATATAGAAAATGATGGGGGAATTGGATAACCCCGAAGGGGTGTCATATCATGCCCACGGTCACAAATTGCGCTTTCCCCTCTCTCAAAAAAGCGCAATTTATGACCGCGCTGGGTATAAAGGTTTGGACTTAGGAAAAAATCTGAGAAAACAGAAACAAGCATGGGAGGGGAGTGAGGCGAATGTGACATTTTTCCCTTGACACGGGGGCGAATCGTCGTAAAATGTGACCTTGTGGTCACATGACCTGCGGGTCACATTTATCCATCCTCCGCCGACCACTGCGGGGACAAAAAAGGAACAAGAATGATTAACGTTAGCGACCTCACTTTTACT
>JRYF01004620.1_pt1 | contig 10987 bp, 8 predicted proteins | sample 235331 | NCBI WGS metagenome assembly JRYF01 (sample SAMN03074217, study PRJNA261475) | activated sludge metagenome | biome: Wastewater Treatment Plant; feature: Wastewater; material: Activated sludge; isolation source: activated biomass of a wastewater treatment plant treating hydrocarbon... ... | reverse complement strand
ACCTATTGGCGTTGAGTATAAGTAGTTACGAAAATGGAATAAGAGCGAGCCAAGTATTATGTCTGCTGAATTAAAATATTGGTATTTGCACGACCACAGACTTTTCAGAAACCTTAGCCTTTCTGAAATAGATGCCCTGTGCATTCTGAAACGTTTTAAAAAATCCAAGAAAAACGAAATATTGGATTTACCTTTTAGCGAAAAGGAACGAATTTACTTTTTAAAGAAAGGAACAATCAAGCTCATAAAAATCAACGATGAAGGCGAGGAAATCCTGTTGGACTTTATCCAAAAAGGAGATATGTTTGGTGAATTAAATTTAGAAAAATCATCCGACGGTGACGAGTTCTTCAAAGTCGTTTCCGAAGAAGCCATCATTTGCACATTTTTTAGAGAAAGATTGGAAGAAATAATGTTCAAAAAGCCCGACTTTGCCCTTCAATACATCAAATTTGTTGGCTTCAACTTTTTAAAAATTCAGAACAGCTATCGGAACATTTTCTTCAAAGATGCCAAAACCCGGTTTTTGCTATTGCTCAATTCAATTATTGAAAAAGAAGGTGTGCAAACCCGGTCTTTTTCCCTTCCCAATTATCTTACACAAAAGGATATAGCACAGCTTATATGCACCACTCGACAAACAGTAATTTCTTTGCTCAATGAACTCGAAAGAGAAGGCTTGTTGAAGTATGCACAAAAAGAGATTTTTATCCCCGATGTTCAAAAAATCAAAAATCTCATGCAAAATGTAAAGTAGTTTACTTTTCGCCCTTCACACTGGGAATACCTTTGTGTCAAAATTAACCATAACACTTACTTCAACATGAAACATCTTCTTTTATTCTTGGTGATGGGTGGCATTACTACTACCGTTTTTTCTCAAAACAGTACCGAAAATAGCAATCACTTCAATTTGAACAAAGGCATTGCCGTTCAAGGCTACGATCCTGTTTCGTATTTCAAATCAGGAAGAGCCGAAAAGGGAAACTCAACAATCAGTAGCAACCACAACGGCGCTACTTACTACTTCACATCACAGGAAAATAAAAATCAATTCCTAAAAAATCCAACACAATATGAGCCACAATATGGCGGCTGGTGTGCTTTTGCGATGGGCGACTATGGTAAAAAGGTCGAAATAAATCCCGAAACATTTAAAATCGTTGACGGAAAATTGTATTTGTTTTACAATGCCTACCTCAACAATACATTGAAAAGCTGGAATAAAGATGAAATCAACTTGAAAACGAAAGCCGACAACAATTGGGCAAAAATCATCAAAAATTAATAGACATGAACAATACAATCATATCCCTTCTACTACTTGTTTTTGTCCTTTCCTCTTGTGAAAAGGAAGGTATTTACACCCAACCCAGCCTGGAAGAAACCAATCACTTGAACTCCGATTTACTAAAAAGCGGAACTTTCACTCCTACTCATGGTATAACCGTTGCTGGAAATGCAGAAATACTCAGGCAAAATTCAGACACATACGTCAGGTTGGTAAACTTTGCCATCACGTCTGGCCCAGACCTGAAAGTTTATCTTTCAAAAAGAGATTTTCCATCTGATTTTGTCAATCTTGGAGCATTGGAAAACAGTAGAAGTTCCTACCAAATACCCTCAGGGGTTGACATTGACGATTTTCCTTTCGTACTTATACACTGCCAGCAATACAATCACTTGTTCGCAGTAGCTTTACTAAAATAGCGATTATGATCAAATACTATTTCATCATTGGTTTAATTATAGGTTCACTTTCAGAGCTATTGGCACAGGGATGTAGCGATGCAGGTATATGCTATATCACTCCAAACATAAAAGAAGACAGGGAACAACTCAAAAATTCGATAGGATTTGGGTATATTTTTGGAAAAGGGTTGGAAGACGTTACATACAATAATGGCTTTATCAGTTACACGCGGGCCTTTTCTGGCAATCTGAATCTTTCCTCGCGAATTACCTACAACCAAGCAAGTGGAGACTTTGGCACGTTAGGGCATCTTGGCGATCTGTTTTTAATTGCCAATTACTCAAACATGCAAACTAAAAATTCTTTGCCGTCTCTTTCTTTTGGGATTAAAGTTCCATTCAACACAGGCAACCTAAAAATTAACAACGTTTCTTTACCTATGGATTATCAGACAAGTTTGGGCACTTTTGATGCACTGCTTGGAATAGAATACAAAATCAAAAAGTGGAATTTCGATGCTGCTTTTCAGTTGCCGGTGTTACAAACCAATAGAAACTCCTATTTCGATGATTTTTCTGCATCCGATGATTTTCCCACCACCAATCTGTTCCGACGAAAACCAGATTTACTGGTGAGGAGTGCCTTTGTCCATAACACAACCGACAAACGCTGGATTTTTAGACCTGAACTTATGGCAATATTTCATTTGGGAAATGACAGCTACGAAGATATGTTCGGCATGAGACAAACCATAGACAACTCTGCTGGATTGACCATTAATGCCAGTATGAATGTGGGTTATGGGTTTAACTCAAAAAGCGGATTACTTTTCAACATAGCATCACCATTGGTGGTGCGAGAAATAAGACCAGACGGACTGACCCGTTCCATTGTGGCATCATTGACTTATCATTTTCAATTTTAAAGAAATGGTAACTACTTAGCAGGGGGTGTTTTTTGAGANNNCCCCCCCCCCCCCACCCCCCTAAACAGTTACAAGAAATGAATTTAAAAAACATCTTGTCCTGGTTATTGAAAATTACCGTGGCAGTAATACTTATCCAAACTTTGTATTTCAAATTCACGGCGCATCCTGATTCCGTTCATATTTTCACAGAACTTGGGGTAGAACCGTATGGAAGAATAGGCTTGGGCATAATTGAGTTGATCACTGCTTTCCTGATTTTATATCCAAGGACGAAAATCTATGGAATGGTCATGAGTTTAGGGATTATTTTTGGAGCAATTTTTTCGCACCTCTTGGTATTGGGCATCAACGTAAGAGAAGACGGAGGTGGCCTATTCGCACTTGCTATCATTGTCCTTATAGCTTCCTCGGCATTTTTATGGATTCATAGAGATGAAGTTCAATCACTAATTTCCAAATTCAAGCCATGAAAAAATTATTTCCGATTCTGATCTTGATTGTAATGGCTGCGCAAATAGGCTGTGGTCAAAAAAAATCAAATTTTGGTCAAAATACAAAAAACAGTCCGATGAATCTAACAGACGCTGAGTGGAAGGAAAGACTCACACCACAGCAGTACTATATATTGAGGGAAAAAGGCACCGAAAAGCCATTTAGCGGTGAATTTGTTTTTACGAAAGAAAAAGGCACGTATAAATGCGCCGGGTGCGGTGAATCCCTTTTCTCGGATGACATGAAATTTGAATCGAATTGCGGCTGGCCCAGTTTTGACAAAGAAATTGCCGGAGGCAAGATAAATCAAACCGAGGATCACAGCCACGGAATGCACCGCATTGAAATCAGTTGTGCAAAATGTGGTGGTCATCTTGGACATATTTTTGACGATGGCCCTACTGAAACGGGCAAAAGATATTGCGTAAATTCGGCTTCACTTTCGTTCGAGCCGAAAAATTAGGCTCATCGCCATTTCAATATATCAACCCACCACAATATTGATCATTCTGCCCGGCACGACAATCACTTTGCGGATGGTCTTGCCGTCAATCCATTTTTTGACAGAATCCAGTTCCAGGGCGAATTTTTCCAGTTCCTCTGGCGACATGCCGGCGGGCAAGTCCACGAGGTCCCGTTTTTTGCCATTGATGCTCACGGGGTAAGGGATGGTATCCTGCACCAAATAGGCATCGTCGTGCCTGGGATAGTCGGCCAGGCAAACGGAGCCGTCGTGGCCGAGTGTGTGCCAGAGTTCCTCGGCCAGGTGGGGGGCGAAGGGAGCCACCAATTTCACCAGCGGCTCCAGCACGGCACGTTTCGAGCAGTTTTGGCTCCGCAAATCGTTGACGCAGATCATGAAACCGCTCACGCAGGTATTGAAGGAAAAACGCTCGATGTCTTCGGTCACCTTCTTTATGGCCGTGTGCAGGATTTTCAATTCCGCTTTGGTTGGAGCATCCTCTGACACGAGGCATTGGCCGTTTTCACTGTAAAAAAGGCTCCATAGTTTGCGCAGGAATTTCGACACGCCATCAATGCCCTTGGTATCCCAGGGTTTGGCCTGTTCGATGGGGCCGAGGAACATCTCGTACAGGCGGAAACAGTCGGCTCCGTAGCGTTCCACCACATCATCGGGATTGATGACATTATACTTGGATTTCGACATTTTGCCAAATTCGTATCCAAGTTTAATATAATTATTGCCTTCCTCATCAGTTCTCCAATCGAATGCATTAAAAGCCCCATCCTTTTGACCTAATATGTTTTTCAAACGAATTGAATCAGCATCATTCTTTTCTTTTGAACTAATAATTTTGTTTTCGTAGAGCCTATATTCGACGATGCCATTTACTGTTTTGGCTTCAGCATAACAAAGCGGTATTTCGTATGGCTCGTCAGTAAATTGACTCATATCTTCATTAGTGGGGAACACCAAGTAGCCTTGACCGAATTCAGGATGGTTGTACAACGTTAAAAATGTTACATCATAATTCACCCAAACTTGATGTTCAATGTATATTTTTTCTTCACCACGAATTATGGCATTTTTATTTTCTTCATTAAAATTCCTAACAAAGGGCACTAATCTCAATTTTGGAATAACTCCCTGGATCATCCCCTGGTTCAACAACCTTTTGTACGGCTCTTTTGTCGGCACCAAAGCCTTGTCGTACAGGAATTTATGCCAAAAACGGCTGTACATCAGATGGCCGACGGCATGTTCCGTACCACCCACGTACAAGTCCACGTCCTGCCAATATTGTATGGCTTTTTGCGAAGCAAACACCTCGTCGTTGCGGGCATCCATGTAGCGCAGGAAATACCAGGAAGAGCCTGCAAAGCCAGGCATGGTGTCGGTTTCCCTCGTCCAGCCGTTGGGCAGGTTGACCCATGCCTCGGCACGGGCCAGGGGCGATTTTGCGCCAGAGGCGGGTTTGAAGTCGTCGAGTTCGGGCAGTTCGAGGGGCAGTTCCTCCAGCGGCAGGGCGTGTGCCACACCATCTGTATCGTACACAATCGGGAACGGCTCGCCCCAGTAGCGCTGCCTGCTGTAAATGGCATCCCGCAATTTGTAGTTAACCTGCCGTTTGCCGATGCCCATTTCTTCCGTTTTTTTCAAGATTGCCTCTATCGCATCGGGCACTTCCATGCCGTCGAGAAAATCGGAGTTGATCATGCGGCCCACCTTGTCCTCGATGGTCGCACCGGGGTACATGCTTTTATCAATGATCTCCACGATGGGCAGTCCGAATTTATTGGCAAAACGCATGTCCCGCTCGTCGTCGGCGGGAACGGCCATGATGGCCCCTGTGCCGTAATCCTTCAGCACATATTCTGCAATCCAGATGGGTATTTTTTCCTGGTTGAACGGGTTGACCGCATAAGCCCCCGTGAATGCACCGGACACCTCCTTCGTTTCGGCCATGCGATCCCGTTCGGAGCGGGTGTTGACGTAGGCCAGGTAGTCGCTTATTTCCTGTTGTTGGGCAGGGGTGGTGATGGCAGGTACCAGATCGTGTTCCGGTGCCAGCACCATGAAAGTCGCCCCGAAAATCGTGTCGGGCCGCGTGGTGAAAATTTCGATTTGGCCGGGATGGTCGGCCAGGTCGAAGAACATCTGCGCACCGACGGACTTGCCGATCCAGTTGCGTTGCATTTTTTTCATGGCATCGCTGAAGTCCACGTCGTCGAGGTCGTTCAACATGCGCTCCGCATAAGCCGTGGCGCGCAGCGACCATTGGAGCATGGGCTTTCGCTCCACCGGGTGGCCGCCCCGCTCGCTCACGCCGTCTTTCACCTCGTCGTTGGCCAGCACGGTGCCCAGTTCCTCGCACCACCATACGTAAGTGACTTTGCGATAGGCCAGCCGGTAGTTCATCAACACGTCGTCTTTTGCCTTGGGGGGCATGGCCTTCCATGCTTCGGCGGTGAAATCGAGCTTCTCGGAGCAGGCAGCCTGTATGCCCACGCTTCCATTTTCATTAAATATCGTCACCAGTTCCTCGATGGGCCTTGCCTTTCCCGCTGCGAGGTCGTACCAGTGCCCGAAGAGTTGGAGGAAAATCCACTGGGTCCATTTGTAGTATTTCGGGTCGCAGGTCTGCACTTCCCGGCTCCAGTCGTAGCTGAACCCCAGGTTGTCGAGTTGCCCCCGGTAGCGGGCTATGTTCTCTGCGGTGGATTTGGCGGGGTGAACGCCCGTTTGGATGGCATACTGCTCGGCAGGCAACCCAAATGCGTCGTAACCCATCGGATGCAGGACGTTGAAACCGCACATGCGCTTGTACCGGGAATAAATGTCGGAGGCAATGTACCCCAACGGGTGACCAACGTGCAGGCCAGCCCCTGATGGGTAAGGGAACATGTCGAGGACGTAGTATTTGGGCTTGTCGCTTTGGTTGCTGACTTGGTAGGTCGCCTGTTCGACCCACCACTTTTTCCACTTTTTCTCTATTTCACGAGGGTTGTATTCCATGTTATGATACTATCTGGGTTAGAAACTGTTCAGCAGCGAGGTGACATCTTTTTTCGCTACTACAATTTGGCAAATCAGCAGGGTGTTGAAAGCGAAAAAAGTTGTCATCTCACTGCGGCCACATCAAGATGACACCTTTTTTCCTTTTGAAAGCGCTGCGAAATCAAAAATCCGTGAAAGGAAAAAAGATGTCACCTTGATGCTGAACAGTTACCTGGGTTATTGTTGAAACCATACATCCGGCCCACAGGAAAAGGTTCTGCAAGGCAGGGCTTTTTGAAATGGAGGGCCAAAAATCAGAAATAGGATTGATTGTTGGGTGGATTAAGGTGCAATAGTTGCTTTTTTGGCAGTTGCGACCTCTCCTAAAAAAGGTATGAGGACATTGCATTGCTGTTTCAGAAAAATTAAAAAGTCGTAAATTGCACCAATTTTTAAGCAGTGTATTGTGCAAGGTTGACCTGATAATTTTTCATTTATCCTGATATCCCATGAAGTTGCCGGTTTTTACCTCTACGCAAAGGCTGCGTTGCAGCCGCCCATTCATTGGCTTAGGCCTGTTCTTTTTCTTTTTTCTTTTTTTCAAAACAAGTACCTCGGCATTCGTGACGTGCCCGCAGGACTACACCATCGTGTTGCCGCCAGGGGAATGTGGCACCATTGCCAATTTCGACACACTGGTCTGGAGCAGCAGCGTGCCGTTGATTGATACGGTGTTCCTGCCCGGCACCGGTACTTTTCTCGAAACAGGCACGACGACCGTTGTGCTGGCCGTCGCCGATGCCAACGGGAACATAGCCAGTTGCACTTTCAATGTGACGGTGATCGTGAACAACACGACTTCCCTCAACTGCCCGCCCACCGTGACCCTTTCCCTGAACGGCCTTTGCGAGCGTGCCCTCACGGCATACGATGTGTTCGGCCCAAATGCCAACGTATGCCCTAACGACTACCTGCTGCAAAAACTGTCGCCGACCGGTGTGCCCATTTCCACTTTCATTGATGCTTTTGATGTCAATCAAACTTTCACCCTTCGGGTAACGCACACCGAGACATTTGCTGTTTGTGAATTGCAGGCTACCGTTACGGGAGGAACGCCCCCTGCCATCACTTGCCCCCCGCCCATTGTCATCGTGTGCAACGAGCCGATTGACAGTTCCAACACGGGAGCGCCGCTCATCTCGGGGTGTTACACGGACATTGAACTCGATTACACGGATTTCGTACTGGAAATCCTATGCCCGGATTCCTTTGCCTATCAAATCACCCGCACGTGGGTCTCTACCGACCCTTATGGTTTCCAATTTGCTTGCAACCAGTTGATCACGGGCATGCGTTATGATGCCACCTTGATTGTATTTCCACCCAACCACGACGGTACGGACAATCCCCCACTCTATTGCGACGGCACTACGCCATTCGAGGAACTGACCGACCCGCTGGTTACGGGCGAGCCGTCCTACTTGGGGCACCCTGCCGATGGGGGGCTGCACTGCCGTATCATCAGCGCTTACACGGATGTTGAAATCACGAGTTGCGGGGCTGCCCGCACCATACAGCGGATTTGGGATGTCGTGAAAATATGCCCACCATTCTTTACCCTGCGGGACACACAGACCATCGTCGTGCTGGACGAAGCTCCTCCTGTTTTTGAGATTCCCGATACCATTTTTGTTAGCCTGTCTTCTGATTGTGCTGACTCGGTCTTCCTGCCTGCCCCGCTCGTGTTGGCGGAGTGTTCCGATTTCGACCTCACCATCGAAACACCCTGGGACACCCTGCAAAACGAACTGATTTTGTTTCATGGCCCGGTTGCAGGTCAGTATCCCATCCTGTACCGGTTGACCGACCACTGCGGCAACCTTTCGGAACAAAACACCATTTTGCAGATTGACAATCAATCGCTTGTGCAATGCCCCGCCGATACAATTGTCACTTGTGATTACTATTTCGACACGCTTTTTTTGGCGCTTTTGCAAAACAACACGTCCATCCTTTCGCAGTTGGGTATGCCTGTTTATCCCGAAAACTGCGATTACCTGGTGACGGAAGTAGATTCATTCTTTGTGACAACCTGTGGCACAGGCCTTGTCCAGCGCCGCCTGACCAACAGTGGGGCCGTTCAGCCCGTGACTTGCTTCCAAAATATCACGGTCATTCATGTCTCCGATTTTGAAGTTGAATTTCCGGCAAACATTTCAATATGCACCCTCCCTGCTACCAGTGTGACAGGCTTCCCCACCGTGTTCAATCAAACTTGCGAAGACATACAGATCAATTTCAACGACGTGAACCAGCCATCGGGCATTCCCGGCTGCTTCACCGTACTGCGCACCTGGGAAGTCAAAAACGAGTGCTCATTTACCGGCCAAACGAACATACCCGACCCCGAAACGGGTACGAGAAGATACCGGGACGGCGGAGACGGTTATATCTCTTTCACCCAAATCATCAAGGTGAATAACCAAACCGCCCCGACTTTCCCGCAGGGATGCGAGTTGCCTGACCTGTACCTCGGTGCCAATTCCTGCCAAGCCACCCTCAATTTTGCACAGCCGCCCGTATCGAGCTGCGGCAATGGGTTCCAATTGTTCGTGAACAGCAGCTTGGGCAATATCCCCATCGGCGCTTCGCAGGTTGGCAAAGGAACCTACAACGTGACCTGGACAGCCATTGACAGTTGCGGTCATTCGGGTACCTGCAACACCACGTTTTCTGTGCTGGATACAGTGGCTCCTGTTGCGCTTTGCAAACCCATGCTCAACGTGGAACTGATGATGAACGGTACAGTACAAGTGTGGGTCGTTGATTTCGACAACGGCAGTACGGACAACTGCGGCACGAACAACCTCGTATTTTCATTTTCCCCCAATACGACCGATTTGTCGAGGACGTATATGTGCTGCAAGGATGAAGGTCTTCACAATCTAACGGTCTATGTAACAGACCAATCAGGCAACCAGAGCAGTTGCCAGGCGCAACTCGTTGTGCAGGCAACCATGACTGCCTGCGACTGCGGCTCCCTCGTTTCCGGCACCATCCGAACAGAAACCGACCTGCCCATCAACCAAGTGCAGGTGAACATTGACGGCACCGGCGGGTTCCAGCAAACGCTGACGACCAATGCGAACGGATACTACCAAACCGATCTGAACAACGGTTACAGCTACACCCTCACCCCGTTCAAAGACACCGCTCCGCTCAACGGCGTGACCACCTTCGATGCCGTCCTGCTCACCCGCCACATTATCGGGGCGCAACTGCTCGACAGTCCCTACAAGATCATTGCTGCCGATGTGAACAAATCCGGCTCCGTGACGACACTGGATGCTGTCGAAATGCGCAGGCTCATTTTGGGCATCACACAAAATTTCCCAAATGGCAATACTTCCTGGCGGTTCCTGGATGCCGATTTTGTATTCCCCGAACCCGGAAATCCTTTCTTGCAACCTTTCCCTAATGCGATTCACCTGCCTAACCTTTCGGGCGATCAATTGGGTCTTGACTTTATCGGAATCAAAGTAGGCGACCTGAACAACAATGCCAACCCCGGCTTCCATGACCCGCTGCCCGATGACCGCAGCTTCTCCGGGGAATGGATGCTCCGCATACCCAACACGGACTTTCAAGCCAACACCCTGCTGGAAGTGCCATTCCATGCTGCGCCGGAGTCCCTGCACGGATTCCAGTTGGCCCTGGCCTTTAGCACCGATCATCTCGAATTGCAAAACATACGCCCCGGCTTCGTGGATGCCGACGCTTTCAGCACCTTGCAAGCCGCTGAAGGTCTCCTGAAATGCAGTTGGTCAACGGGAACCCCCATCATCCCGCACGATGGGCAGCCCGCATTTACACTTATTTTCAGGTCAAAAAAAGCAGGGAACCTCGCCGGCAGTATCTGGCTCGAACCCCATGCAATGACCGCCGAAGCCTACTCTGGCCAACTTGACTTCCTTTTGCCCGTATTGTTTTTTGATGAAACAAATCCCCTGGACAGGCCCTTCCAATTGCTCGGCCACCGCCCCAACCCGTTCAGCCACAGCGTGTCTATTCATTTTTACACGCCCAGCCCTGGCCCCGTTCAACTCCGCATTTTTGATCCCACCGGGAAAATCCTGTTGTTCAGAACCCAATATTTTGACACTGGTGAGCAGGTCTGGCAAATAAATGGCGACACACTGCCAACCTTTGGCCTGCTGTTTTACCGCCTTGAATCCCAGGAAGGCACAGCGGAAAGCAGGATGGTGAAGGGTTAGTAATGCGAATAACGGGTTATCATGTTGGGTTGATTTTCAGGTGTCAAGGAGCCAGATTTCCGAAGTTTTATCAACTTCGGAAATCTAATCGCCTGATTGTCAATTTATTTGAAATTCAAACCCGTTATTCGCATTAGTAA
>JRYF01008476.1_pt1 | contig 10996 bp, 10 predicted proteins | sample 235331 | NCBI WGS metagenome assembly JRYF01 (sample SAMN03074217, study PRJNA261475) | activated sludge metagenome | biome: Wastewater Treatment Plant; feature: Wastewater; material: Activated sludge; isolation source: activated biomass of a wastewater treatment plant treating hydrocarbon... ... | reverse complement strand
CAGGAACGCCCGGGCGATTGTCGCGGCGGTCGCACCGACGCGCACCGAAAAGACCTGGCTGGCAAAATATAGGGTCACGAGAGTGCTGATGCCACCGCCGACCAGCGCGGAGTACGCGGCCCGGGCATCGCCGAACCCGAACGCCAGAACAATCGCCAACAGCGTGACGAGCAGTTGAATGCGGGTGATTATTCGGGTGACCTGTTTTGCGCCCATGGCCCGCCCTGGTTCTAATTGTTGTGGGCACCGCGTTGCGTTGGGCATTGGTCTGGTTTTACGGGCCTGTTTTGGTTATGTTTTTTTCTTCGACGCAGTCCCGAACTCCTGCCGAAAATCTTTTTCCATGATTCTTCGAACCGCGTAGAGATGTTACGGATTATAGGGAATTTGGGGCGGCGGGGTCAATGAAAATTGCGGCGTCACTTGACTCGGGCGATGATACCGTCCAGCTCATCCAGCGTGTTGTAGTGAATGACCACGCAACCTTTACCGGATGTCGCATGGCGCACCTGTACCCGCGCGCCCAACCGTTCCGCCAGATCGTCCTGCAACAGGCGAAGATCGGGGTGGATCGGCTGGGCTGGTGCTGGCGCGGCGCCTGCCCGCTGCTGGAGGCGGCGCGCCAGTTCCTCGGCCTCCCGGGCCGACAAACCGCGCAGCAGCACCTGATGGGCGGCCTCTCGCTGCAAGGGCGCCGGCAGGGGTAACAAGGCCCGGGCATGGCCCATGTCCAGCTTGCGGTCCCGCACCAGTTGTCGCACGTCCTCGGTCAATTCCAGCAGACGCAGCAGATTGGTAACCGCCGTCCGTGATCGCCCCACCGCTTCGGCGGCCTGTTGGTGAGTCAGTTCGAATTCGGCGATCAACCGTTGCAGGGCGGTGGCTTCCTCCAGTGGATTGAGATCTTCGCGCTGGATGTTCTCGATCAGCGCCATGGCGATGGCCGCCTGATCGGCCACATCGCGAATCACGGCCGGCACGTGGCGCAAGCCGGCCAGTTGCGCCGCCCGCCAGCGCCGTTCGCCGGCGATCAACTCGTAACGATCCTCTCCGATGGACCGCACTACCACCGGCTGCACCACGCCCTGGGCGCGAATCGATTCGGCCAGTTCCCGCAAGGTGTCTTCACGCAAATCCTGGCGCGGTTGGTAGCGACCGCGCTGGATCTGTTCGACCGGCAGTTGCCGCAGCGTCTCGGCACCGGCCGGATCCGGCGCGGTTTCGCCTCGCGCCGTCGCGCTCGCGCCCAGTAATGCGTCCAGACCCCGGCCCAAGCCACCTTTTTTGCGGATCATACGCTGGCTCCGCTCTCCGCCTTCGCCGCTGGCCGCCGCAGGCGTTTCCGCACTTCCCTCGCCAGATCCCGATAACTTTGCGCGCCACGCGAACTGTCGTCGTAATGAATGATCGGCAGCCCATAGCTAGGGGCTTCGGCCAGACGCACGTTGCGGGGGATCAGCGTCTCGAACACCGTCGCGCCGAAATGCTCCATGAGTTGGGTCGATACTTCGCTGGCCAATCGATTGCGGGGATCGAACATGGTCCGCACCAAGCCCTCGATACGCAGGCCGGGGTTGGTGGACTTGCGCACCTTCTCAATGGTGTCCAGCAGCGCCGACAAGCCCTCCAGGGCGTAGTACTCGCATTGCACGGGAATGATGACCGATTGGGCGGCGGTCAGGGCGTTGACCGTCAACATGTTCAGCGCCGGCGGACAATCGATCAGGATCACGTCGAAGTTCCAGACCACCGGGGCGAGCGCGTCGCGCAGTCGGCCTGGCGCGTCGTCCTTCTCCAGCAGGTTGATCTCGGCGGCGGTCAGGTCGCCGTTGGCGGGCAGCAGTTGCATCTGGGCCTTCTCGATCCATTGCAGGGCTTCGGTCAAGGTCGCCTCGCCCAGCAGCACGTCGTAACTGGTGGCGGGCACGGTATGCTTGTCCACGCCGCAGCCCATGGTGGCGTTGCCTTGGGGATCGAGATCGATCAGTAGTACGTTTTGCCGCAACGCCGCCAGACAGGCGGCCAGGTTGACGGCGGTGGTAGTCTTGCCCACGCCGCCTTTCTGGTTGGTGATGGCGATGATGGTGGCCACGCGGAAACTCAACCTCCAGCGGCGGGGGATACGGGCGCCAGGTGAACCAAGTGGCGTTCGGCGTCCAGATCGGGAACCTGCAACGGGTAAACGCCGATCACCCAGTAGCCGGTCGGCAGGCGGGCCAGTTCGTCATCGGGATAGATGCCTTTCATGGCCAGCAACCGACCCTCCGGAGCGCACAGCCGACCGGCGTCCGCCACCAGATCCACTAGAGTCGCGAACGCTCGTGACACCACACTATTGAATAAGGTTGCCGGTTGGTAATCCTCGACCCGGCCGCGCACCACGCCGACGTTGGCCAGACACAACTCGGCGACGGCCTGAGTCAGAAAGCGGGTTCGCTTGCCGTTGCTGTCCAGCAGACAGAATTCCATTTCCGGCCGGGCGATAGCCAGCGGGATGCCCGGCAAGCCGGCGCCGCTGCCCACGTCCAGCACCCGCGGCCCCTCGAGCCAAGGCAGGATGGACAGGCTGTCCAGCAGATGCCGGATCACCATCGCCTCCGGTTCGCGCACGGCGGTGAGGTTATAGGCGCGGTTCCAGCGCTCCAGCAAGGTCAAATAGGCGGCCATGCGCGCGGCGGCCCCGGCCGGCAGGCGGAGATTCAGCCGTGCGCACCCTTCGATGATGGCTTGTTCGATACTCATGAAAGGCGGTTGTTGACGGTTCAGTCGTTTGGCAATTCGCCGCGCATTGTAACATGGCAACAGACGATCACGGGGATTGGCGCGCCACGGCTCTGTCACCAAAGCTTAACCGGTCTGCCATGCCACGGTCATTCAGCTCGCTAACCATAGACCATTCAAAATTTTCACCCTTGGAATCTCATCTTCGGTCGGTCATATGGTCAAGAAGCTCGGTACGAAACTGGTCAACGGCGCGCACGATCTGGTGTTCAGGGCGGTTCACAATCGCTGTCTGATTTACAACGTCTGCTGGGAAGATCCGCGTATCGACCGGCAGATTCTGGAACTGGACGGGGACAGCCGGGTGGTGGTGCTCACCAGCGCCGGCTGCAACACCCTGGACTATCTGCTGGACGATCCAGCGGAAATTCACGCGGTGGATGTCAACCCCCGTCAGAACGCGCTGCTGCGTCTCAAGTTGGCGCTGATCGAGCGCGGTGACTTCGACGACCTGTTCCGCATGTTCGGGAACGGCTCGCACCAGGCGTTCCGGGATCTGTATCGGGCGGTGCGGCCGAGCCTGCCCGTCTACGCTCAAACCTTCTGGGACGAAAAAATCGCCTACTTCGATGGCGCCAGCCGTAAGAAATCGTTCTACTACTATGGCACTTCCGGTGCCATCGCCTGGATTCTGAGCCGCTATCTACTGGGCGCCGACCGCCATCTCCGGGCGCGGCTGTTCGATCTCCTCGATGCCCGAACCCTGGAGGAGCAGCGGACGATCTACCAACAGATCGAACCGGCGCTATGGGGTCGCTTTACGTCCTGGTTGGTCAAGCAACCGATGACCATGGCGATGCTGGGCGTACCCCGCCCGCAGATCCGGCTGATCAGCACCCAATATCCGGGCGGGATGGTCGGTTACGTTAGTTCTAAACTGCGACATGTCCTCACCGAGGTACTGATTCAGGACAACTACTTCTGGCGGGTCTATCTGACCGGTTCCTATACGGCGGACTGTTGCCCGAACTACCTCAAGGCGGAGCATTTCGCGCAACTGCACGCCAACATCGGCCGGGTGCGGACTCACAACGCCACCGTCAGTCGTTTCCTCCAGAACCATCCTAGCGTCTATACGCACTTCGTGTTGCTGGACCATCAGGACTGGCTGGCCTGGCATCAGCCCGAGGCGCTACGTGAGGAATGGGCGTTGATTCTGGCCAACAGCCGGCCCGGTAGTCGAATCTTGTTGCGTTCGGCTAGTCCAGAACTGAATTTTCTGCCGGAGATAGTGAAATCCGCCGTCCGCTTCTTCCCGGAACTGACTAGCACCCTGCACGCGCAGGATCGGGTCGGCACTTACGGCAGCCTGCATCTGGCGGAGGTGCTGTGACGACCGACGCCGCCAACCCGAACCGCGCGCTCGAGCGTTATTATTGGTGGCACGCTCGCATTTACGACGCCACCCGCTGGAGTTTTCTCTTCGGCCGAGCCGGTCTGGTCGAGCGGATCGCCGCCCTGCAAACGCCGACCGCCATCCTGGAGATCGGTTGCGGCACCGGGCGCAATCTGGCGCGGTTGGCGCGGCGGTTTCCCCAAGCCCGGCTGACTGGTCTGGACCTGTCCGGCGACATGCTGGCGCGGGCGCGGCACGGCCTGAAACCCTTCGACGATCGAATCGAACTGCTCCATCAAGCCTATGCGCGTCCGCTGCACGACGAACCCCGCTTCGATCTTATTGTGCTGTCGTACTGCCTGAGCATGATCAATCCCGGCTGGGAGCAGACCATCGCTAGCGCCCATCAGGATTTGCGACCGCATGGTTTGATCGCGGTGGTGGATTTTCACGATTCGGACTGGTCGGCATTCCGGCGCTGGATGGGCGTCAATCACGTGCGGATGGAGGGGCATCTTCTTCCAGAACTGCGCGTCCGATTCCAGCCGCTGGACAGCGCGGTCCACGGCGCCTACGGCGGACTCTGGCGCTATTTTCACTTCGTCGGGGTGGCGGGGAGTAGCGATTAGTCATCCCGTGGTTCGACACGACTTGGCCCATGGAAGGCAAGGCTGAGCTTGCGAAGCTCAAGATTATGAGACCTCAACCTTCGCCAGAATCGCGAGCCTCTGGACCTGGCTGGTTTAATGACCGCTTAACCAAAAAGTCGCACATCGCGTAGTAAGGGGGTATTTATAAACCAACCCCGATCAGCGCCAACGCCGGTTACGACTCGCCGAATCCCTCGTCCAGATACCGGTGGATTTCCTGTTCCAGCCGGTGCTTCAGCGGCACGAGCAAAAAACCGAGTCGCGCGCTGATTCGCACCATCCCCGGCTCGAAATCGATTTGTCCGGCAATGCCGGAACGCTCGAAGTACAGCGAGCCATCCTGCCAGCGGGCATGGCATTCGTAGCGTTCGGTCAATTGGCTGACCAGGGTTTCCACGACTTCCCTGGACCGATCGAACGTCAGGTTATGAGTCCGGTTGACGTTGATGTGGAACATGGGTTGATCGCCTAATTCCCTTGATCTCTATCGACCCAACGCAACGGTTGCGGATGGCCAGCGCGGATGCGCTCCAGGATGGCGCGCTCGCGCCGGGTCACCGTGGCGACGAAGGTATCGGCGGCCGCGCCCATGTGGCGGAAGGCGTGAAAGCCGCTTTCCAGAAAATGATGCAACGCCTCCAGTCCGGCTAGCCGCGCCGGGGTCCGGGCCAGCTTCAGCGCGGTGTGGATGAAGCGCTTGGGCACGGTGTTCCGTAAATCCCGGCCGAGTCGCTCGACCAGATTGATTTGGTGGCCGCGCAGTTCGTAGCGGGCGCACCGCCGGTAGGCGGCAACGTAGCGGTCCTCGTCCAAACCCTCGTCCAGGCCAAACTCCTCCATCAGAATGCGGGTCATCCGGGCATCCAGTTCGTGCGACAGGGCGTTGAGTTCTAGCGCCAGCGCCGCCGTGTGCAGCATGGGCTCCGGCAGAATCCGGGTCATCATCGGCAGGACCCGGGCCAGATCCTGTTCGCGCTGGCGGAAATCGCGGTCGCCGTACAACTCGTTCAAAAAGAAATCCGCCGCCGGCTGGTAGTGGGGACTGTGGAGCAGATCGGCATGGGTGTTGGCCAACCGAGTCGACTGCCAGTGTCGCAGGATGCCCAGTTCCCGTTCCATGCCCGCCGCATCGGCGTGAAAAGTCTGACTGCGCTGCAACTGCTCCCGCAGCCGTTCCGCGGGGAGCGCCTTCGGATCGTGATGGATCTGGGTCGTGTTCATGAATGGATGAAGCCTAACAGTCGCGCTGGCAACGGGCAAGGCGCCCTGTATCATCCCACAAGCAGCTTCTCCACTTTCAACCCAGCGCCCGCTTCGGCAAATCCAGCAGGAATCGTCCCGCGTTGGCCAGTTGCCGGCCGAGCAGCGTCCAGTTTTCCGCCCGTTTCCGCGCCTCCAGACAACGCAGCAACCGCACCCGGCCGGCCTCGTCCTGCTGATTGATAATCGCCGTCCACAGCGCATCGTCCACGTTATAAATCCGATCCTCGGCCAGACAGACGGGAATGACGCTGGTGACTGGCGTCGCTAGGTCGGTCGCCACCGCCGCCACCGCCGCGCGGATGTTCTCGGCCTTGGGGCCTTGGGGATTCACCAGGTCGTAGGGCGGTTGCCATTCGCGGAGCGGGCGCAGTTGATCGATATGGCTGACCGCGACCACCAGCGGCGGCGGCCGGCGGTTCGGCCGGTCGGCCAGCCATTTCCGGACGGCGTCCAGACGTTCCCGTTCCAGCCGTCGGTCGGGACGCGGCGCGGCGCAGACCCACAGCAGCAAGTCCGCGTCCAGCACCGTCTTCCGCAAAGTCTTGTCGTCCAGCAACTCGGTATCGCAGCCGGGGGTGTCGAAGATCAACGCGGCGGCCAAGCCTTCGCGTTCCAGTCGGTAGGGCGTCAACGCCGTCGTGGTGTCGGGCAGCACGTCGGCCGCGGCGGTCAACCGGCCGAACAGAGCGTTGATCAGGCTCGATTTGCCGGCATTGGCCCGGCCTAGCACCACGATGCGCAACGGCTCCCCGGTCGTCGCGGCGGTTTCCCCGGCCCGCTCCAGCGCGCGACGGGAATCCGGGGTCGGCGCGGCGGTCGGCTCGCTCTCGGTGAGCGGCAGCCGCCCGCTGTACAGGTCGATGGCGTAATAGCCGACCTTGCGGACGTACTCCCGGAGCAGCCAGCGCTGGATTTCCACCCCCACATCGCGGTAAACGCGGCCCCGCGCCAGCCCGCCCAGCTCGCTGACCAGCGCTTCGAGCGGGTTGATCACCAACCGTCCGGCCCGGTAGACATTCACGACTTGCTCGGTGGCGTCCTTCCAGCGCCAGACGCGGATTAGGTCGCCGATGGTCAACTGATGGCTGAAGGGCAGATGCTCGGTCACATCCGTCCGCAAATCCCGGCTGGCCCGTTCGATGATCAACAGCGTATGCGGCACGGTCAGTTCCAGCAGCGGTCGTTCGACTTGCGGATGGTAGTGCCGGGCGACGGTATCCAGCGCGTTGCGGCCCAGTAGCCACAACCGGCCGCCATCGTTCAACGGCCACGCCTCCGGTTCTACCTGGCCAGCCAGCGCCTCGACCGCCGCCCAGGCGTCCTCGGCCTTGGGCGGCCAAGAGGGATCGGGTTCGGTCACCGCCGCCGCAAGCAGTTGGCGGTCGCGCCGCACCAGCCAAGCTTGCAGGACGTAGCCGGCGCCACCGCAAAGCACCATGGCGAGCAACCAGTAAATCAGCGCTTGGGACTGCCACAGCCATAGTGTCCCCAGGAGTAGCAGCGCCACCACCGGCAACGTCCATAGCAGCAGCGCCAGCAGGCGCCAGCGGTCGATGTGTTCGAACAGGGCTTTCATCGCGTTGAGTGGCCCGGCATGTGCGTGCCGAAATCAGTTGTGGCTGGAATTTTACTGTCGCCGCTCCGGCGCGCTTTTCAGGACCGCCACGCCAGTCGCCAGCGCCTCGGCGTAGATTCGGCGCAGTGCCGCCGCGTCCAGCGGCAGGCCCTGCCGGCGACTGACGAAGTAATAACCGGCCGCCTTGCCAAGCGCGTAGGTGGTCGCGCCGCTGGTCGTCGCTCCCCACACCGCCCCCAGGGTCTGGCCCCAGATAGGCACGAACTTGATCAGGCCCCGGCCCATCATTCGGGCCAGATAGCCGGCGCCAATCCCCGCGCCGAGCAGACCGAGAAATTCGGACGCCCGCCGCCCGTCCCAACCCTGTTCGTAAATGGCGGCCAGGCTGTGCAACAGTTTGGCCTGAACCGCCGGCACCCCGACCCAGTCCACGACCGGCAGCGCGCCGATGCCGGCCGCCGCCAGCGCATAGCCCACGATATGTGGATGAGCGGTGCGCGCGTAGACGTCGCGTACCCCGGCGTCGCCCCGCAGCCGATCTTGCAGCCCCAGGGTCGAGACCGACTCAATGGCGGCCCAGAGTACTTCCAGGCCGTAATACACCGGCTCGTAGCCATCCTCCGGCAGGGTCAGATCGACGGGAACCCAGCGCGCCGGCGCCGTGCCTGGCAGGGAACGCAGCCGGTCGCGTTGCGCGCGCAGGGCGCGGCCCAGATCGACGGGAACCTCAAGCGGCCAAGATTCCTGATCGTAGGGATACGGCAACAGATGATCGCCGCCGGGCGGGTAGAGTTCGTGCAGGCCGGTCTGGGCGATGAGCGTCGGCCATTCCGGATGACGCTGGCGCACCGCGCGCAGCACGTCGAACACCGCGTCCTGGCGGATGTCGGCGGCTTTCATCACCCCGAGCAGCAGGTGGGCCTGAGACTCGCAATAGTGGATATCATCGGTGGGGTCATAGGCCACTTCGCCCAGACCCCGGGTATCGAGAAAGCGCACGACCGGTGCTTCATTCGGGAAATCGTAGAAACGGGCGGTACGGGTGCAGGGTTGGAAGCCGTTGCCGATTGCGGCGGTTGCGCTGCCGGTCAGGGCGCGGATGATCGAGGTTTTGCCAGCTTGGGCCTTACCGATCAGCCACAGTACCGGCAGCGGTTGCCGCGCCCGCGCCTCGCGCAACGCCGCGTCCAGGGCCTCGCTTTCCACGCGCGGATTTAACAGCGCCTCACGCAATCCGCGCCAGTAGTCGGGCCAGTTTTTGGGGTTATCGGCGGTCATGGGCGTTCTTCGGCACCTCGGGCGAAACCTCGCGGCGCTGGTCGAACACGTCGGAGCAACGCTTCAAGATCGCTGAAGATCCCGACATAGTGAGTCAGTTGCCCTTGGGAGTCGTACACCGCGCTGATGCCCAGCCATTGCGGAAAAATCTCTCCGTTCCGGCGTCGATTCCAGATCTCGCCTTGCCAGTGACCGGTGGTAACCACGGCATGCCACAGTTGCCGGTAGAAATCGCGATCGTGCCGGCCCGAGGCTAGCAAGCGTGGCGTCTGACCGATCACTTCGTCGACGGTGTACCCCGTGAAGTCGCTGAAAGCCCGGTTGACCGACAGAATACGGGTCTGGGCATCGGTGATCATGATGGCTTCGCGGCTGTTCTCGAATACCTGGGCGGCCAGCCGCAGTTCTTGCTCCGCACGCTTGCGCTCGGTGATGTCACGACTGCTGATCACCGCCCCGATGATTTGGCCGACGGCGTCATGCAACGGGTTGCCGACAGCCTCCAGCCATAAATACGCACCGCCCGCGTCCTGGTAGCGACACTCCACCTGCCCCACCGTGTTCCGCTCCAGCGACTCCCGACAAACCGCGATGACCCGTTCGCGGTCGTCGGGATGGACGCTGGCAAAAATCGAACGTCCCAGCACCGCCAGATTTTCGTGGCCCAGCATCGTGCAAAACGAGGGGCTGGCGTACAAAATGGTGCCATGGGTGTCGATTTGGCACACCAAATCGCGTATGTGGTCGGCGAGACGACGGAACCGCTCCTCGCTATCCTGTAATCCCGCTTCCGCTCGACGTCGGGCAATCGCTTCCCCAAGGTTGCTGGCGATGTTTTGCAGGATGTTCCGCTCGGCCGAGGTCCATGGGCGTTCGCGGTGACAGTCGTCGAAGCCGATGAATCCCCAAAACTCACCATGCACGTTGATCGGTACCACCAGGATCGAAAGGATATCCTGCGGCTCCAGAATGGCCCGTTCGGACTCCGGAAAATCCCGCACCAGACCGGTGATGGGTTCGTTGGCCGCCAGCGTTTGTTGCCAGCGCTCGAAACCGCCCTCGACGTAGGGCAGATTCTGGAGCTCCGGGTTATCGATCTGTACGGTCGCACGGTCGGCGCACCATTCGTGACGCTGGTTCATCAATAGGGCTCCCGTCCGGGGACACACGCTATTTTCGAACAGGTAAACCCGGTCCACGTTGCTGGCTTGTCCCAGTTCCGCAAAGCAGGTGGCGATCACCAAGCTGGGATCTGGCTCCTTGAGCAAGCGAGCCGCGGTCTGCGCCGCCATTTTTAATAGAATGTCGCGTTGGACCAACGCCGTTTCGGCTCGCTTGCGCTCGGACAGATCGATGTCCAGGCAGTACATTTCTCGATCGCCCTGGCGGTTCGACAGCATCACGTGGCTGGAGTACACGGGGACCAGCGAGCCGTCCTTGCGCAATAACTCCAATTCGGCGGACGGAACGGGCCAGCTTGCCCGGAGCCAGCGGTCGATATCCTGAATGACCTGAGGGCGCATCGGCGGCGGAATGATTAGATCTTCCAGAGATTGCCCTAGCGCCTCGTCCCGGCGGTAGCCGTACAGGCGTTCGCTGGCAGCGTTCCAGAAGATCACCCGCCGCTGCTGGTCGTAACCCTGTACCGCGATGTTCGGGATATCCTCCAGCAGGCGGCGGAATTTCTGTTCGCTCTCTTGGAGCGCCGCCGTGCTTTCGCTGGCCCGTGCTTCAGCGTGAATCAACCGTCGCCAAAGATCGCGCAAGCATCCCGCCAGCAGGACCGTCAACAAGAGCCCCACAGGCAGAATCAGCCAGTGGTATTCCGGTGTGCCCGAGCGCGAGGTCCAAAACAGCGCGATGGTCGCGCACAGTCCCACCAGGACAGTCAACAACAGGCTGACTGGAATGGATCGGATGCGGCGAAATCCGGTGGTTTCATGGTGGAGAAACTTTAAGCCTCTGCTCGATGATGCCTCAAGCATAATCGAAAAAGGCGTTGGCCGAATTCGCGGTTATCGTGGAGAGAGTTCTTTAAGGTCGTTCAGAAAAGCTTTATAATCTTTGCTGTCTTATGCCGGGATGGCGGAATGGTAGACGCAGCGGACTCAA
>JRYF01000698.1_pt1 | contig 10996 bp, 9 predicted proteins | sample 235331 | NCBI WGS metagenome assembly JRYF01 (sample SAMN03074217, study PRJNA261475) | activated sludge metagenome | biome: Wastewater Treatment Plant; feature: Wastewater; material: Activated sludge; isolation source: activated biomass of a wastewater treatment plant treating hydrocarbon... ... | reverse complement strand
CGTATTTCAGGACAGGTCATCTTAAATCGTATTTCTTACATCTTATATCTTAAATCAAAAAAACTGTCACCCGACAAATGAAACATCCCAAAAAATTTCATTTTTTCTCTCTCCTCCCAGCTATTCTTTAAGTTTTGATAACCAGCTTTTTAGATGTATTTTTTGACCTCTGAGAACTTAAAGAATTGCTGCTCTCCTCCCGCACTTTAGGGGTGTTTTGGCAAATGCACTATCACCTCCTCGTCCGCCCGCCAGGGCGGCGACACGATGCAAAGGAACCGCAGGGGCGCATCGCCCGTGTTGGCAATCCATTGCAGTGCATTGGCGGGAATGAAAACCGTGCTGCCCGGCCCCACCTCGAAAACCTGTTCGTCGAGGTGCATTTCACCCGTACCTTCCACGATAAAATAGATTTCGATGCTGCCGACAAGCCGATGGGGCAGGGATGACTTGCCTGCTCCGAGCGATGCCATGGCCAGACTGTACGGCAAATCCACACCATCGTTCTTAGGATGGATAATCTCTTGAATGTCAGTGTGGTCGCCTGCAAGGTGAGCAGGCAATGCTGTCAAATTTTTTTGTATCATCTTTCTAACAGTTTAAACTCGCAATTATGGGAAAAAAATAATTGCAAAATTTAATCACTTGAACAACCATAAATCCAAAGATGGCGGCTACATTTGCAACACTGCTCGTAAAAACTAACCCACTTTGGCAATCTTTAATGGGTACTCACTCGCCCATTCCTATCGGATCAGATAACCTGAAATTACTGTTGCCCGACAGATCGCTTGATTTGGTATTGGCAATTTCTTGCTTGTGCCACATCGAAGACACCGGCAGTTTTTCCCTATTTTGAAACACTTGTCGAACAATTGATTCCTCATCAAGGGACATGCAAACGCATTGTTTCCCTATCAACAGATGCAGGGGTTTTTGAGGCAAACTTTTACAAAAACCTTAGGAGGTTTGGTAAATGTAATGCTGGACGCTTCACTAAATATTATTTCATCATAAACGAACATCAAAAAAATGAAAAAAGGCACCACCCTCTTCATGTCCATGATCCTTTTCACGGGCATCGCATTTTCACAGAGCAACTCCAACAATTTGGAGCAAAAAGGCAACAACAACACGGCGGATGTGACCCAAACGGGCACCCAGAACAAAACGTTGATCGTACACACGGGCAACAACAATGATCTTACCCTGGGTCAGAACGGTGCCGGCAATACTGCCGAAAACCAAATCACCGGAAGTTCCAATCTCGTCTTCCTCCAGCAGGTAGGAAATGCCAATCAGGGTGTTTCCCTCATTTTGGCCAACAACAATGAAGCGACGATCTCGCAAGAGGGCAACTTCAACATCGTCAATCAAGACCTCCAGTCCGACGACAGCAAGGCCAGCGTGTTCCAGGAAGGGAACAGCAACTTTTCCACCCAGCAGCAACTCGGCACCGGTAACCAAAGGGCCTTTGCCGATATTTTTGGCAACAACAACCTCTCGGCCCAGGCCCAGAGCGGTGAAAACCAATATTCCCGGCTCTTTGTCGTCGGCGATGCCAACTTGCACGTCGTTACCCAGAACGGCATCTCGAACAACATGAGCGCCATCACCGAAGGCAGCGGAAACGACATGAACGTTCTCCAAAACGGCAACAACAACTTCGCCGGTGCCGACAACGACCCGCGCCTCATCCAACTCGGCAACGACAACTCCATCCTGTTGGTGCAGGACGGCAATCTGAACAGCAGTTCCATCAACCAGGAGGGCAACACCAACAAGGCAGTCAACACACAGACAGGCAACGAACACTCGAATATCATCAATCAAATCGGTAATACCAACAAGGCATTCGTCACTCAGTCCAACAACTGATGTGGAGGCTTGCCCTGCAATAAAATATTTGGGGTTATCAAATCAGCTTTCTGGTTAAGACTCGTAAGGTTCGAAGGTCGGAGAAGAATGCTTCTCCCCTTCGAACTTGTTTTCATCGAAATAGTAAAACAGCCTTATTTTGTCGAAATAAAATGACAATGGGAAAAGCACTCAGCAGCATACTGGCCGGCGTATTGATGGGATTCGTCACGTCCGGCAACCTCACGGCCCAAGTACCCCCTGAGGAACTGCTGCTTTTGCAGCCTTCCGTGTTTTTTGGCCAGCAAGTGGCAGGAGCAGGCAGCGAGGCCTACATCCAACAGATCGGCTCCCTCAACGAGGTCGAGTTGATGCAGTTGAACGATCCGGGCGGGCGGGGCCACCTCGCCAAGGTGCTTCAGTCCGGCCAGATGAACTTGGCCATCATCACCCAAAACGGCCAGGAAAACAAGCTGACCCTGCTGCAACGCGGCGACCAAAACACATACGAACTGATCAACACCGGCCAGGCCAACGATCTGGTCACATTCCAGGACGGCTCCGGCAACCGCATCGTGCAGCAATTGCTCGAAAGCAACCAGATGCAGGTGGAGTTTATCCAAATCGGCAACAACAACGAAATACTGTCCGCCCTGCAGGGCATGCAGCAAAGCGGCCTCATCATCCGGCAAACCGGCGACGGACTGCGGGCCATTGTCAACAGGATGTCGCAATGAGGGTGGATGGTTGGATGGGTAGATGGTTGGATGGTTGGGATGGCACTGCAATATTCCTGGTTTGAATTGATGAAAATACGTTGCGCCACACAGCCTCCATACACTGTTGAATTTGAAGGTGCCCCCAACGAACAACGAACAACCAACAACGAAAAAATTCATCAACCCGCCCCCCCTTCAATTCCCGCTGTGCAATGAAAAAATATTTGTTGCTCCTATCGGGGGCCATGCTTTTTTGGGGTTCCCTTGCGGGGCAAGGCCAACCCGTGAAAGTATGGCTTGAATCGCAAAGCATTGACGGCAAACAGGTGATCACCGGATGGTGCCAAAACGACACACCCAAGCCGGAGCGATTTTTTTATCGGGCCGTGCTGCGCAAAGACGGTACGGAAACGGTGAAAGAAGGTGCCACCCTGGCACTGCCGGGCCAACCCAACCTGTTGCTCCATGCTTACTTTGTCGTGCCGGAGGGCCAGTTCGAGCAAGTGACCCTTGAAGTGCGGGACAGGGAGAAAATCCTGGCGAGCGCCTTCCTCTTGCCTGCCCCCACGCCTCCTGTCATGACGGAATTGGAGCCGGAAGCACCCACCGCTCCAAAATCTTTGTTACCTTCGTTCGACGGAATCGAAATAGAAGGGCTTATCATTGACGAAACCCGCTCCAAACTCGCTCACGATTTTTACGAACTGTTCTACAACCAATGGTCGGCGCAAGACGCACCTCCCGGAAACTATACCATTACCCTGAAGGAACTGCCCGCCCGCATCGGCATCGGCACTTTCCTGATCGTGGAGGTGGACGGTGAGCAGTTGACCCAACTCAACCTTCAGCCCCGCCTGGAAGTGCTGGAAAACCTTGCCGCCCAACTCGCAGAGGCCCTGACGGAATTTCTCGTCAATCCCGACAACAATGCCAGGGAACTACAGGCCGAGGATTTGACGGGTAGCGGGATTTACTGAAACTCGACATTTTTAAACTAAGTGATTGTAACGAATTGTAGTGATGCTAATTCCGAGTTTTAGCCTCCCCCCGGCCCCCACCAAAGGAGGGGGAGGAGTCCCGTCACCCCCACCATTGGAGGGGGCCGGGGGGAGGCCGTACCCGATCACAACCAATCGTTATAGTCAGCAAACTAATACTTTACCATGATGAAATGCCTTCCACTTACCCTCGTGCTGCTGTTTGCGGCAAGCCTCCAGGTGCAGGCCCAAGATTTTGTCTATAAACCCAGAAACCCTGCATTTGGCGGCGACACCTTCAACTACAACTGGCTCTTGAGTTCGGCGCAGGCCCAAGACCTCACGGTTGACCCGCGCACCACAGGGCTGCTCAGCCAGCGCAGCACGGCACAAACCTTTGCCAATTCGCTGAACAACCTGTTGCTCAGCCAATTGTCCAGGGAACTTATTTCATCCCAATTCGGGGAAAACGGCCTGACGGAAGGGCTTTACCGGTTCGGCAATTTCCAGGTGGACATTGCCACCACGTTGGAGGGCTTCTCCATCACTATTTTCGACCAGAGCCTCGGCGAGTCCACGCAGATCATCATTCCGTTTTTTTGACCCAAGCCTCGTTGGCATTTCAGGAAAAAACAAACACAATGAGCAAACGCCTTTTGCAATTAACCCTTTACATTTCCCTGCTGTGGTTCGCAGGGAGTGGCTGCGGCACCTACCTTTTCCAGCCCGTGCCGCACGACAAGGCCCGGATCGGCGAGGCTACCCATACTACGTTCGACCTGAAAAGCCTGCCGGAACCGAGGGACAAAATCGTGGTGGCGGTCTATAAATTCCGGGACCAGACAGGGCAGTACAAACCCACCGAAAACGGAACAAGTTGGAGCACCGCCGTGACGCAGGGAGCCACGAGCATCCTCATCAAATCGCTGGAAGATTCCGGTTGGTTCGTCCCCATCGAGCGGGAAAACGTGGGCAACCTGCTCAACGAACGCAAGATCATCCGTTCGAGCCGGGCACAGTACGGCACGCAAAGCGGCGAAGGCCAGGGCGACCAGTTGCTTCCGCCCCTCCTCTATGCGGGCGTTATCCTCGAAGGGGGCATCATTTCCTACGATGCCAACGTCATCACGGGCGGTGCGGGGCTGCGCTATTTCGGCATGGGCGGTTCCAGCCAATACCGCCAGGATCGGGTGACGGTCTATCTCCGGGCCGTGTCGGCCAGCAACGGGAAAATCCTCAAAACGGTCTATACCTCCAAAACCATCCTTTCGCAGCAACTCGATGCAGGGCTGTTCCAGTTCGTGCGTTTCCGCAGGCTGCTGGAGGCCGAGACGGGTTTCACCTACAACGAACCCTCCGAAATCGCCGTCATCGAAGCCATCGAAAAGGCCGTCCTCAGCCTCATCGTCGAGGGCATCGAAGACAAGCTCTGGGAGCCGCTCGAACCCCGAAAATTGGCCGAATCGCCTGTGAAGGAATACAAAAAGGAAAAGGAGATGCTCGGCAAAACCGACCTCTTCGGCAGGCAGCAGGACCATCGCCGGGCCATGGCAGCCATCCATGCCGGTGCAGCCAGCCTCCTGTATCAGGGCGACTATCCCGACCCTGTGGCCAGAACGGGACTGGAAGCGGGACTCATGGTCGTACTGACTCCCTCGGTCTCCGCATCTACCAACATAGGGCTGGGGTCGCTTGCCACCAAAAAGTTCTACGATGCCAGGGTCGCCTATTTCGAGGCGGCAGCATGGTACCGCTTTCTGCCCTACGACCGGTTCACGCCCCACCTCACAGCCGGCCTCGGAGCCATTACGGAAAACCTGCGCAACCGCTTCGATTTCGGGGAACCGCTATATGGGAAAGTACATTTCGGTGGCGGGTTTGAACTGCTGATAAACGACAACACGGGCATCCGCCTCTCCGCCGACTACAACTACCTGTTCAGCGACCGGCTCGACCGCATTGTGCAGGGGAAATACAACGACATCTATTGGCGGGGCAACCTGGCCGCCCATTTTTACTTTGGCAGGAAAGTGGAGGGAAAGCGCAAGTTTGGGCAAGGGAAGCAAGACAATTTCAATTTCTGAAAAGCGATGATGAAAAATACCCTATATCTCCTCCTGGCGGTTCTGCTCTTCTCCTGCAAGGAGGATACCATCGAGCCGGAGGTTTTTGGCAATATTTCGGGGCAGGTGCTGCTCGACAGCGACAGCACGCCACTGGCCAATGTTTCGATAACGACCACCCCGCCCACCGGCACCGTACTGACCAATGCTACTGGCCAGTTTTTTATCGAAAACGTGAAAACAGGCTCCTATACCCTCCGTGCCGAACTTACAGGGTACACGGCTGCCGTGGATTTGGTCACCGTGCTGGAGGATAAAACAACGACCACCATCCTCAAAATGAAGGTCAAAACGGAGAGCAACACGCCGCCTTCGCCGCCCACCTACCTCTCTCCTGCCAACGGTTCGCTCGACAATCCCCGCTCCGTCACGCTTCGTTGGGAGGCGACGGATGAGGACGAGGCCGATATGCTGCTTTTTGATGTATTCCTTTTCAGTTCCAACCAAAACCCCGGCACCCTGGTGGCGCAAGACGTGGCCAATAACATGCTCACGGTCAACGACCTGAAATTCGGCACACAGTATTTTTGGCAAGTGGCCGTGAAAGACGGCAAGGCCGGGCCAGTTTATGGCGAGGTGTGGAGTTTTACGGTGGAGCCTTTCCCGCCGTACCCTTTTGTTTTCGCCAAAATAAACAATGGCAAATACGATCTCTTTGCTGCGCAATCGGCAAGCCCCTCCAACCCGCTGTATCAATTGACCGCCTCGCCGGGCAGCAATTACAGGCCGAGGATAAGCCCCGACGGGAGCAAAATCGCTTTCCTCTCCAATATCTTCCCCAATACCCAACTTTTCACCATGAAACGGGATGGCTCCGACGTGACGCTCGTCCCGTCCCCCGTGCCGGTGGATGCCGCCGATAAGTTCCAACTGGGCTTCTGCTGGTCGCCCGATGGCACGAAACTCCTCTACATGAACAAAAACCACCTCTACCGGATCAACCTCGACGGCAGCGGATTTGAGTTGTTCGCCCAATTGCCGCCCGGCGAGGAGTTCATCGAAGTGGACTGGTCGGGGGTGTCCGGAAAGGTGGCCGCCCGCACGGTTGGCGACCTGCCCTACAAGTCCCGCATCCTCCTGTACAATGCCAACGGGACTTTTCTCCAGGAAATCGTGCCCGACTTGCCCGGCAACATCGGGGGGCCGATGTTTTCTGTCCTCGGCAATGCCATCCTCTACACCCACGACGTGGACGGGCTGGAAACGCCCGACGGCAGGCAACTCAACGCCCGTGTCTTTTTGAAAAACCTCGACACGGGGGATGTGAAAGACCTTTCCGTCAACAAACCGCCCGGCACCAACGACCTGAATCCCCGCTTTTCGCCCACCGGTGCCCTGGTGATCTTCACTAACAGCCCCAACACGCTGAACGCCCCCAAAAACATCTACCTGATGAACCTGGACGGCGCAGCCCGTACCCTTTTGTTTGAAAATGCCGAAATGCCGGATTGGAGGTGAAGGGGGGTTACGCCCCCAAAATCTCCACAACACTCGCCCCGCCGCCTTTTTTCACCACCCTCACCTGTACGGCGATGCGCTCTTTCAGTTCTTTCACGTGGGAGATGATGCCGATGGTCTTGCCTTTGGCCTGCAGGTTTTCGAGGGTAGAGATGGCCAGGTCGAGCGTCTGTTCGTCGAGGGTGCCGAATCCTTCGTCAATGAAGAGCGAGCGGATATTGGTGTTGCGGCCTGCGAGGTCGGACAGGCCCAGGGCCAGGGCGAGGCTCACCAGGAAGCTTTCGCCGCCGGACAGGGTGTTCATGGAGCGCACATTGCCGGCCTGATAGGTGTCGAGTATGTCGAGTTCGAGGTCTTCACCGGGGCGTTTTTTCACGACGTAGCGGCCATAGAGGTTGGTGAGGTGGTTGTTGGCCAGGTGTACGAGTTTTTGCAGGGTGAGGCCCTGAGCGAAGATGCGGAATTTCTTCCCGTCTTGGGAGCCGATCAGTTCGTACACGGCATTCCAGCGGTTGTATTCGGCCTGTTGCTCTTCGATTTGAAGTTGCAGGTTCCCGGCATCTTCCCGTCGCTGTTCGTCGTCTCGCAATTGCTGGCGCAAGGCTCCGATGGCCTGCTGCACTTCCTGCATGGCCGTTTCCAGGGCATGGGTTTCGGTGGTCACATCGGCCAGCGATTTGTCAGTCAATGGGTTGGCCAGAGCGCTGGATAGGGCCGACTCTTCGCTTTTGCGCTGCTGCTGCAATTCGGTTTCCCGTTTTTTCAAGGTCTCTGCAAGCAGATCGAGCCGCTCGGCGGTTTTTTCCGGCAGGATAGCGAGGCGAAGGTGCTCCGTATTTTCAAAACCGGCATCCGGCAGTTTCGGGAGCGGAGCAGTTCCCCTTCGATTTTTTCGTAGGACTTGCGGGCCGTTGCGATATGTTTTTGCAGATCGGCCACAGCTTGATGGGCAAGTCCCAGATCGGATTTGGTTTTTTCGTGGCGGTTGCGGGCGGCATCGAGCGCCTGTTCGGACGCTTCAATGGCGGCCAGCAGTGCTTCCCTTGCTTCTTTGGGGTTTTTGTCGCCAAAAAGTGCGTGGCGGTGGGCATTCAGGGCCTGCAAGGCGGTTTCCTCCTTTGCCATTTCTTCCTGGGCTTGTTGGCATTTTTTTGAAACATCATCCAGCGATGCCAGGATTTGCTTGCGTTCGAGCCGTGCAAGTTCCAGTCGTTTCACCTGCTCGGCCCGATCTTCTTTTTTCCTCGAAAAGTCGTGTTCCCTGGCTTCGAGTTCCGTGAACATGCCGTTGGCTCTGTCCATAGAGAAGGTGTAGCCGTATTTGGCCACCAGGTGGTTGAGTGCCGTTTCGGTTATTTTGAAATCCGTTTGGTGCTCTTCGAGCGTTTGGTTGCGGGCATCGAGCAGCTGCCGGAGTTGGCGTTCGTCGGACCGGTGTTCGCCGAGGCGCTTTTCCACGTCCCGCAGGGCGGTTTCCAGCTTGTCAATGTCGAGGTGGAGGGCGGAGAGTTTTTCCCTTGTCCGTTTTTTCAGCAGGAGGTTCTGCTCGAAGCCCGCCGCTTTTTCCATGAGCCAATCGCCGTGCGAGCGGGCGAAGTCCTCCGGCTCTATGTTGGGCAACAGGCCGGCCATTTGGCGTTCGCAGTCGTGCAGCCGGGCCTGGATATTCACCATAAGGCCATCGGCGGCATTTTCGATGTTTCGGATGCGGCCGGCCAATTCGTTGTGCCGGTTGTGCAGGCTGCGCCATTGGCTCCGCTTGGTGGTCAGTTCGAGGCGGGCGGCATCCAGTTCGAGTTTGGCCCTGTCGGCGAATGGCTTGTGCCCGTGCGAGCGAAAGGGGTGATGGGTGGAAAAGCAGAGCGGGCAAGGCGCTCCCTCCTCTAGTTCGCTTCGGTCTTTTTCGTAATTGGCGATGCGCTGCTGCTGGAGGTATATCTCCTCTTTGTACCGGATACGCTCTTCCAATTCCTCTTTTTCTTCTTCGGCGGTCAGGAGTATTTTGTCGAGCGCCAGTTCCTCGCTGCGCAGATTGTCCAGTTCTTCCCGAAGTTTGGCTTCTTCTTCGAGGATGCGTTTATAGGTGTCGCTGAGGCCGTTGAGTTGGGTGAAATTCCTGTGTTGCCCGTCCATGGCTTCGATTTCACGGGCCATTTTTTCCAGCAGGTTCAGGCGGTTGGTGGAGAAGGTGTCGGGGACTTCCCGTGCAAATTCTGCTCGTTTGTCCTCCAGCAGGCGGTTGTCCCGTTCGAGTTTTTCGGCAAGGGAAGCCGCTGCTGCCGCTGCTTCGGCGTGTTGCTTCTCAAGGTTTTCTATCTCTTTAGAAATTTCCTTTTGCTTTTTCAGGTTTTCCCGCAGGCTGTTCCGGTGGAGCAGGATGGGTTGCAGGTCTTGGGGCAGGGATTCCCAGGCGGCATTGTTGCGCAGCCAATCTTCGAGTTGGCCGATGGCCGATTCGAGCGCCGCAATGGTATTTTCGGAGCGTGTTTTTTCATTTTCGAGGTCGGTTTGATGGGCCGCAAGTTTCGTGAGGTTGGCAGCGATTTCGTTCCGTTTTTCCTGTTTGGCGGCGATCTGGTTGTCCAGGGCAATCGTTTCGTCAAAGCGGCGCAAAGCCTCCGGCCTGCCGGCCTTCAGTGTGTCGAGTTCTTTTTTCTTGTTTTCAAAATCTGTCGCTGCATCGTTCAGCGCTGTTGTGAGCGAGGCAGTTTTCCGTTCCTGTTCGGCAATTTCGCTTTCGAGCGATTTGATTTGATTCGATTTTTCATCGAGGAGGGCCAGTGCGGGGCTGAAAGGCAGGGCCTTGCGGTGCAGCGCAAGGCGTTGGAGGTCGGGCTGTGCCGCAGCCATTTCCTGTTCCAGTGCGGCAAGGGCTGACAGGGTTTTTTCCTTTTCGTCCTGGAGTTTTTTGACCTGTTCCAGCCAATGGAGGGCGGATTTGGTGAGGGACAGTTTTTGGCCGATGTCCTTTTCCGCCTGGTTTTTTTGTTTCAACTCGGTCTTCTTTTCCTTTAGTTCTTCTTTTGAAAAAACCTTGAGCGCTTCCAGGCGGGTTTTGAGTTCCTTGAGTTTGTTGTTTTCGAGGCGCATCCGCTCCAGGGCAGCGATTGACAGCCTCGAGTAAATCTCCGTTCCGGTAATGCGCTCCAGCAGTTCGCTCCGGTCGGCGGGTGGGGCTTTCAGGAAAGCCGCAAAATCGCCCTGGGCCAACAGTACGGAGCGGGTGAAACGGGTGAAGTCAAGCCCCGTCACCGATTCGATGAAGCTTTCAATCTCCCGGACTTTCCGCTCCGCAACAGCCCGGAACTCCCTTGCCGTATCGTCCCATTCCGACACCATCCGCTCTGTCTTGAAATTGTTCTCCTTTTTTGAACGGGTCTGACGGATGTACCATCGGGCAAGGAAGCGACGGCCCTTCGACTCGAATTCACATTCGGCGTACCCATCCGTAGCGCCGTATGACAAAATCTCGTGGTCTTTCGAGTTCCTGCAAAGTTTGCCGTACAGGGCCAGGGTAATGGCATCGAGCAGGGTGGTTTTGCCGGCACCGGTATCGCCGGTAATGGCGAACAGCCCACTGTCCGCCAATGGTGGCAGGGCAAAGTCAATCTCGAACTCCTGCCGGATGGAGTGCAGGTTTTTTAGCTTGAGCCGCAGGATGCGCATCGTATAGGGTAATTTATGGCCGCACGAGGCTGTCTCATAAGTCAAACAGCCTCGCTAAAGCTTAAATGAAATGCTAAAATCAAGATAGACCATTTCAAACCGCAAGCTGTTGATGGTCGGTAGTTAAACCTTGCTGACTATAACGGATTGTAGTGATAGGGCAATTTGTGGGTGTCTTTGAGGATTTAGCCTCCCC
>JRYF01005063.1_pt1 | contig 11006 bp, 10 predicted proteins | sample 235331 | NCBI WGS metagenome assembly JRYF01 (sample SAMN03074217, study PRJNA261475) | activated sludge metagenome | biome: Wastewater Treatment Plant; feature: Wastewater; material: Activated sludge; isolation source: activated biomass of a wastewater treatment plant treating hydrocarbon... ... | reverse complement strand
TGAGATGGTTGGATGGTTGGACTAGCCGCTAACCTGCCCGTGAAGAAAGTTACCGGGTGACTTTGAGTCACCCGGTAACTAAACCACACATATCAAAAATCGGAAGCGAAGTAAATATCCTGTCGAAAACCCATCCTGAAAACATGACGATAAAATGCTTGGGTTTCGAAGCCCAGATTGAGAGAGTATCGCTCAACCATCTCAGCCATCCAACCATCCAAACCATCTCAACCATCCATCCCCTCACCTAAACTCCTTGATATTGGTCGAAATGCTGAAATGATTGAGGCCGGCCCCCAGGTGTACAAACGAGCGTCCATATTCCACCCGGAAACGGTTGATTTTCAGACCCAGGCCCATGCTGAATCCCGACAGGCTGCGCAGGTTCCTTACGCTCAATTCTTTTCGTTGCAAATGATTGTAGCCGAAGCGCAGGCGGAAATTATCCTTCCTGCCCATCAAAAACTCTCCATTGAAGATAAAATGCCGGGCGAGGTTGTCGAATTTACCACCCCCGTCCACGTTCGGGATGTCACCAAAAAAGGGTGTGCTTTCCCTGGAGTCGGGGTCGTCATAAGTGATGTCCCAGCGGTCGAGGTAACGGTAAATGACGGAAAAACGGAAAGGCAGGTATTTCAGTCGTTTGGAAAGGCCGGCTTGCATTTCAAAAGGAAGCGGTTCCCGATTGCCGGGGGTATAGGTCGTCAGTTGTGTGCCTATATTCCTGAAAACCAGCGTAATATTAAGTTGTCGGGCCGTATCGTGAAACATGGCGGCAAGGTCGCCGGCGATGCCCAGCGAGTTGTAGCTTTCAAACTGCGAGGTCACAAATTTGAGGTTGGCCCCGATGCTGACCCGTTCGTACAGTTCCCGCCCTGCCCCGATGGCAATGGCATACTCTGCTGCCCGGAACTCGCCGGTCACGAAGCCGGTTTCATCCGCAGCATCAAAATCCCCATAGGAAAGGTACTGGATGCCGCCGTGAAAGGCCGTGTTCCATTTTTCGACATAATGACCATAGGCGGCATACCCACCGCCAATGCCTGCGAGGTGGAAGTTGTGGTTGAACGTTATTTGCTGGTGAACGTCCGGGTTGAGGGAAGCCGGGTTGGCATAAGCCAGGTTCACATCGTCGTCCCGAACGGTGATGAGGTTCCCTCCAAGGGCCGTGATGCGGGCAGAAGGAGACAGGTTGAGGAATTCATAGACGTTGATGCCGCCCGTGACCTGTGCATCCGCACCATATAATATGGTACAGAGCAGGGCGGACAGGATTGTTGTTTTGGTAAAAATTTTCATGCAAAAGGAAATGTAAATGACCCTCATGGCCGATGGCCAAAAGGGTTGTTCAGTATTTTTCGCTCTGCTTGCGGATTTCGCCAAGCTCCCGGATTCGGGCAGTATCAACCTTGATGTCGCCGTCCTCTTTGCTCCAGGTGGTGGCACAGGCTCCGTAAAAGCACAGCATTTTAGCTACCAGCTCGCCGTTTTCGTCGTACTTTTTCAGTTCGCCTTGTTCGTTTTCACCGCTTTCAAAAATCCCTTCCACGCTCATTTTTCCGGTTTTGTGGTAAAACTTGAAAGGGCCGTTTTCTTCGTTTTTAGAAAAAGTGACCTCCTCCATCAACTCGCCGGAATCGAAGTAGCGCTTCCAAGTACCGCTCATTTCGTTGTCGGTATATTGCCCTTCGTTGGAAAGCTGGCCATTTTCGTAGTATTTGAGGTAAGGCCCGGTGTAGCGTCCGTGATCCAAATGCTCGACGCTCTGCAAGGCGCCGTTTTCGTAGAAAAGTTTGCGCTCACCGTGAAGGGTATCGTTCAAGTACCAGCTTTCTTCAAAAACTTTCCCATTGGGATAAAAAGCCTGGTACTTGCCTTCCTTGGCGTAGGTGTCTTTCCGACGGTCGTATTTTTCGATCAAAACGCCCTGATCATTCCTGTTTTCGATGCGCTCTGTTTTGCTGCAAGCCGAAAAAAGGAAGAGTGTAAAAGCCGATATCAAGTAAGTCCGCATGTTGAAATGATTTTGCGAGCAACTGTTCAGGAGGGTGCGGGAGGNNTTCCCCAAAAACACCCCCTGCCAAGAAGTTACTTGTGCGAAAGAAAACGCAAGAATAGCGAGTGGATTTTAAAAGCGGAAAAGTTAATGAACTGCCCCTGCGTTCGGAGCGCTGTGCCCGTTTTCAAGTTTTACTAAAATGAGATGGTTATCTAAAGCAATCGTTCTACCTTTGCGCCAGGCAGTTTAGAGCTTGTTTGCCGCTTTTTTTCTTCATGTTTCGATGAAACAAACTTCCGTATCAGGTCTTCCACTTTACTTTTTCAACAAAAAAATATCCTGCTCTGGGAATGAGCCTGCTAAACATCAAATAATAACCAAACACAAGATCAATTATGTTCCAACCATCATCCGCTTTACTTGAACACCCACTCCTCGAAACACCGCACGAGGAACTAAAGGCTTGGGTCAGCCGCATGGCCCGCTATTTTGAAGCTGACAATGTCCACTGGTGCGATGGCTCGGATGCCGAGTACGACAACATGGCGGAAAAACTCGTCAAAAAGGGCACTTTCATACGGCTCAATCCTGAAAAGCGGCCCAACAGTTATGCCTGTTTCAGCGATCCAAGTGACGTTGCCAGGGTGGAAAACCGCACCTTTATTTGTTCCCGTTTGAAAGAAGATGCCGGCCCTACCAACAATTGGGAAGAGCCCAAGACCATGAAAGAAAAACTGGAGGGCTTCCTCAAAGGCTGCATGAAAGGGCGCACCATGTACGTCATCCCCTTCTGCATGGGGCCGCTCGGCTCGCCCCTTTCCAAGATCGGGGTACAACTCACCGACTCCGAGTACGTTGTGGTAAACATGAAAATCATGACCCGCATGGGCACACCTGTACTGGACCTCTTGGGCCAGGAGGGTGAATATGTGAAATGTATCCACTCCGTTGGTGCACCGCTGCAACCCGGCCAGCAAGACGTGACCTGGCCCTGCACACCTGAAATTGACAACAAGTACATTGTCCATTTCCCAGAGGAAAGGCTCATCGTTTCCTACGGAAGCGGTTACGGCGGCAATGCACTGCTGGGCAAGAAATGTTTTGCCCTGCGCATCGCATCCACCATGGCAAAAGAAGAAGACTGGTTGGCCGAACACATGCTCATACTCGGTGTGGAAGACCCCTCCGGGCAGAAAACTTATGTCGCCGCTGCTTTCCCCAGCGCCTGTGGGAAAACCAACTTTGCCATGATGATCCCTCCCAAAAATTTCGACGGGTGGAAAGTGACAACCATCGGCGACGACATCGCCTGGATCCACAAGGGAGCCGAAGGCAAGCTGTACGCCATCAACCCGGAAGCAGGTTACTTCGGCGTGGCCCCCGGCACCAACTACAAGACCAACCCCAATGCCATGATCTCTATCGAGAAAAACACCATCTTCACCAACGTGGCCATCACGAAGGACGGCGATGTGTGGTGGGAGGGCATGACCAAGGAAATACCGGATGGCCTGACCGACTGGCAGGGCAAACCGTACAATCCTGCTTCCGGCAAACCCGCCGCCCATCCGAACGCCCGCTTCACGGCCCCCGCCCAACAAAACCCGGTCATTGACCCCGATTGGGAGAACCCGGAAGGAGTGCCCATCAAGGCATTCATATTCGGTGGCCGGCGCAGCACCGTCGTGCCCCTTGTCTATCAGGCATTTAACTGGAACTTCGGCGTGTATCTGGCCGCCACGATGGGGTCGGAAATGACCGCCGCCGCATTCGGGCAATTGGGAGCCGTGCGCCGTGACCCCTTCGCCATGCTCCCGTTCCTGGGCTACCACGTTTCCGATTACTTCAACCACTGGTTGCAATTTGGCCGTGACCTGCCCAACTCGCCCCGTATTTTCGGGGTCAATTGGTTCCGAAAAGACGAAAACGGCAACTTCCAATGGCCTGGTTTCGGTGAAAACATGCGGGTGCTCAAGTGGATCGTGGACAGGGTGAGGGGCCGTGCAGGTGCCGTGGAAAGTCCCGTAGGCTGGATGCCCCGCCACCGGGACATCGAATGGGCAGGGCTGGAGGATTACCCGAAGGATGAATTCAAAAAACTCATGGCCGTGGACAGGGAAGCATGGAAAAAGGAAATCATGGCCCACGAGGAATTGTTCTCGTCCATGTACGACCGCCTGCCGAAAGAGTTCCTCTTCATGCGGGAACTGCTGCTCTCTGCCCTATGGCGCTCGCCGGAGCGGTGGGAAATGGCACCGGAGCGTTGATTTTCCAAAAGCGAAAGTAACTATTCAGCAAGGTTTGTTTTTTGTGAAAAATTTTCAATTTTTCACAAAAACAAATAGTTCTCTGAAAGAGGAAGAAGAAAAATGCAATTGTTTCTTCTTCCTCTCTCCATGCTGAATTGTTACAAGCTAAATTCGATACGCAATAAAAAAGTTGGGGGCAACTGCATGGTGCAGTTGCCCCCGTTTTCGTAATGAATCTGTTTAATCTTCTTGCCTTTGGAAAATGGTGAAAACGATACGGCCAATGTAGTGCAAAAGAATATTTAGAGATAGAATTTTATTTGAAAGAAAATTTTTCCAAACAAATTTATTTGAAAGAAAATTCTCTCTCTGTTTGTTTTTTTCTCTTGTACAGGCTTTTCGGAAGGTACTCAGCTATGGAGTATTCAAACGTCCTCCTGGCCTGGCGGCACTTCGTCGTCGAAATCTTCAAAGAATAAATCGGAGAAAAACAGATCGTCCAATGAATTGGAGATGGCATTGTCCATCAAGTCGGAACTGCCGCTGTTCAACAAGTCGGCATCCGCAAATTTTTCCCAGTCGTCGCCGTACATCCACATCAATTCCCGGATAATGATCTCACGTTCCAGATTGGCCTCGTCTTCAGCGCTGATTTCTTCATAAGGATCGTAGCCCTGTGAGCGGAGATGTTCTTCCCAAGCAACCAAATCGAGGCGAGCCGATTCTTCCAAATGTTTGCAAAAGCAGTAGCCATCTTCGGGGCCAAAGGGGCAGCAGCCATTCATTTCGGGTCGGCAGATGGCCACATCGCCCCCGGTATCGAGGCTCCAACGCACCAGACCTTCGCCCATCTCCCGTACCATGGCAACGTATTTTTTGCGTTCCGGTAAATAAGGCGGCATTTCCCAACGCAAGTTCCATGATGTCCACAGGTGACTGATGGACGCAATCAGGTCGCTCAACTGCTCATCCGAGAGCAAGTGTTCGGGCGGAAAAATCTCAGGGGCCAATTGAAACAAGTCACATAGCTTGACAGTGGGGACGGCAGAGAACACAGCGTCCCTGTCTTCTTCATCAAAAAACGGGAATGGACGCCTATTGCCTGCCGGGACGGGAGCCTGCTCAGCGGCGAGGGCGAGGTCGGAGCGGAGATGTTGGAGATAACGTTTCATCGGCAAAGACTGTTTGCGTTGGTAAAAGTAATGGATTCATTTTAATAATGCTACTGCATTGCAACTCCAATGGCCGCACAAAGCCTTTTTGTTTGTGAAATCTCAAGTAGCGGGCAATTTTATAATGGGTTTTGAGGTATAAACCCATTTCCCCAACATGCGAAACCTGCAATTTGCCTTTTTGGGTTGTTTCATTTTGGGCCTAAAGTCTGCTGCATCGTTCCATAAATTTGTGACTATCTTTGACCGTTTTTTTGTAAGGCAATATGCACAGAAGCCTTGACAAGGCAAGTAACCAGAAAATATCCTGCTTTCCAATCGCTTCAATAACGCTGCTCCAGCCCTCAGGCTCTTTTGAATTTGAAGGCACCCCCAAACGAACAACAAACAACTTTTGTCACTCCCGAAAAATCGGGACAAGCTCTGTAAGGGAACGAACAACGATCAACAACATGAACGGACTGTTGGAAAACTTAAAAGCATTAACGAAGGAAATCATGCTCTTTTTGTCAAGCGTGATTTTCCTTAAAAATTTCGCCATGATGGCCGCAGTCCTGGCGGGTTTGCTGATGCTCACCACCTGGTGGATGCGGTGTTACACGCACCATGGCGAGTCGGTGCAGGTGGATGATTTTACGGGCATGCACGTTTTGGATGCCCGGAAAAAGGGCAAGGACAAGCGTTTTCAATTCGTGGTGATGGATTCCGTTTGGCGGGAAGGATCGCCCAGTGGCATCATCACCCTGCAAAATCCCAAACCCTTCGCAAGGGTAAAAGAAGGGCGCAAAATTTATGTCACCGTCACCGGAAAACCCCACCCGGTGCTGTTGCCCAGGTTTTCTGACAGCAGCTACGACTTCGAGCGGTACAGGGCCAAAATCGAAAGGCAGGGTGTCAAAGTCCGGGAAAAGGAGCGGGTGTTCGACTCAAAACAAGCCGAGAACACGATTCTCTATTTTTTCCATGATGGAAAAAAAGTGGATGAGGGCCTCGTGAAGAACGGGTACTATGTCATGCCCGGCGACCTGCTGGAGTTTGTCGTCACCGAACGCCGCAGCAACATGGTCGAAATTCCCGACATTGTTTGCATGAGTTTTGCCGCCGCCGAGTTCATGGTCAGTTCTTCCAATTTGAACATCGGGCAAATACTGGACGATGGCACAGTCACCGACCAGTCCTCTGCCTATATCTACCGACAGGAACCAGCCTACTATCCTTCGCAAACCATCCAAATGGGCAGCCAAATCACCGTTTGGTTGACGCAACGTCCACCGGCCAGGTGCGGTGTGGATGGTGACGAGTGATTATTTTGTTGTTCGTTCCCTTACAGAGCTTGTCCCGATTTTTCGGGAGTGACAAAAGTTGTTCGTGGTTCGTTGGGCGCATCTTCACGGCAACAAAAAAAACAATCGGACGTTTTTGGGAGGTATTTTCTGCTGGCCCGTTCACAAATCCAAAATATGAGTCCACTCCGAAAAGTCATTTCAATTTGTAGCATGTAGCACAGACAGAAGAATATTTAGATAGAGAAGATTATTTGAAAGAAAATTTTTTAGAAAAATTTTCTTTCAAATAATCTTCTCTATCTGTTTGTTTTTTACCCTTGTATTGACTTTTCAGAGTGGGCTCAATATAAATAACATCACGCAGTCGAAATGCAGAGCGGCCATAGCTACACACAAAGAAATCTGAAGAGAATGAAATGTTTTTACCTGCTGGTCTTTTCGCTGATAACCACAATCCACTTACAGTCGCAAAGCCCCGTATTTTCACCTGCGCAAGGGAACCCCGTACTCAGGAACTTCGCCGCACAGGAAGCCTGGAAACAGGCCCTCGCCGTTGAACAGTTGACAGGTATCTCCCCACAACCGGCAGAACATAACCGCAATTTGGAGGATTGTCCACCCGATTTCCTGTACCTATTGGTTGAATCCGGTAGAGAAATCACCATCACCCTCGATACTTTCGGCTATGGAAAAGACCTCACACTGCCCGTCTTGACCCTACTCAATGCCGACGAACTTCAGTTCGGCGATGCCGTATTGATGGACAGTTCCATCATCCTGAAGTACAACGCCCTGCCCGGCCTTACCGGTGCAGGTGTGGACACGGTGAAAATCGGATTTTCCCAGCCGGCAGGCGATACGATTATACAGGTTCCCATTCACGTGAAACGCAAAGGCCGCACGATTACCTCGTCGGCGATTGACGTTGAACCGGAGACGATAGCACTCGCTTGTTTTGGACACCTTGCCGACTTTCCGCAGCAAACGGTTTGCAGCGAATTCCTGCGCTGCCAAAATAATTATGACGGTAACGGCGACCAGCTTTACCACTTTTCTTCTTACGCTTACCCAGATACCTGCGTTGTATATTATGCAAGCCGCTTTCCCGGCACCGACACCGTTTGTGTAAGGATATGCGACGAGTGGCAAGTTTGCGACACGTTCAAGCTGCCCTTCCGCATCAAAGGGGATACCATCAAGACATTGCCGTTTTTCGATGATTTTTCCGCCTACCGAGGCCCTTATCCCACTGCACAGAACTGGCTCGACCGGAACGTTTTTATCAATACCACTTTGGCAAAAGACCCACCCTCCGTCGGCCTTGCTACCTTCGACGGTCTTGACCGAAGGGGGAGAGTCTATGAAATCGTTCAGGGCGTAGGTGATGTTCTTACCTCAAAACCCATTGATTTGTCGGGGTTTACGCCAAACGACAACGTGTCCCTTCGCTACTTTGTGGCTCCCAAAGGGTATGGTCTGGAACCTGAAAAGGAGGACATATTCGTACTGGAATTCAGAAATGCGCAGCGGCAATGGATCGCTATGGACACCCTTGAGGGCCTCGGTGACGTGGCGATTGACTTCTATCCTCCGTTTGAGTTTTACGCAGTGGCCATCAACGATCCGCAGTTTCTGCACCCGGCGTTTCAGTTTCGCTTCCTGGCACATACCTCACCCGGCGGCGAAGTGGACATGTGGCATTTGGACTATGTGCGCTTGGGCGCAAACGAGGGCACGACCAGCACCTTCCCCGATGTGGCTTTCACGCAGTTGCCAACTTCCATCCTGAAAAATTACACCTCCATGCCCTGGGAGCACTTCAAGGCCAATGTGGACGGGGAGGTGCAAGACCGGCTGTTCTCGCACTTTTACAACCATTTCGACCAAACCACAGCCATCGGCTCCTCCAATGTTATCATCCGTGAAACGACAACCGGCACGGTGGTCGCCCAAAATTTCCCGGTGCTGGAAACCGGCCCCGACAACAACATTTCATCCAAAACACCCAACGCCCGCCAGCGCACCTTACCCGGTTTCGACAATGTGAAACAAGTGCTGAAAGGCATACCCGATGCGGAAAACCGCAACCTGCTCACCGAGTACCATCTCGTCGTGACGGCGCAATCGCAGGACTTTCGCTCCAACGATACCGTCCGCACCAACAACCTTTTTTCCAATTATTTTGCCCACGACGATGGCACTGCGGAATGGCAGTTTTACATAAAATCGGCCCAAGGGGGTGAAAGAATGGCCACGAGGTACCGGGCCAATGTGGACGATACCCTGAAAGCGGTTCAACTGTTGTTTCCCCGCGTGAACGGCGATGTCCAAAACCAGGTTTTCAGCCTGCTCGTCTGGGAAGGTTCGCTCGATTCTGAACCGATTTTCGAGCGGGAACTGCTGCGCCCCTTTTATGCCAGCAACGTGCTCGATACCTTGCAGGGATTTACCACCTACGTCCTCGATGATTTCCTCGGCGAGCCTACCCCTGTGTTCATCCCCAAAGGTGACTTTTACATCGGCATCGAACAGACCTCTGCTGTGGCTTATGGTATCCCCATCGGTTACGACCTGCAAAACCACTGCGACTGCAACTATTACAATATCTTTGGCGATTGGGACCCGTTCCCCTCTTTTTACCCCGGCTCGCTGATGATGCGGCCCGTTTTTGGGAACATCAAATCCACGCCCAACCACACGGACGAGGTGCAACCTTCTGCGCAAGTGGTGGATATTTTCCCCAACCCAAGCACGGGGCTTTTGAATTTCAGTGTAAAAAAAGGAAGCCATTCCGACTATAAAGTATTCGTTTTCAACGAATTGGGCCAAATGCTTGCACAGCAGCCCATGCAGCCCCAAATGCACCTCCCGTTCATGGACGGTCTTTATTTTTTGAAAATCGTCGAAGAACATACCGGCAACGTTTTCAATCACAAAATTGTGTTATCATCCGGCAGGCCATAGACGATATTGGGCCGTCGGTGAATAGCTAAAAGTTCATAGCCAACAACAACATGGATATTTCAGTACAAGAACTCAGGGAAAAGTTGAACAGGGGCGATGATTTCGTCCTGATTGACGTGCGGGAATCTTATGAGCACGAAGAGTTTAACGTAGGCGGGCGACTCATACCCATCGGCAGTATCATGGGAGCCATTCCCGATTTGGAAGACCACAAAGAAGCAGAAATCGTGCTGTATTGCCGCTCCGGCAACCGCAGCGCCATGGCCGAACAGTTGCTCCAGATGGCGGGGTTCACCCAAACCCGAAATTTGACCGGAGGTATGAACGCTTGGGTGGAAACCTTTGGTAAATAATAAAGACTGGTGACTACCTACCAGCCTGCCGCTTCAATTTGACGTAAGCCTCGACCCCTTCTCCTTTCAATTTCGCTTTCAATTGTTCAGCCTCCGTCAGGCTGTCGAACCGGTCAACCAATACGACGGCAAATTTGCCACGGTCGAAAATTTCGACCGTCGCATTGTTGTAACCTTTCTTTTTGAGTGAGGCAGCATATTGGTCGGCCAAAGCCTTCCTCGTGAACGTACCGCTCACGACCATATACCTGCCCGACGAAGCAGCCGTGGCAGCAGGTTGCCGGGGAGGCTCGCTCGTGGTCGTGGCAGGAGCCGCAGGAGTGACCGGGCTGGTCGGCTTGGCATCGTCGGTTGCCGGTTGCCCGCTATCGGTTGTATCTATCTCTTCATCAAGTTCATAGTCGTAGATGTCGTCGTCCTCCTGCTCGACGGTATCTTTGGCTATTTCTGTTTTTTCCTTTGCCTGGTTTCCACTGAAAAGGTCGGTCATTTTATAGACCAAAAAAATGATGGCCAGAATGCAAAGGGCAACAATGCCAACGGTAATGTAGTCAAGTCTCGACATGGCTGGATAATTTGTTGTTCATCAGGGACTGCCCTGAAAACCAAGAGTTTGAAAAATATTGGTAAAAATGAAATTCGGGTAAAAGTAGGGCGAATTGTTGAAGGTGACAAATGGGGGGCCTGCTTTACTTCAACATACCTAAACTGGCGGAGCCAGTACCGAAGTTGAGAGGGTTGAGTCCGCTCCGAAAAGTCGGAACAGAGGAAAAAAACAAACAGAGATAGAATTTTATTTGAAAGAAAATTTTTTTAGAAAAATTTTCTTTCAAATAAAATTCTATCTCTAAATATTCTTCTGCCAGCACCATAAAAGAAGACTTAAAATAACTTTTCGGAGTGGACTCAGGGTTGAGATGGTTAAATGGCTGAACCGCCCCACCACACTGTCTTCCTCACTGCACCACCCACCCCACCACCAC
>JRYF01011908.1_pt1 | contig 11020 bp, 14 predicted proteins | sample 235331 | NCBI WGS metagenome assembly JRYF01 (sample SAMN03074217, study PRJNA261475) | activated sludge metagenome | biome: Wastewater Treatment Plant; feature: Wastewater; material: Activated sludge; isolation source: activated biomass of a wastewater treatment plant treating hydrocarbon... ... | reverse complement strand
AGGCGGATGACCACGAGGTCGCCGACCCGCCGCGCCGTGCGGTCCTCGAACAGCCGGATGTCGTTGTTGGCCTGGTAGATCGCGCCGGACTGGCGGCGCACGGGAATCTCCGGATCTTCCGGAGCCATCACCCGCGGCATCACCGGGTTGAATTCGTGTTGGGGGACCAGACCGCTGCATCCTGCCAGCAGGACGAGCGGGACAAGGACGGCGATTCGGTTCATGACGGCGTTCTCACTGGCACATTACAGATTGTTGTTGATGTATTGCAACATCTGGTCCGTGGTGGCGATCGCCTTGGAATTCATTTCGTAGGCACGCTGGGTTTCGATCATGTCCACCAGTTCCTCGACCACGTTGACGTTCGAGCTTTCCAGCGCGCCCTGCATGATCAGGCCCAGACCGTTGGTCCCAGGGTCGCCGACTTGCGGCGCGCCGCTGGCGACCGATTCCAGGAACAGGTTTTCGCCGATGGCTTGCAGGCCAGCGGGGTTGATGAAATCGGCGGTTTGCAGGTTGCCGACCTGTTGGGTCGCCTCCTCGCCCGCGACCTGAACGCTGAAGACCCCGTCTCGACCGACCGTGACGCTCTGGGCGCCCGGCGGCAAGGTGATCTCGGGTTGGAGCAGATAGCCGTTGGAGGTGACGATCTGGCCGTCGGCGTTGATCTGGAACGCGCCGGCGCGGGTGTAGCTGACGGTGCCGTCGGGCAGTTGCACCTGGAAGAAACCCCGACCGTTGATGGCCAGATCCAGGTTGTTGCCGGTCTCGATGACGTTGCCCTGGGTGAACAGTTTGGCGGTGGAGACCGTGCGGACGCCGGTGCCCAACGTCAGTCCCGAGGGAAGCTGGTTGTTTTGCGCGGTCTGCCCGCCGACCTGGCGGACGTTTTGGTAAAGCAGGTCCTCGAACTGGGCGCGGCCCCGCTTGAAGCCGTTGGTGCTGACGTTGGCCAAATTGTGCGAGACCACGGCCATGCGGGTCTGTTGGGCGTCGAGGCCGGTTTTGGCGATCCAGAGCGCGGAGGTCATGGGAGGGCTCCTGAGTTATTCCAGTTTCAGCAGTTGGTTGGTGGCGTGATCGTTGTCTTCGGCCGTGCGCATCATCTTGATCTGCATTTCGAAGCGGCGAGCGGATTCGATCATGCCGACCAGGGCTTCGGCGGGGTTGACGTTGCTGCCTTCCAGAGCGCCGGACAGGATGCGCACGGCGGCGTCCGGCGGGGCGGGTTCGCCGGTGACGGTGCGCATGAACCCGGCTTCGTCCTTGTACAGGGGATTGTCTTCAGTCGGCTTGACCAGCCGGATGCGGTCCACTTCCAACAGGTTGACGGGATCTTCGCCCAGCGGGCGGACGGAAATGGTGCCGTCCTCGCCGATCTGGATTTTTTCGGCGGGCGGGATAAAGACCGGTCCGCCGTTGCCCAGCACCGGATGACCGGTGGCGGTGACCAGCATCCCGTTCGGTTCCCGCTGCAAGTCACCGGCGCGCGTGTAGACCTCGTCGCCGTTGGGGGCCTGGATAGCGATCCAGCCTTCGCCCTGCACGGCGATGTCCAACTCCCGGCCGGTGGTCATCAGTTTGCCGAAATTCAGGTCGACGCCGGCGCGTTCGGCCATGGCATAAACCCGGGTCGGCAGGCCGTGATCGGCGAAGGCCGGCATGCTGCGAAAGTCGACGATATCCTGGCGGAAGCCGATGGTATTGGCGTTGGCCAGGTTGTGGTTGATAGTGGCCTGCGCGAGCAAGGTTTGCCGGGCGCCGGTCATGGCGACATAAAGCATGCGGTCCATTCGTTGCGCCCCTCGTTACTCGTTAGCGGATGTTGATGATGGTTTGAGTCAGGGTGTTGTTGGTCGTGATGGTCTGCGCGTTGGCCTGGAAATTGCGCTGGGCGATGATCATGTTGACCAGTTGGTCGGTGAGATCGACGTTGGAGGCTTCCAGGGCGCCGCTCATTACCTTGCCGATATTGCTCGTACCTGGCGCCACCAGAACTCCGCCATTGTTGACATTCATCTCCCCGGATTCAGGAGTTTCCAACCATGTGGTATCGCTAACTTTTTTAAGACCCTGCACGTTCGGGAAATCGGCCAGTCCAAGCGGGCCGCCATTTGCCGTCAAGGATGCACCGCTGGCGCCGGTGGCGTTGACATTACCATCTTTATCAATCGTGATATTAGTCACGGGCAGCTCCGCGGCGTCGAACCCCAAATCACCGCCGGTCCCTTGCAGTCGCTGGCCGAGGTTGTTGACGATAAACCCATCTTTATCAACGCGAAAACTGCCGGCGCGAGTGTAAAAAGGAGGGTCTACCGAAGCCCCTCCTGTAACGTCTTTGACTTGGAAGAAACCGTTGCCCACTATCGCCAAATCCAGGGCATTGCCGGTTGTGATCACGCCGCCCTGTTGGAATAGCTGATTGACGGCTTGGGTTTTAACCCCAATACCGGCGTTTTTGGCTCCATTATTATCCACCAAGTCGCCGAACTCCGCCCGTGAATTCTTGAATCCGGTGGTGCTGGCATTAGCGATATTGTGGGATGTGGTATTCAAGTCGACGGTGGCTGCCTTGATGCCGCTGACGCCGATGTACATGGACATGATGTTAATCCTCTTGCTGGATGCGCTGGAATTTGTTCAACCCTTTCCCATAGAGAAAGGACCAGGGTAGGAGACAATGTTATTTCTCACTCCTACCGGATATTCAGAATCGCTTGGTACAAGGTATTGTTAGTGGTAATGACCTGGGTATTGGCTTGGAAACTACGCTGGGCGGTGATCATTTTGACTAACTCCTGCGTCAAATCCACATTGGAGCCTTCCAGTGCGCCGGATACCAGTGAGCCCAAGGTACCCGATTGTGGAGCACCCACCAAAACCTGACCGGATGCCGCCGTTTCAACCCAATTGGTGTCGCCTATCGGTTGCAATCCTTGCGGATTGGCAAAATTGGCTAAAGCGACTTGGCCTGCGGGAACGGATTTACCATTACTATAACGGTTATAGATAATGCCTTGATTATCAATGCTGATACCGGTAAACAGGCCCATGGCATTACCATCCTGTGATAATGAATTGGTGCTGTATTTACCGCCAAATTGTGTGACCTGACTAAAATCAAGATCAATCGTGAGTGGAGCAGCAGCGCTATTATCGGGGTCAAGATCGACAGTGAATACGGCTGTCGCTGGATCGGCGATTGTGCCGCTGGTGTCGAATGCCAAGGTGCCGACATTATAGGTGGTATAGACAATAGGAGGACCTGCGGTAATTGGTTTTCCACCATCGAGCGCCGCGATAACATCCCATGCGTTGGCGGTAATATCGGGCCTGATGAAGTAGACTCTTAAATCATGAGATACCCCAAGGCTATCATAGACAGTTAATGCAGTGGAGTAATGGGAAGTGCTTAGATCCGTTATATCAAAATTCGCTGGATCCAGAGCAGTGGTTTCTCCAGCATCCAGGTTAATATTAAAATCGGCGTTCGAGGTGGCCGTGCCCGGCATGGCGCTCGTATCAATAAACAGTTTCTCCGTTCCTCCCGGCGCGGAAATTTGCCCGTTGACCGCAAGAAAACCCATCAAGTTTTTTCCAGTGTTATCAACTATATATTGAATATTTTGATTGTCGGGCGCCGGGGCTTCGAGCTGGAAGCTCCCCGCTCGCGTATAGGAAAAACCCGTGGCGGAACTCATTTGGAAGAAACCGTCCCCGTTGATCGCCAGATCCAGAGTGAGTCCCGTGTTGTTAATGCTTCCTTGAGTGAATTTTTGATTGATCGCCTGCAACCGCACTCCCATGCCGCTGCTGTTTGCTGAGTTACCCGCAACCATATCGCCAAATTCCGCCCGCGAGGATTTGAACCCTGTGGTGTTGGAGTTGGCGATGTTATTGGAAAGTACATTTAAATCAGTTGTAGACGCATTGATTCCCGTCAGGGCGATATTCAAAGACATCGAACAATCCTCATTTCTGGAAAGAATAGAAAAATTGGAACTAACGGATTTCCCGAACTGTATTCATATCGACATTACCCAAGCCGGCGAGCCGTAGACTGGCATTCTGTCCGTTCTGGCCTACCGCGACGCTTTGCACCGGATTCCAGACCAGGGTGCTGAGCTGCTGCGCCTGGCCGTCGATGCTGGCCTCGGCGGTTATTCGATACACTCCCTCACCCGTCGCGCCGGCGCCGCCCCAACTGAATCCCACCCGTCCCGTCGCCTGTGGACCCATGTTCATGGTATCGACCAACTGCCCGTTGGCGCCATAAACCTTGACCGCCAAATTGCTGACGCTATCGGGCACCAGCACTTGACCTTGCACCGACTGCCCTGGCGTGTAGTAACCTTGATCGCCGTCCACCAGCACCTGTTTGCCCACCAGGCTGGTCGCCTGGGTGGTGTGAACCGATCGTAGGAACTTGGCCAAATCGTCGAACGACTTCTGCAACTCCTGAATGCTGTTCAAGGTGCTGAATTGTGCCAACTGCCCCAGATACTCCTGCCCTTCCAGCGGCTTGGTCGGGTCTTGATTCTTCATTTGCGCGATCATCAGCCGCAGGAAATCATCCTGACCCAGCATTTGCTTGGGTGGTGGCGGCAGCACCGGATCGGTATTGGTCGTCGCGGTCGTGCTTTGAATGGTGGTCATTTCGTCAGCCTCGTTTATTCACCCAGCGCCAAGGTGCGCATCATCATCTGTTTGGAAGTATTGAGGACTTCCACGTTGCTTTGGTACGAGCGCGACGCGGAAATCATGTTGGCCATCTCCTCCACTGGATTCACATTCGGCAAATTCACATACCCATCGGGGTCGGCCAGCGGATGATCCGGCCGGTGCTCGCGTCGCAACGGCGTCTGGCTCTCCACGATGCCCAATACCCGCACTCCCGCCGCCTCGTCGCTGGCCGCATCGAGTTGGGCGGCGAAAAGCGGTTGCCGAGCGCGATACGTGGCGCCGGTGCTACTGCTGATGCTGTCGATATTGGCCATGTTGCTGGCCGTGGTATTCAGGCGCACGGTCTGAGCATGCAGCGCCGAACCCGAAATATCGAAAATCCGAAACAACGACATGCTCACTCTCCTTTAATAGCGTTCAACAAGCCCTGGACCCGACTGCTCATGAACCGCAGACTGGCCTGATAGCGCAGCGCGTTATCGGCAAATGCCGCTTTCTCTTGTTCCGGCTCCACTGTATTGCCATCAAGGCTCATCTGCGTCGGCGTCCGGTACAGCAATTCGCCGGCATTCTGACCCCAAGGCAAATGGGCGGCGTGCGTATTCTTGAGGGTTCCCGCTCCATCCTGCGTCTGGGCCAGCGCCGCCGCGAAATCCAGATCGCGCGCCTGATAGTTGGGCGTGTCGGCGTTGGCCAGATTGGCCGCCAGAACCTCGGCGCGCCGGGAGCGCAATTCCAGAGTCTGAGCGTGGACGCTCAAAGCCCGTTCAAAGTTGATACCCATGCTTGGGGCCTCCGGTTTCAGCCAGTTCCGGGACGATTGCCGGAAAAATGACGGATTCAATGTCGGGAGGGTAAGAAGCAAAGGATGTGCCGGGCTTGCAATATTCGGCTTGACCCGAGAAATCGCCAAAACCTGGCGCGAATCATGCTTGTTCCAATCTGATCAACCGTCTAAGCCCCCACACCCTCCCCACAAGGGGGAGAGGGCGAAGGCTTCAACAACAGAGGATTAAAAAAAGAGGTGGTCCCATGCGAACCCGCATACGGTTTTCGCTCATATTGCTAATGAGTAGCTGCGGACTGACGGCGCCCGCGTTCGCGCTGGCCGACGGGACCATTCAGCACTTGGACGCCATCCAGCAGACGGTACGGACCTTTCTCCTGGAACAGCACCGCGACCGCGCCGAACCGCCGCAAATCCGGCTGCAATCTCTGGATTCCCGGTTGCGACTGTCCTCATGCGGCAGCCCCCTGGAAGCCTTTCTGCCCAGCGGAGTGAGAACGGTCGGCAACACCTCGGTCGGCGTGCGTTGTCCCGGTCCCCAACCCTGGACCATCTACCAGAACGCCAACGTCCAGGTGTTCGACCATGTGGCGGTGGCCGGCCGTGTCCTGAACCGGGGAACCATTCTGCGCGCCGCCGACCTGCGCTCCGAACGCCGCGAGTTGTCCGCCCTGACCAGTGGCTACGAAACCGTGCCCGAACGGTTGGTCGGCAAACGCTTGCAACGCGCCCTGACCGCCGGCGCGGTCATCCCACCGAACGCGGTGCGTCGGGTGCCGGTCGTCCGCCGCGGTGAGACCGTCACCATCGTCATCGAAAACCAGGGTATGCAAGTCAGTTCCAGCGGCGCCGCTCTCGACGACGGCTACCTGGGCGAGCGCCTGCAAGTGCGCAACCCCAGCTCCGAACGCGTGGTCGAAGGCGTGGTCGCCGAGGGACGACGCATTGAGATTGGCCGGTAGGTTGAATTTCCGCTAAAGTTCCAACCGGTGCGGCCGATAACAGAGATGAACTTGCAATTAACCCGATGGAGACCATCATGGCCATCAATCTTATCAACGGAATGTACGCTCCACCTGTTCGCTCCAGCGGCGGCCAGGTCGACCGGGTCGCCCCGGCGCGACCGGATCAGGTTGGTGCCTTGCCGGATCAGCCAGTGGCCGAGGTCGACAAGGTGGACTTTACGACCAACTCGCTCAACCTGCGCCAGATGGAAATGCAGAATCCCGAGCCGCCGGTCGACCAGGAACGGGTCGCCGCCCTGCGCAAAGCGATTGCCAGCGGCCAGTACCCAGTGGATTCAGGGCGAATCGCCAGCAAACTGCTCGATTTCGAAACCAGGCTGTTCGCCTAGACGGGACCGACGATGCTGGAAACCCTGCTACGCGAGGAGCTGGCCGCCGTCGAAGTACTACGCGACTTGCTGCGTCAGGAACATGACGCCCTGCGGACCCGCGACGCACCGACGCTGGAGCGCCTCGCCAGCGAAAAACAAACCTGCGCCGACGGACTGCGCGGTCTGGAAACCCGCCGGCTGGATGTTTTGCGCGAACGCGGGCTGGCCGCCGAACCGTCGGGCTGGACAGCGATCCTTGCCGCCGCCGCGCCCGCGGAACGCGCGATTCTGGCCGATCTGGTGGCTGCGTTGGAACACGCCGCCGCTCAGGCCCGCGACCAAAACGATATCAATGGCGCCATCATCGCCGCCAGCCGCAGTCACGTCGAGCGAGCGTTGGCGATTCTCAGCGGCCGCGATCCGCTGGATTTTCTCTACGACCAGGACACCCGCAAGGTGTTCAGCAACGACACCGCCCCCATCGCCAAGGCTTGAGCCGGCTTGAGCCCGCCGGTCGCCCGGCCCGCCGTCACGACTTACAACACCACGCAGTGGTTCCGCCCTGCTCGCTTGGCCCGGTACAAAGCTTGGTCGGCACGCTGGAACACGATCTGTGGAGAATCGTCCGGCATAAAACCGGCCACGCCGCAGGAAATCGTAATCGGCGGATGAGCCTCGGCCTGTTCGAATCCAGGCTGGGCGATACTCAAGCGAATTTTATCCGCCAGTCGCAAGGCCGCCTGTGGGTCGGCGCCCGGCAGCAGCATGACGAATTCCTCGCCACCGTAGCGGGCGACGAAATCGGTGCTCCGCACGCAGCCGACGAGGTGTTGGGCCACACCCCGCAACACGGCATCGCCCACGGCATGACCATATTCATCGTTGACGCGCTTGAAGTGATCGATATCCCAGAGGAGAAGACTCAACGGTGTACCGAACCGGCGCCAGCGCTGGAACTCCTGTTGCAGGCGCTCCTGATACGCCAACCGGTTACCGACTCCAGTCAGCGGATCGCGCAGCAATGTCGCGTTTTGTTCCTCCAAAATCCGGCTGAGTTGCTCCTTTTCCTCATTTAGCCTCAGTACCTCCCGTTGGAGATCCTCGATGAGTCGACTTTGAGTCAGTCGATCCTGCCCGTCGACATCCATCCGAGAGGCGCCGGCCAGTGACGATGGCTCCCTGCGCATGGCCCTCTGGCGCTTCCGCCATCCGCGCAAGCCGAGATGAGAAGCAGCAATCGAACCGATGGCGGCCAGCGCGGTCGCCGAAACCACCCACGGCTCGGGGTTCTGCGACAACCCCCATAATTCCGTCGATCCCCCTCCCGCCACCATGGCCGAAGCGCCACGCCAGACGCAGGCCAAGGCGAACACCTGGCACGAGCGTTCGAGAAAGCGAGTCATGTTAGGAGCTTCCATAATCATCACCTTTTTTAGTGGTCCTTCTCAGGGCAGCCAACGATTCGGAATGATGATCGTCCAAGGCGGCGTCGGGATTTAGGCAAAAAAAATGCCACTATATGGCATCACACAAATAATAAAAATTTAAGTTTAAATAATTAGTTAAATCATTAAATCCAGGTCCTTGGATAGGTCGACCACGTGGAAATCACAGACAAACTGGATAAGGTCAAAATTTTGACCCGGTCCCCAGCGGACGGCGGTGCCGACGGCTCGTCAAATCGTTGACGCCCTCCACCTCAAGAATCATCCACTCTCTGGTCTCACTCCGCCGCCATCATCACCATCATCGTGACAGGTTTTTGGCGGCCAGCCCGCCACCGACTTGGCCAACCCATCACCGATACCGATCATTTCCTATCCATTCCTTTGAAAATAAATAAAAACCCGTAGATAACCACCGGTGCCTCAACGGATGGCGCGCTAGTTGCTTTAGAGGGGTTCAGCCTATTTTCTCAAGCCTCGGGAGCGGACATGGCCCAGAAAGACGACGCCAAACCATCGGCAAAAGGTTCTGGCGCAAAAAAGATGCTTTTTCTCGTGATCGGGATCCTGGTCCTGGTTGGCGGTTCCATCGGCGCAACCCTGTTTCTCACCGGCGCGCTGCATCAGAAAGCCGCCGCGGAGGATCCTCCTATAAGTTACGCAGGCACGGGTCAACCCCCGCTGAGGATATCCAGGCAACCCCCTCTCTACCAACCCCTCGATCCACCGTTCCTGGTGAATTACGAAGATCAGGGTCTGTTGCGGTACCTACAGATCGGCATCACGGTCATGGCCAGGGACCAGATGGTGATCGACGCCACCCTCAACAGCATGCCGCAAATCCGCAATGACCTCATCATGCTGTTCGCCGACCAACGGCAGGAAGTTCTGGCGAGTCGGCAGGGCAAGGAAGAATTGCGCCTACAGGCCTTGGAACAGATTCAGGCGATTCTGAACCGGGAAATCGGCCATCCGGGAATCGAGACCCTGTACTTCACTACCTTCGTGATGCAATAGCGCCATGTCCACCGAAGAACTCCTCACCCCGGACGAGCGCGCCGCGCTCATGGAAGTCGTCTCGAAAAAGGTTCGCGGCGGCATGGGATCGAGCGCCTTCCGCGATGGTCCCCTGCCCTACGATCTGGCTAGCCAGGATTACGCCATCAACAGCCTGCTGCCGGTTCTGGACACCATTCACGAGCGCTTCGCCCACCGCTTGCGGATCGGCCTGTTCGATCTGGTGCGCCGGGATTTGATCGTAACCGTCGGCGCCATCGAACGATGCAGCTACACCGATTTGACCACCTCTTTGAGTACGCCCTGCAGCGTCAATGTCGTCAGCATGAACCCACTCAGCGGTCCGGCCCTGCTGGTCTTCGATCAAGAGCTGATTTTCATGATCGTGGACACTTTTTTCGGGGGGGCCGGACGCCTGTACAAATCTCCCAGCGTCCGGGAGTTCACCACCACCGAGACCCGCTTTATCCAGCGCCTGCTGAAACTGTCTTTCGACTGCCTGGAAGAGGCCTGGGAACCGTTCACCCGAATCCAGTGCGCGCACCTGAACTCCGAAAACAAGCCGCAATTCATCACCGCGCTCAACCCGACCGAACTGCTGGCGGTCAGCAGCGTCCACATCAGCCGCGACAATCTGTCCGGCACGCTGCATCTGGCCTTGCCCTATTCCATTCTGGAGCCGATTCGAGCGGCTCTGCTCGACAGCCTTTGCAAGGAACATCCGAACCCCAGCCCCCAGCTCACCGAGCGATTGTACGCCGGGGTTCGGGACAGCGAAGTCGACGTGCGCTGTTTTCTGGCCGGATTCGAACTCCTGTTCGGCGAGCTGCTGGCGCTCAAGATCGGCGATGTCATTTCCGTCAATATCCCCTCCGAGGCGACCCTGCGAGTCGAGAACGTCCCGGTCTACAGCGGTCACTACGGCGTCGCTCAGGGCTGGCGCGCGCTCAAGATCGAACAATCGCTCGGTCTGCCCGGCGAGTGGAGCGACCCCCCGGCGACACCCCCACAGGACTTCGCGCCGTTCGCGGCCATGGCCTGATCGACGCGCCGCCCGACTCGCCATCGTCAACCACCGATCATCAATCCGCCTGCAAGAGAACCCCGCGCCATGAGTTCTGCCGCCGAAACCCTGGATCAAAATCCCGCCACCACGCCCGACACCACCAAGGAGTCGCCGGGCACCCACTCCGAACCCAACCTGGACCGCGTGCTGGACATCCCCATCAATCTGTCCCTGGAACTGGGCCACACCCGCATGAGCATCCGCGAACTGCTGCGGCTGACCCAAGGCTCGGTGGTCAAGCTGGATCGGCCCGGCGGCGATCCACTCGACATCCTGGTGAACGGCTGTCTGGTCGCCCGCGGCGAGGTGGTGGTGATCAACGAGCGCTTCGGCGTGCGGATCACCGACATCGTCAGCCCGGAAGAACGGATCCGGCGGCTGCGATGAACGTCGGACGCGCCATGGGTATGGCGTTGCTGGCGTCGCCCGGCTTGGCGCTGGCGGCCAGCGACGAATCGGCGCGCGCCGGGGCGTTCGCGCTCGCCGATGGTTTGGGGCTGCAAATGACCCTGGGCTTGACGGTGGTGCTGGCGGCGGTGATCGGTTTGAGCTGGCTGCTGCGCCGCCACGCCCTACCGCGCGGTGGCGCGATCCAGGTGCTGGGCGGTTTGCCGCTGGGGACCCGGGAACGCCTGCTGCTCGTCGAAGTGGAGCAGGTTCGCCTGCTGATCGGCGTCACCGCCACC
>JRYF01000805.1_pt1 | contig 11040 bp, 12 predicted proteins | sample 235331 | NCBI WGS metagenome assembly JRYF01 (sample SAMN03074217, study PRJNA261475) | activated sludge metagenome | biome: Wastewater Treatment Plant; feature: Wastewater; material: Activated sludge; isolation source: activated biomass of a wastewater treatment plant treating hydrocarbon... ... | reverse complement strand
GCGCCGCCGCGCGAGAAGGCCGTCGCATGGGTCGCGGTGCCCGACCTGGGGCGGGCGGTCGAGCTGCTCGGGCTGGCGCGCGATACGCTGGACAGCCGGCTCGCGGCCTTCGAGTACCTGTCGCGCACGCAGGTCGACCTGGTGCTGCGCCACGTGCCCGGCCACCGCGACCCGCTGCCCGGCGCGGCCGGCGCGGCAGGCGGTTACGTGCTGGTCGAGCTCGCCGACACGGTGCACACCGGCCGCCTCGGGGCCTTGCTGCAGCAGCTGCTCGAACAGGGCGTGGCCCAGGGTTGCGCGCTCGACGCGGTCGTCGCCACCAGCGAGGCGCAGGCGCAGGCGCTGTGGCGGCTGCGGCACAGCGTGTCGGAAGCCAACCGGGCGCACGGCATTTCGCTGAACCACGACGTGGCCGTGCCGACATCGCGCGTGGTCGATTTCGTCGAGCGCGCGACATCCTGCGTGCGCGGGCGCTTCCCGGCCGCCGAGCTCAGCATCGTGAGCCACCTGGGCGACGGCAACGTGCACTTCCTGGCCATCTTCCCGCGCGCGTTCTGGTCCGCGCAGCCCGACGCCGAGAGTTACGGCGCGCAGGTGCGCGAAGCCGTCTACGAGATCGCGATGGCCTGCGGCGGATCGTTCAGCGCCGAGCACGGCGTCGGCCAGATGCTGACCGCGCAGATGCAGCGCTTCAAGTCCGGCGCCGAACTCGGCCTGATGCGCCGGCTGAAGGAGGCCCTGGACCCGGCCGGCCTGCTGAACCCGGGCAAGGTGCTCCCCTGAACCGGCAGCCGGCCGGTGCGCCATGCCCGCGGCGCTCAGGCCAGCCGGAAGCGGCCGTCGTCGTCGCGCCGCACGCGCCCGGCGGCGATCAGCTCGGCCAGATGCTGGCCGATCGACCGCGCCTCGGCGCAGTCGATCCACAATTCCTCGGCATGCGGCGGGTACAGCAGCCGCTGCCGCACCAGCGCATCAAGCGTCTGCGGGCCGGCGGCCAGCATCTGCAGAAGCCGCTGCTCGCGCTCGTCGATGCGGGCGGCGAAGGCCTGCAGCAGGTCGAGGAACTGCGCGCGGTCGTGCACCACGCCCTTGTGGTGCGAGGTGATCCAGCGCGTCGCGGGCAAACCGGGCAGCCGCGCCAGCGTGCGCCTGAAGTCGGCCAGGCTGGAGGTCGCATCGCCGTAGTAGGGGCCGAAGCTCGACAGATCGATGTCGCCGATGAACGCGATGCCCCCGGGCTCGACCAGCAGCACGCAGTGCCCGGCGGTGTGCCCCGGCATGTGCACGGCGCGCACCCGCACGCCCCCGCCCAGATCCCAGACCGCGCCGTCGGCGTAGCCTACGGCATCGGGCCGTGGCGCGTAATGGAAGTCGACCTCGATCTTGGCGCGCAAGGCATCGAGCACCGGCTGCGGGTAGCCGTAGTGCCGGCTCAGGCCTTGCCAGCTGCGCGCCGCGTCGAGATCGGCGGCGTGCACGTGCACCGGCTTGCCCGGCATCAGGTGCAGGCCGGCCATGTGGTCTTCGTGCACATGGCCGAGGATCACGAGGTCGGCAGCGGCCAGCACCCCGGCGATGCGGTTCGCGACCCGGGGCGTGTCGAACGCGGCCGTCGCGTCCGCGCCGCGCACCACCACCTGATTGCCGTCGGGGTACTTGCCGGACTTCTCGCCGAAGTGGACGCGAACCGGGCCGAAGTCGGCGCAGGACAACTCGGACATCGAGGTCAGAGTCCGTTCACGGTGCTGCGACCCTCGTGCCGGCGGCGCCTTCAGCAGACCCGCTTGCTGGCGAGCTCGAACGAACTCGCTTGCCGTGAGCCGGGCAGCGTCGCGCTGTCGATGCGGCGAGCCAATCGTCGGTCGTTGCGCATCACGGCGGAACGAAACGAAAGACGGGCCACAGGGGCCCGTCGCCTCGGGTTGCTGGCGGAAAGGGAGGGATTCGAACCCTCGTCAGGGGAGAACCCCTGAACCGGATTTCGAGTCCGGCGCATTCGACCACTCTGCCACCTTTCCTGCGCGTGGTCGCCGCTCGTCGCGGCAAGCTTTGAATTCTAGCTCAGCCGACCGTGCGCAAGCTCAGCCTCGCCAGCTGCTGATCACCGGGCCGGGTGTGCCAGACCTGCCCCGGCGCCAGCGGCCAGGCGTCGGTCAGGGTGCCTGTGGTGACGACGTCGCCTGCCAGCACACGCTGGTGCGGCGTCGCTTGCGCCATCGCGTCCAGCCACAAACGCAGCGCGTTGACCGGCCCGTCGAGCACGTTGGCGCCGCGGCCCTCGTCGACCTGCATACCGTCGCGATCGAGCCGCATCGTCATCGCCGCCAGGTCCTTCGCCAGCGTCGGCCAGCCGGCCACCGGCATACGCGGGCCGACGAGCAGCCGGCCGTGCAGGCCGAAGTCGGCCACCGCGTCCGCCGCGCCGTCGAAGCGCCAGCCGGCCAGGTGCGTGTGCACGACCTCCACACCGTGCGCGACCCAGCCGAGGCAGCCGATCATCGCCGCCTCGTCCATCCCGGCCTGCGGTGCCGCGGCAAACCCGAACACGATCTCGGGCTCGATGCGGGGCTGCACCAGGCCGGCCAGCGGCAGCTCGGCCGCGTCGGTGTCCAGCAGGGTCAAGGTGCTGTCCCACACGCGGGCCCAGATCGGCTGATGCACGCCGTAGCGCGGCCAGATCATGCGGTTGGTGAAGCCGATCTTCCAGCCACGGGGCTGCTCGCCCGTGGCCATGCGCCGGCGGTCGGTTTCGGCCGCGACACGCCACGCCGCCGGCAGGTCGAAGCCCGGCCAGCGTCGGCTAGGCGCCTCCAGGCAGACGCCGCGCGCCCGGGCGTCGAGCAGTTCACCCGCGATGCGCCCGACGGCGGCCGCGTCGATCATGGCCGCAGCACCTCCAACCCGCCCAGATAGGGCCGCAGCGCCGCCGGCAGCGCGATGCTGCCGTCGGCGCGCTGGTGGTTCTCCAGAAGCGCGACCAGCGTGCGGCCGACCGCCAGCCCCGAGCCGTTGAGCGTGTGCACGAACTCGGGCTTGCCCGGCCGGCCGTCGGTGAGCGGGCGGTAGCGCGCCATCATGCGCCGCGCCTGGAAGACCTCGCAGTTGCTGCACGAGCTGATCTCCCGGTAGGCGCCCTGCCCCGGCAGCCAGACCTCCAGGTCGTAGGTGCGCGCGGCCGCGAAGCCCATGTCACCTGTACAAAGCAGCACCACCCGGTAGGGCAGCTCCAGCCGCTGCAGGATGGCTTCGGCGTGGCCGACCATCTGCTCCAGCGCGGCGGCACTGTCCTCGGGCCGCGTGATCTGCACCATCTCGACCTTGTCGAACTGGTGCTGGCGGATCATGCCGCGTGTGTCGCGCCCGGCGCTGCCCGCTTCGCTGCGGAAACACGGCGTGTGGGCCGTGAGCCTGATCGGCAGCTGCTCGGCGTCGAGGATGGACTCGCGCACCGTGTTGGTCAGCGGAATCTCGCTGGTCGAGATCAGGTACTGCTCGGCGTGGTGGCCCTCGTCGCCACCGCGCGTGACCCAGAACATGTCGTCGCGGAACTTCGGCAGCTGCCCCGTGCCCTCGAGCACCTCGCGGTTGACGATGTACGGCGTCCAGCACTCGGTGTAGCCATGCTCGCCCGTCTGCACGTCCAGCATGAACTGCGCCAGTGCGCGGTGCAGGCGCGCCGCCGGCCCGCGCAGGAAGCCGAAGCGCGCGCCGGCCAGCTTGACGCCGGTCTCGAAGTCCAGACCGAGCGCCGCGCCGAGGTCGACATGGTCGCGCGGCGCGAAACCCAGCTCGACCGCACCGCGCGGCGGGCCCCAGCGCCGGACCTCGCGGTTGGCCGTCTCGTCCTTCCCGTCGGGCACGTCCGGCTGCGGCAGGTTGGGCAGCTGCATCAGCAGCGCGTGCAACTCGGTCTGGATGCGCTCCAGCTCGTCGGCGAGCGCCTTCTGCGTGTCGGGCATGCCGGCGACCTCGGCCATCAGCGCGCCGGCGTCCTCGCCGCGCGCCTTGGCCTGGCCGATCTGCTTGGACAGCTGGTTGCGCCGCGCCTGGAGTTGTTCGGTCTCGGTCTGCAGCGCCTTGCGCCTGGCCTCCAGCGCGCGGAACGCCGCCACGTCGAGGAAGGGTTGCGGCGTCCGTCGCCGCTCGAGCGCGGCGACGACGCCGTCCAGGTCGCGGCGCAGCTGGTTGATGTCGAGCATGGTCGGTCCGGGTTCGTGTTCGGTCGGTCGGGGCGGGTGCCGGCGGTCGGGTCGAGCCGCCGTGGGCGCCGGACAGGGGCGGCGGCGGGGGCTGGCGCTGGCCCGGCGCCGCGGTCACGATCGCTCGGCGGCCTCGGCCATGCTGCGGTTGCCCAGCCCGCGCGGCAGCGGGAAGCGCACGTCCTCGCGCACGCCGTCCATGGTGCGGATCGTGACCGCGCCGAGCTCGCGCAGCCGCTGCGTGACCTGCTGCACCAGCACGTCGGGCGCCGACGCGCCGGCGGTCAGGCCGACGCGCGCGCGGCCGTCGAACCAGGTCGGCTCGAGGTCGTCGGCCGCGTCGACCATGTACGCCGGCGTTCCCAGGCGCTCGGCCAGCTCGCGCAGGCGGTTGCTGTTGCTGCTCGTCGGGCTGCCGACGACGATCACGATGTCGACCCGCGGCGCCAGCAGCTTGATCGCGTCCTGCCGGTTCTGCGTCGCGTAGCAGATGTCCTGCTTCTTCGGCTCGCGCACGTGGGGGAACACGCGCTTGACCTCGGCCAGGATCTCGGCCGCGTCGTCGACGCTGAGCGTGGTCTGCGTGACGACGGCCAGCTTGTCGCCGCGCGGGCGCACGCGGGCGACGTCGGCCACGTCCTCGACCAGGTAGATGCCCTCGCCGAGCTGCCCCATCGTGCCCTCGACCTCAGGGTGGCCCTTGTGGCCGATCATGACGAACTCGTAGCCCTCGCGCGAGAGCTTGGCGACCTCGACGTGCACCTTGGTCACCAGCGGGCAGGTGGCGTCGAAGACCTGGAAGCCGCGCTCGGCCGCTTCCTCGCGCACCGCCTTGGACACGCCATGGGCGCTGAAGACCAGCGTCGCGCCCGGCGGCACGTCGGCCAGGTCCTCGATGAAGATCGCGCCCTTGGCACGCAGATCGTTGACGACGTAGGTGTTGTGCACGATCTCGTGGCGCACGTAGACCGGCGCGCCGAAGCGCTCCAGCGCGCGCTCGACGATCTCGATCGCACGGTCCACCCCCGCGCAGAAGCCGCGCGGTTCGGCCAGCACGACCTCGTGCAGGCTCTCGATGTGCGCGCCGGCGGTCACAGCACCCCCAGCAATTGCACCTCGAAGCGCACGGGCTGGCCGGCCAGCGGGTGGTTGAAGTCGAACAGCAGCCAGTCGTCGCCGGCGTCGCGCACCACGCCCGCGTAGGCACCCTGGCCGTCCGGCGTCGGGAACTGCACCACGTCGCCGATGCCGTAGTCGGCGTCCGGGTCGCCCAGCTCGCGCAGCAGCGCGCGCGCGACACGCTGCAGCAGCGCCGGGTTGCGCTCGCCGAAGGCGGCGCCGGCCGGCAGCTCGAAGGCCTCGTGCGCGCCCTCGGCCAGGCCGATCAGCCGCGCCTCGATCGCCGGCGCGAGCTGGCCGCTGCCGAGCGACAGCGTGGCCGGCTTGTCGCCGAAGGTGCTGACGAGGTCGGCACCCCCGGCGTCGGCGAGGCGGTAGTGCAGGGTCAGGAAGGACCCCGGCTGCACGGTGTTCATCGGCTCGGGCGCAGGCCATGCCGGCGCGGCTAGACTGGGCCTGCATTCTACGAAACCCCTCACCGCCCCCCTGACCGCACCCGACGATGGGCCTCAAGCAGCTCCCGGCCGACCAGCGCCCGCGCGAGAAGCTGCTCGCGCGCGGTGCCGGCGCGCTGGCCGACACCGAGCTGCTGGCGCTGCTGCTGCGCACCGGGCTGCCCGGGCGCGGCGTGTTCGCGCTCGCCGACGAGGTGCTGCAGGCCTTCGGCGGTTTCGCCGGCCTGGTCCAGGCCGATGCGGCCACGCTGGCGCGCATCAAGGGCCTGGGGCCGGCCAAGCGGGCCGAGCTGGCCGCGGTGATGGAGATGGCGCGCCGCGCGCTGGCGCAGCAGGTGGCGCAGCAGCCGGTGTTCGACGCCCCGCAGCGGGTCAAGGACTACGTCGCGCTGAAGCTCGGCGGGCGCGCGCAGGAAGTGTTCGCGCTGCTGTTCCTCGACAGCCAGCACCGGCTGCTGGCGCTGGACGAGATGTTCAGCGGCACGCTCACGCAGACCAGCGTCTACCCGCGCGAAGTCGTCAAGGCGGCGTTGGCGCGCAACGCGGCGGCCGTGATCCTGGCCCACAACCACCCGTCCGGCGTCGCCGAGCCCTCGCGCGCCGACGAATACCTGACGGCGCAGCTGAAGGCCGCGCTGGCGCTGGTCGACGTGCGCGTGCTCGACCACCTGATCGTCGGCCGCGGGCAGGTGGTCTCGCTCGCCGAACGGGGGCTGCTGTGACGGCGCGCCGCCCACCCGCCGGTGTGTCGGGCCTGCACGCCCTGCGGGCACTGCACGACGAACTGCGGCGCCGCCAGGCCGAAGCAGCGGCGGCCGAGGTGGCGCGCGAGCGCGAACGGGCGCGCGTCGAGCAGGCCGGGCGCGCCGAGCGCGAGGCCTTCGTGCGCGCGGTCGGCCCGGTGCACGCGCTCCCGGCGCGCGGGGCGCGCGGCCGGGCCGAGGTGCATCGCCCGCGCCCGCCACCCGAGCCGCGCCAGCGTCTGGCCGACGAGCGCGCCGCGTTGCGCGAGGCGCTGTCGGACGAGGTCGACATCGCGTCGCTGCTGCTGACCGACGATGGCCTGAGCTTCCGCCGGCGCGGCATCGCCGAGGACGTGGTGACGCGGCTGCGCCGCGGCCAGTGGGCGATCCAGAACCAGATCGACCTGCACGGCATGACGCGCGACGAGGCGCGCGAGGCGCTGGCCGCCTTCGTGCGCCGCATGCACCGCCACGGCCACCGCTGCGTGCGGGTGGTGCACGGCAAGGGCCACGGTTCACCCGGCCGCCAGCCGGTGCTCAAGGGCAAGGTGCAGCGCTGGCTGGCGCAGTGCCGCGAGGTGATCGCCTTCAGCCAGGCCAGCGCGCCGCAGGGCGGTGCCGGGGCCCTGATCGTGCTGCTCGACGGGCGCGCCTGACACCAGCGCGGCGCCGGCTCAGCCGCCCTTGTTGCGCATCCAGTCGGCGGTGCCGAAGAAGGCCTGCGCCAGCCGCTCGGCAAGCGCCGGGGCGAGCGCGCGCTCGTGCATCGCCTGCACCATGCAGGCCATCCACTGGTCGCGCTCGGCGATGCCGATCGGGTACGGCAGGTGGCGCGCGCGCAGCCGCGGGTGGCCGAAGCGCTGCGGGTACAGGTCCGGCCCGCCGAGCCAGCCGCTGAGGAACCAGTACAGCTTGTCGCGCGAGCCCGTGAGCTCGGCCGGGTGCAGCGCGCGGATGCCGGCGTAGGCCGGCTCGAGGTCCATCAGGTCGTAGAAGCGGTCGACCAGCGCCCGCACGCCGGCATCCCCGCCGACGGCCTCGTAGGGCGTCGGCGGCGGCGGTGCGTCGTTCGTCACGGGCGGTTCTTGCGCGGCGGCCGTCAGGACGCCACCAGCCGCTGCGCGAGCTGGCCGATCGCCACCGCGGCCGGCGCGCCCGGCATGGTCTGCACGAGCAGTTCGCGCTTGAGCACCGCCTCGCGCACCGCGGCGTCGGTCGGCAGCTCGCCGACCAGGTCCAGCCGCAGCGCGTGGTCCAGCGTCGGGTTGACGTAGCGGTCGACCACCTGCTGCAGCTGCTGGCGCACCGTGCGGCCCTCGCCCGGGCGGCGGATCTGGTTGACGACGAGCCGGATCTCGCGCCGTTGCTGGGTCGTCGCCAGCACCTTGATGGTCGCGTAGGCGTCGGTCAGCGCGGTCGGCTCGGGGGTGGCCACCAGCAACACCTGCTGCGCCAGCGACACCGTGTACAGCACGACGTCGGAGATGCCGGCGCCGGTGTCGAGCAGGATGTGGTCGAAGCGCGGCGCCACCTGCTCGACGATGTCGAGCAGCTTGTCGCGGATGTCGGGCGTCAGGCGCGAGTACTCCACCAGGCCCGATCCGGCGAGCAGCACCGAGAAGCCTCCTGGCGCGGGCAACACCGCCTGCTCCAGGCTGGCCTTGCCGCCGAACACGTCGTGCAGCGTCAGCTTCGGGTGCAGGTTCAGCACCACGTCGAGGTTGGCCAGGCCGAGGTCGGCGTCCAGCACCAGCACGCGCTGGCCCAGACGCGCCAGGGCGGCCGCCAGGTTGGCGGCGACGAAGGTCTTGCCGACACCGCCCTTGCCGCTGGTGACGGCCGTGATGCGGCCGCGGCCGGCGGCGCCCGGGGGTGCAACCCGGGCGGCGGCGGGCGTGGCCGGTGCAGCGTGCGGGCCGTCGCTCATTCGAAGTCCTGGAACTGGGAGGTCTCGAACAGCATGCGTTTCTCTTCCGCGGTGACGACGGAGACGGCGGTCGGCTCCAGACACACCAGGTTGCGCCCCTGCGCCTTGGCGCGGTAGAGCTGCTGGTCGGCGCGCTCGATCCACACGTGGGCGTTGGAGCGCACCCACTGCGGGGCGAAGGCGCCGCCGACGCTCACCGTCACCGACAGCGTCAGCGCCGGCGACACCGCCACCGGCATCTGCGCGACACGGCGGCGCACGCGCTCGGCGACCGCCTCGCCGAAGGCCGGCGCGCAGTTCGGCAGCACGATCGCGAACTCCTCGCCGCCGATGCGCGCGACCAGGTCCATCGGCCGCACGCACTCGAGCAGGGCCTGGGCGACGGCCTTGATGATGAGGTCGCCGGCCGCGTGGCCGTGGCTGTCGTTGACGCGCTTGAAGTGGTCGATGTCCAGCACCAGCAGCAGTGCAGGCTCGCCGCTGCGGGCCACGCGGTCGACCTCGCGCGCCAGCGCCAGCTCGAAGCTGCGCCGGTTGGCCACGCCGGTCAGCGCGTCGCGGCTGCTGAGGTCGACCAGCGCATCGACCACCTCCTGCAGCCAGGCTGGGCTGCCGGGCTCGCCGGTGGGCGCCGGGACGCCGGCCTGACGCAGCAGCTGCAGCGCGGTGTCCAGGCGGATGTCGTGGGCGGAGGGCCGCAAGGTTTCGCAGGCGTGGGCGCGCCGGGCCAGCGCGGGCCGGCAGTCTAGCAGCGCAAGCCGGGGCCGGCGCCGCGAGCACCTCCGCCCGGCGCAGGGGTCAGGTGGCCCGCCGGGCCGCCCGGGCCCGGCTGGCCTACGGTCCGCGCCGCAGCTGCCGATAAAGCGTCCAGAGCTCCGTCCACGAGCCACCGCCGACCATGCCTTCATCCGACCTGCCCGCTCCCGCCCGCCCGGCCCCGCCCGTCGCCGAGTCCGAGTTCGTGCTCTCGGCGGCCGACTTCGAGCGGGTTCGCGTGCTGATCTACCGGCACGCCGGCATCAGCCTGCACGCCGGCAAGCAGGCGATGGTCCACAGCCGCCTGTCGCGCCGGCTGCGCGAGACCGGCCACCGCAGCTTCAGCAGCTACCTGCAGACCCTGGAACAAGGCGGCGGGCCGCAGCAGGCCGGCGAATGGCAGGCCTTCGTCAACTGCCTGACGACCAACCTGACCGCGTTCTTCCGCGAGGAACACCACTTCCATCTGCTGGCAACCGAGCTGCAGGGTCGCCCGCGGCGCACCGGCAACCCGCTGCGGATCTGGTGCAACGCAGCATCGACCGGCGAGGAGCCCTATTCGCTGGCGATGACCGCGATCGAGGCGATGGGCGCCGACCCGCCGCTGCGGGTGCTGGCCACCGACATCGACACCCGTGTGCTGGAGACCGCGCGCCGCGGCGTGTACGCGGCCGATTCGCGCGGCCTGGACCCGGAGCGGCTGCGCCGCCATTGCCTGCGCGGCACCGGGGCCAATGCCGGCAGCATCCGCATCCGGCCGGAGGTGCAGCGGCTGGTCGAGTTCCGCCCGTTCAACCTGGTCGGCGACGCCTGGGGCTCGCTGGGCGACCCCTTCGACGTCGTCTTCTGCCGCAACGTGATGATCTACTTCGACGCCGAGACCCAACGGCGGGTGCTCGAACGCGTCCACCGCGTGCTGGCGCCGGGCGGCCTGCTGTTCGTCGGCCACTCGGAGAACTTCACCGACGCACGCGAGCTGTTCAGGCTGCGCGGCAAGACGGTCTACGAACGCGTCTGAACCCGGCCGCGCCCACGCCCCCTGCCCGAAGTCGCCCCCGATGTCCGCCGCGAGCTCCCCGACCCTGCACGAGGCACGACCTGCGTTCGGCCAGGACGCGCGCGGCGCGGGCTCGGCCCCGCTGACGACGTCGCGCCTGGATCGCCTGCGCGCCACCGCGCGGCGCCCGGGCGAGGCGAGCTTCTTCTTCCACGACGCCCACTTCCGGACCGACGCCGTCAAGGTGCTGCCCGGCGAGTACTTCGTCCACGACGAGGACCTGCTGATCACGACCACGCTCGGCTCGTGCATCGCCGCCTGCCTGTGGGACCGCCAGCGCCGCATCGGTGGCATGAACCACTTCATGCTGCCCGACGGCGGTGCGGCCGGCGCCGACGCCGGCCGCTACGGCTCCTACGCCATGGAGCTGCTGATCAACGAGCTGATCAAGCGCGGCGCCACGCGCGAGACGATGGAAGCCAAGGTGTTCGGCGGCGGCGCCGTCATCAGCGGCATGAGCAGCATCAACGTCGGCGAGCGCAACACGGCGTTCGTGCTCGACTACCTGCGCACCGAGCGCATCGTCGTCGTCTCCAAGGACGTGCTCGACGTCCACCCGCGCAAGGTGTGTTACCTGCCGGCCAGCGGCAAGGCGATGGTCAAGCGGCTGGCGGCGGCGCCGACCGACGCGCTGGCGGCCCAGGAACGCGCCGCGGCCCAGCGCGCGCTGCCGGTGGCCAGCGGCGGCGGCAGCGTCGATCTGTTCTGAAGGCAACCCGCGATGGACATGTCCACGAGACCCAAGACCCGCGTCGTGGTGGTCGACGACTCGGCGCTGGTGCGC
>JRYF01002394.1_pt1 | contig 11043 bp, 10 predicted proteins | sample 235331 | NCBI WGS metagenome assembly JRYF01 (sample SAMN03074217, study PRJNA261475) | activated sludge metagenome | biome: Wastewater Treatment Plant; feature: Wastewater; material: Activated sludge; isolation source: activated biomass of a wastewater treatment plant treating hydrocarbon... ... | reverse complement strand
TTTTTGCAAGAAGTTGAGAGAGGGACGTTTGAGGGGTTTGAGGGGTTTGAATAGTTTGAGGCGTTTGAGGGGTTTGAAGCGCATCAAACAATTCAAACTCATCAAACAATTCAAACAACGAGTTTCATGGGGGTACGGCTCAACCATCTCAACCACCTCAACCACCTCAACTTTGGTTCTGTCAGTCTTAATGCTCATGCCCAATAATCCTCGATTGGTCGGGTATCTCGACCTCGATGACGGCATCCTCATCGAGGATGATGCACTGGCATCCGAGGCGGGATTCCAATCTGGGATTGATGGCCCTATCAACAAAATCTTCTTCTTTATCGGAAATTTCTTCCAAAGAATCTTCACCTTTCAGAATATACACGTGGCACGTGCTGCACGCACAAACGCCGCCGCAGTTGTGGTTGAGGTGAATGTCATTTTCCTCGGTTACTTCGAGAATGGAAGTGTCAACCGGCACGTTTTCGACCGTGACCGGGGGGATGCTAGTGTCTTCGAATATGAATTTTACGGTAGCCATGTCTATTTTTGGTGCGCAAAAGTAGATTTTGTCTAAATAACAAGGTAGTGTTGAAGTGGTTTTTTGCAGGCATAGACTTTTCAGGTGATAAAATGCCGTACTGCGGGCTGGATAAACATGCAAACACCCCCGGCCTCCCGAATTTACTTAGGGAGGCCGGGGGTGTTTTTCGGAAGGACGAATCCTGCATTTCTTGATTCTCAAACCTCAATGCCTCCCCACATAATTCATAGGCGTTACCTGCTTCAACTCCAGCTTCACCGCCTCCCGAACGGCCAGTCCATCAATAAAAGCATGGATTTCGCTTTTTGAAACGGAAGCCTTGCCCCTCGTCAAATCTTTCAGCGCTTCGTAGGGTTGCGGGTAGCCTTCCCGTCGGAGGATGGTCTGAATGGCCTCTGCGACGACCATCCAGTTGGCCTCGAGATCCGCTTCGAGTTTGGATGGGTTGAGCACGATTTTGCCGAGGCCCTTGTGGATGGATTGCAGGGCAATGAGCGTGTGGCCAAAAGGCACGCCCACGTTGCGAAGCACGGTGCTGTCCGTCAGGTCACGTTGCAGGCGGGAAATGGGCAGTTTGTCGGACAGGTGGTTGAAGATGGAATTGGCAATGCCCAGATTGCCCTCGGCATTTTCAAAATCAATGGGGTTCACCTTGTGCGGCATGGCAGAGGAGCCAACCTCGCCTTTCACTGTTTTTTGTTTGAAATAATCCATGGAAATGTACATCCAAAAGTCCCGGCACAGGTCAATCAAGATAGTGTTGATGCGGGAAAGGGCGTGAAAAACAGCGGCGAGATTGTCGTAGTGTTCTATCTGCGTGGTGAACTGCGAGCGCTCCAGGCCGAGGTGACAGAAGAGGAAATCGTTGGCAAAAGCATTCCAGTTCACGTCGGGATAGGCGACGACATGGGCATTGAAGTTGCCGGTCGCACCGCCGAATTTGCCCCGCCAGGGTATCTCGTCCAATTGCCGCCATTGCTCGTCGAGGCGCTCCACGAACACCATGATTTCCTTGCCGAGAAGGGTGGGGGAGGCCGGTTGGCCATGTGTCCTGGCAAGCATCGGCACGTGTGCCCAATCTTCATAACATTGGAACAAACAATCCCTTACTTGCTGGAAATGAGGCAAATACACGTTCCTCACCGCATCCTTGATCATTATGGGAGTGGCCGTGTTGTTGATATCCTGGGATGTTAGCCCGAAATGGATGAACTCTTTGTATTGCCCAAGCCCCCGTGTTTCAAACTGGTTTTTTAGAAAATATTCGACCGCTTTTACATCGTGGTTGGTGGTTTTTTCGATTGCTTTCACCTGCTCTGCCTGCTGCAGATCGAATCCTTCGACGATGCCGTCCAACTGACTTGAATTGCTGCTGTCGAAACCCCGCAACTGTGGCAGGGGAATTTCGCACAAAGCCTTGAAGTACCGGACCTCGACAAGTACCCGGTATTTAATCAACGCATACTCGGAAAAATAGTCGGAAAGTGGGCTTGTTTTGCTGGCATAGCGGCCATCAATGGGTGAAATGGCGGTGAGCATAATTGTCTGTTTTCCGCAAAAGTAAGTCTGAATTTCAAAAATGGGGAAATAATGTACCCACTGGATGGTTGAGATGGTTAGATGGTTGAGAGGGGGACGGCTGAGATTGTTCCATTTTTTGTATCGTCAAAGCAAGGACGTAAGCGTGCAAAGTGTTATTTCAGAACTCCTGACCCAGGCAACAAAAACAAGGGTTTGCAAAGCTCAATTAGCAAAAATTGAGGGCTTTGTTGTTATCGAGGTTGATGGACGGGATTTTGGAGGTGTGAGGGCAAAAATCAGGCAGTGGCGAGTTCAGGCAATTGCCGAAATTGAGGCTTCTGGTAAGCCAGCACGATGTCGGATTTCGGGATACCCCGCTCGGCAAGTTCATCGGCAAGGTGGATGTCGAGGTTGTTTTTCCATATCCTTACCTTTCCGTCTTTGATGTCGAGGTGCAGCTCTATGATGTGGACGAATTTTTTGCCATGCATCCAGCCAGCGGTGACCAATTGAAAACGGTTGTTTTCCTTATCGGCAATTACTTGCATTTCAATGCCGGGAATGGGCTGCCCGAAATTTGCGTAATCCATCAATAAGTCTACGAGGATTTGCTGGTATTTGATTACTTTATCCATTTTACAACTGTTTGATTATCAGTGTCAACAACAACAACGGGTATGTTCTTCAAGGCAATGGTGCGGGCGACGTAGGCTTGTTCAAAATAAAGCACGTAAGCATCGAGCGTCACTGCGAGCACCACTTTCCGTTCAGGTTCGAAGTCGGCAATGGCAAAACAGTAGCTGTCAAATTGGCCAAGCGCTTCGTAAAACTCAACCCCAAATTCGCCTATGAAACTTTTGATTTCAACGGCCAATTTTTCTGCGCCCCGTTCCACCGCCAATACCCGCTCTGCACCTAAATCGGGGAGGAACGTTTTTCCTTCCCAGATAACTTTGTAGGGATCTGCGGTAATTATCCAGCCGTCCTTTTCGAGGGCAATGCGGATTTGGGTATGAAAAAAATCTCTTTTGGGCATGGTTGAGCACAAAAATAGCATGTTCACGTTGAAAAACGCTATCCCTCATGTGGAATTTCTTTTACTTTGAAGTACCGGTTGCACCTGCCGAAAGCGGCCTGCCCGAAGCGGTCTCCCTTTGCCGTTTTCGAGGAGATAAGATGCGACAGCGTACTCAACCATAATGGGAAAACCCTTTCATCGGAACCTGTATCCAACGTATGCAAACCAGTTCGTGGAGTAGTTGCGGCCAGAGTTGGGCTGTGGCGTAAAGTCCCGAAGTCCCTGATACATGCTGCCACCCATCACAAATCGGCCCATAAAGGCTTTTTCCAAACCCAGTTTCAGGCCAGGCTGAAAGCGGTGCATCCACGCTGGGGCTTTATCGAAAGTGGTTCCCATGCCAGCTGTCCAGCTTATGAAGCCCCTGGATGTCGATTGAGTGCTGCTGGCATCCTGTGTCAAGGCCAGTGGATACCAACCGAGGTGCAGCCCCGCCAGGGCACTGAACCCGAATGGCAACTCTTTGGCACCTTGTAAGTTCAGGCCAACACCTGCCATTTTGACGATGGAGACGGTATCCATGATTGTAAGTCGTTCACCGTCAATGTCTTGCCGGTATTCCGTGATAACCATAACGCTGGGAGGAGTCAATTGGTGGTACCAGAGTTCGGGTTGCAAGGCCCACCCGTTATTGAGGGAGCGGCGCAGTCCAAGCCCCAATTGCAGGTAAATGGAAGCGGGAGCAGAGCCGAAAGGGAGGTTATACACGGGCCTTTCCAAATCACTGCCTGCAAACAGCACGAAAGAGGCATTACTGTGCAAGCCCTTGTGCTTTGTCGCCAAGGGATCGCCAAGCACCGCATTGACAGAGGGTGATTCGGTGTTTTGTTTCAAAAAGAAAGGCCCAACCGGCAATGTGGAAAGCAATGTCTCCACATTGCTGCCGTCGGCAGTTTCCATTTGTTGTTCATCTTGATAGTTGGATGCAGTTGCAGCATCTTTGGTGTCGTTATTTTGAGCAGCGGTGTGGGTTTGGGCTGCATCATCAGGCAAGGTCGCTTTGGTGTTTTGCTTGGGGGAGGTCGGTGCCTCGCTTCTGTAATCCATCTTGCCGTCTTTGTTGCCCAGTGCCTTGTTTTTTCTGTTTGGCCCGCTTGCTGATTTGGATGTGGTGAAAGGTATCCTGGCAACTTGGTTATCCATTTTGCCCAGGTCGTTGCCATTCGGAGGTGGTGTTTCACCGCCCATCCGGGAAAAACCATCATCTGACACCATATAGTCGTCCGCCGTTGCCTGATCATCGGGCAAACCAACGAGTACTCCCATTTCCGGCATGGGGTGGGGGAGACTCGATTCTTGGGATAAACCCTTTCCGACATTCTTCCATGCCAACACACTGCCAGCTACCACTATTGTGGCCAACACGGTGAAAATGATGAACTTGCCCAAACCTGCAGCACCGGAAGCCGGGCCGGGAACCCCGCCGATGCCGGTTTCGGTAGCCGGGGCACCCTGAGTGCCCGAAGCGGCATCCACGTCCAGTCGCTTGTTCATGTCGTTCCAAAGCGAATCCGGGTCGGGCACTGGACCTACCTTGTCCAGTTTTGACTTTAGCAATTCATCCAATGAGATTTTGTTCATGATATCAATTCTAAATTGGTCAAAATGGATTTCATCTGCTGGCGTGCTTGATGCAACCGCCAGCGGGAGTTGTTGGGCGTTATGCCCAATTGTTTGCCGATTTCTTCGTGCGAATAGCCATCCACGGCGTGGAGCAGCAGTACAACCCGCAAATGTTCCGGCAGCCGCCGCAAGGCATCCAACAGGTCGGCTTCCGAAAGTTGATCGTCGAGGTAAGTCAGAGCGGTATTGTTTTCCATGGCAGGTGTAATTTCACCAGAGGACGAGTGCCGCTGCCGGCTCCTGATGGCATCAATGCCGGTGTTGATCACAATGGTTTTCATCCAGGCATGGATATTATGCCCGTCAAACTGGTGCAGCGCCTTGAATACCTTCATCATGGCAGTATTCAGGATGTCCCTTGCATCCAAATCGTCGCGGCTGTACCGACATGCCACGGGCCAAAGCAGGGGAAGTGCCGCTTTGTAGAACATCTCCATGCTTTGCCGGTGGCCTTCGGCGCAGGCTTGCAACAGGGCCTTGCTTGTCAGGTCAGTTGGTTGATGCATGTTGAAGCATTTTACTTCAGTATAGTGTTGCATTCGAAGAAGTCGAACAACTGTTCGTTCGGGCGGTTGTTGGTGAATGCGTATCGGATGGGTTTGATGGTAATCGAACGTGTTTCACAGGTATTTTTCAGTTGTTCAACAATGTCAATACCAACAGCCGTGAAGAGGTTTTCGGGAATGGGCGGCAAGTTCAGGTTTTCGGTGTTGACTTGTACGATGCTGTTCAGTGGGTTGCCATCATGGAGGTTGGCATACACGATACTACGTCCCGGGCTATTGTGGATCAAAAAACCGGCACCCTTGAAGTCTGCAATACCCGTGTGAAGTGCAACGTGTTCTCCATTTGCCATACACCCCAAGGTATAGGAGCTGTCTTCTTCCCGCTGTACATACACCTGCCACCGGTGTTGCATGGAGGGGCCTGCCGGTATGCCGGCCCAAAGGTTGCCCATGTAAAACTGGGTGCTGTCACCCGCAGGCTGCCATGTAGCGCCCAGGTATAAGGAAATCCGGGTGCCAATATCCATGTTCAGCTTCTCAAAGTGAAAATCGTGGCTGCTCAATACAGTGGAAAGATCATAAGCCCTGTCAAGGACATAAAAATAAGGGTCATCCTCCATCACCCTTGCCAGAAAACTATGGTCGTTTCCTGCCAGTGAATGTTTGAGAATCAATTGATTATCTTGTTTGTCGAAGGTGGTCTCTCCCCTTGTAGGGCCCCACTGGCAGCCAGCGGATATCACACCTCTGGAATTCATCCTGAAATGGATGGGGCAAAAGGTGTCCGGTGAATCAACCAGAATGATTTCTTTCTTTTCGCAAGAAGCTGCCAGCAGGGCAGCCATCAGTAGTAAGGGTAGGGATAGTCTGCGCATGATATTCATATTTGGTGATGGTGATTTTCCCGGAATAACGGAACAAAAGAGCGGGGCGTTAGTGGAAAGGAAATTTTTTTTTCAAACTTTCCTGCCAGAAAGGTGCTGGGCTTGCAGGTGAACTAAAGGAAGGTAGAAAACCGTGTCTCTTGATGAAGGGCACAAAAAAAAAGTGCCATCACTCGGATGGCACGACAACATAACCATGAAAATAATTAACCAAACTTTATTTGCTTTGGGTTAGGTTTGGGGTTGAACCGGAAGCGTTACAAGCAGGGGGGAGACTAGTAGGCTACCGGTTCAAAGTGTTTCATCGTGTGAGGGACAAAGCGCAGTTTTTAGCATGGCCTCGTGCGGTACTCACTTCGCACATTCAATTGATTTAAAATCGTTTTAATGTTTAACAACTACTATACCAAAATGAAACAGAGGTTAATTATCTGGATATTTTCGATTGTCGTAATTTGTTTCGCTTGCAGGCAAGCACCTTCCGGCCCTCCTTACGACATCGTGCAGAGCGTGGTGGAGGATTCTGTCATGATTGTGGCAGAGCATCCTTTGGCTGCGATGGTGGGCGAGGATATCTTCCGCCTGGGCGGCAACGCTGTGGATGCGGCCATTGCTTCGCAATTCGTACTTGCGGTTGTCTATCCCCGTGCGGGCAACATCGGTGGTGGCGGATTTATGGTTATCCGCATGGCCAATGGCGAAACTGCCGCACTTGACTATCGGGAAACAGCGCCTGCCTCAGCACACCGGGACATGTACCTGGACAGTTTAGGGAACGTAGTCGAGGACAGGAGCAAGGCGGGGCACTTGGCCGTCGGCGTACCAGGAACGGTGGCAGGCATGGAAGCGGCATTTCACAAATACAGCAAACTCAAGGACTGGAACCTATTGCTGCAACCGGCCATCCACCTCGCCGCAAAAGGGTTCGCCCTCACGGAATCCGAGGCAAAACGCCTGAACGAATACGCTCCTGCGTTTGAAAAACACAATGCCGATGCCCGGCCTTTTGTGAAAAAAGGAACCTGGAAAACCGGAGACCTGCTCGTGCAGCCCGACTTGGCCCGCACGCTCGAACGTATTCAGCGCATGGGTGCAAAGGGTTTTTACGAAGGCGAAACGGCTGACCTCATCGTAGCGGAGATGCAGCAGGGCGGTGGCCTCATCACTCTGGAAGACCTGAAAAGTTATGAAGCAAAATGGCGGACTCCCATCATCGGCCAATATAAAAATTACAGGATCATCACCATGCCGCCCCCATCGAGCGGCGGCATTGCATTGGTGCAGTTGCTCACCATGCTAGAGAAATTTCCGCTGCGGGACATGGGTTTTCAATCTGCAACCACCGTCCACGCCATAGCGGAGGCATCGCGCAGGGTCTATGCTGACCGGGCAGAACACCTCGGTGACAATGACTTCTTCCCTGTGCCAGTGGACATGTTGCTCGACCCCACCTACATCGTTGCCCGCATGAAGGACTTCAACCCCGAAAAAGCAACTCCGAGCGGGGAGGTTGGCCAAAAAGTGAAGATAGGTTTGGAGACTTTTGAAACGACCCACACGTCCGTGGTAGATTACGAGGGCAATGCAGTTTCCGTTACCACCACCCTGAACCTGAACTATGGCTCAAAAGTAATCGTGCAAGGTGCCGGTTTTTTCCTCAACGATGAAATGGACGATTTCAGCGTCAAGCCTGGCGTACCTAACTATTTTGGCCTCGTTGGGGCCGAAGCCAATGCCATTCAGCCTGGCAAACGTATGTTGAGTTCCATGACACCAACCATCGTCGAGCGGGATGGAAGCCTCCACCTCGTGCTCGGCGCACCGGGCGGCTCCACGATCATCACCTCCGTTTTGCAAACTTTCCTCAACGTGGCAGAACACGGCATGACCCTCGACGAGGCCGTTTCAGCCCCCCGCTTCCATCACCAATGGTTGCCCGACCACATTACCTGCGAGCGGGATGCCATTGACACGCTCCATCGCAAAACACTGTGGGACATGGGCCACTCCCTGCAAAACGTGGAACGCATGGCGCTGGTGAAAGCTATCTTGGTGCTCCCCGATGGACAGCTCCACGGTGTGGGCGACCGACGGAATCCCGACGACCATGCAGAGGGATATTGAGGGTTGGATGGAGGGGGTTTGGAATAAAAAATCCCGCACCTGAAACAGGCGCAGGACGTATTGAAGAAGAGAATAGAATAATCAGTTAGTTAAGCTGACAGTGCACAGGGAACCTGGCAAAGGATAGAGGTTCCTGCGTGCAAAGTCACAAGTATAGAATTTCCCGCACGTCGTTTTCGTCTTCAATTTTTTTGTTGACGGTTTGGAGAACAAACGTGTGTTTTTTATTGCCTTCGGCAATTTTGTTGAAATCCTCCGGTCGGAAGACGGCGATGGTGTTTTCGTCGGTCACCAGCCAGAGCAGGTTTTGGGAATTTTTATCGAAACGCAGGCGTGTGCCGTCCTCGGCGAGGAAGCGATAGACAGTGTTCCTGTTTTTGTCCACCAGGTAAGCGGTGGTGTTTTTGAAAGACTTGCCTTTTTGATCTGTGAACGAGGCGGCCAGTTGGATCATATCGGGCGGCAGGGGCCGGTCGCAGTTCCAGATACCGAAGTTGGTGGCAGCGAAGCGGTTGACAACCTTTCGCTTGATGATTTCCTCGGTGGCGGCGTAGTGCAGCCCTTGCCGGCGCAGGCTGGCGATGTTCTCCTCAAAGGCTTGACGGGCCACTCGTTCTTCCTCCTCGATGCGTTTACGAAGGGCTTCTTTTTGGGCCGCCAATTGTGCTTCCCTTGCCTTGGCTGCTTTTTGCCATGCCTCAAAGTCCCTGTTGAATGCTGCCATGGCCTTGTCGTAATCGCTGCCGCTCAATACGGGGTTCACGACAACGGTGAGCGATTCGCCGCTTTTTTCGAGGGTGAGTTCGTAGTCCCTGTTGTTGAGTTTGCGGATGGAAAGGCCAGTCACGTTGCTGAACTCTCTTTTCAGGCGGTCAGGCGTAACGCTGGACTGGGGGCTGAGTTGCCATAGCATTTTCTCGTATCGCCGGTACATCTGGCTCAACTCGGCTTTGGCGGGGTTGAAGGCCGTGCTGTCGCCTTTGGGCGAAAGTGCGGGCGGGAAAAGGTCTTTCATGTCGAGGTCGAATACATAGTCGGAGCTATTGGCTTGCAGGGGCTTCATCGGTTCTTTGGCTAAGGGGATGGATGCCTCGATCCTGGCCATTTCAGTCGTCTTGGTAACGGAAATGGCCTGCATTTTTTCCGAAAAAGCCTTGCTTGCCGGGTAAAGGGGGTTGTTTTCGTCCAGGTTCACCAGTGCCTCATCGTCTTCCAGCAACTCCATCCGGTCTATTTCCCGATAGACCCAGGCACGTTTCGATTCGTCCAGTTTGTAAATGTTGTAGTCGTTGGGAACTTCGAGGGAGGGAGGTACATTGACCCTCGATACCAGTTCGACATCAATGGCCTTGCCGGGGGCCATGTTGACCCGCTTGCCGTCCTGCTCTGCAAAAATTTCGATCATTCCGGCACTTTCGAGGTTGTAAGTCACCCCGGCGGAATCGTAGGTCATCGGGATTCCCGAAATGAAAAAGTCAACGAAATCGTGCATTTCACGATAGTGGAGCGTTACTTCTCCCGACAGGGCACGCCCATCGCCATCCACAAATGCAGCAGCAGGAACAATCAGTTTGGAGCCGCTGGGGTATTCATAAACCCCACCCGCCGTTGGGTTGACCACATATTTCGCAAAAGTCGGTTTGATGCCGTCAAAGGGAGGAGCAATGAAGGATTGCGCAGCAAAAAAAGCCTGCTCCCGCTGCTCATATCCACCCGATGGTGAGATGATTTGCGAAAAGAAAAACAACCCTGCCAGCACGGCAGCTACTGCCCCGGCCAGGTAAAACAACCTGCGCACCATCGGGCGGGGACGCTGCTCGGTTTTGAAGCGCTTGAGCAGTACATCGAAGTTCTTGTGCCGGGCTATTTGGCCGGACGTAGGTTTCGGGGGATTCAGCCGTATGTCGTATTTCTTTTTCATGCTGATAAATTTTGAGTGCCTGGAGTTTATTGGCGCTTGGTTTTTTGATTTTCCGAATGTGATGTTTTTACTTGTTTGGGGTTTTAGGGTTCTTCCAGCTTGCACCGGGTTTCGATGATTTTTTTCAAACGTTCCAAAACACGGTAGGTGCGGACTTTGGCATTGCTTTCCGTGATGTCCAGCAGGTCGGCGATTTCACGGAAAGGGCGCTGTTCAAAAAAACGCAGCTCAACGATTTCGAGGTCGGCTTCTTTGAGTTCCTCCAGCGCCGGGATGAGATAGGGCCGGAATTTTTCAAAATTGTCCTCTTCCATTTCATCGAACAGGCTGCCTATGCTGGCTTCTTCCACGCTCACGACCCTGGACCTTTTGGTCTGGCGGTAGTGCTGCGCCACCTCGTTGGCGGCGATACGGAACAGCCATGCCGAAAAAGGCACGCCCCGGAAGGTGTAGTCACCCAATCTTTGCATGGCTTTCAGAAATATCTGGGAACACAGGTCGGCACAGAGGGCCTCGTCCACGGTACGGTTATACACATACTGGAATACCGGCTCGAAATAGCGGTCGTAGAGGGTACGGAAGCGGGCAGGGTCGGCTTGGGCAGATTGAATCTCGGCCCATTCGTCCTGCATCGCATCGTCAGAAACAGTCCGTCGGAAGGAATTCATCAGCCCTTCATTTTTCACAAGGGTACGACTTATTTGGATATTTGTGAACATTCAACGCATTGTTCAACGATTTGGGTATGGCCGGTTGCCTTGATTTTTTCTTCAACGGCCCTGTTTGCCGGAGATTGAAAAGGCCCCTTCCAGCTACACCAAACATTCGGTAAATGTAACTGCTTAGGAGGGTGC
>JRYF01001019.1_pt1 | contig 11050 bp, 6 predicted proteins | sample 235331 | NCBI WGS metagenome assembly JRYF01 (sample SAMN03074217, study PRJNA261475) | activated sludge metagenome | biome: Wastewater Treatment Plant; feature: Wastewater; material: Activated sludge; isolation source: activated biomass of a wastewater treatment plant treating hydrocarbon... ... | reverse complement strand
CGTCGCCTTTGACATAAGGTATGCCTTGTGTGCCGGGCGTGTTCAGAATGAAAGAAATATAGTCGTGGGCCGGGTCTTCTGTCGGAGCGGCATAAATGGAGCCGACGATGAAATCCGCATTGGCCAACTGGCTGACAACATTGGATGCGACGAAGCCACCCGTCGGCACTTTTATAGTCACCTGCATCGAGGAGGTGATGTTGTTGGGGAAAGTCCAGGTCGTATCGCTCAGCATATTCACCTGGTAACGGCCATTGCCGAGGTACAGCAAATCGTAAGTAATAAGGCAGTCCGGTGCTGCGCAACCACTGAGGTTATACGTCCCGGCAAAGCTCGAACAGTTTTTAATGATGTCCCGCACCCAGAAGGAATAAAGCCCCTCCGCAAGGCCGGAAAAAGTAGGAGAAGATTGCCACGGGCCGCTGGGGTGGGTGGCATATTCCAGCACTCCGCCTTGCTGCGGCACGGCATTGATAGTGATGCTGCCATTGGCTTCGCCACAGTCCGGCTGTACGAGGTCGGCTCCCAACACGACCGCTGCCAAAGGGCCTTGCAGTTCAAAACCGCCCACAACGACCTGGCATATAGCCGCAATGTCCCTTACTGCTATGTTGAAAATATCGCCCGATGCAAGGTTGGGAAATATAGGACTGGGTTGCCAAACAGTTTGGTTGTTGCCGTGATTGATGGTGTATTGCAAAGGCAGGCCATTGCTATTGGTCGCCACGATTTCGATTTGGCCATCGGCAACACCGCAGGCAGAAGGGCTTTTGAGAATAATATCGAAAACTTCTATCCCACAGTTGCTCGATGGAAGACAATTGGCAGCAATAGCGTTGAAATTTCCGGTATAGGCATTTCCGAACCCTGCACCAATGACCGTAATGGCATTGCCCACGTTCACGCTCTGCGAGTTGGGCGGCATAAAAGGATCGGTATTGTTGTCAACAAGTTCAAGTGAACCCGTGCAGGCGCCCGTATTGATAAAGTTGAAAATGGGCACTTCCACGCCATTGTTGAAAGTGATGGCACTGGTGGCACCTTGCAGGCCGAAATTCACGTAGTCGAAAACTGGGTTTTCGCTGGGAGCAACTACCGTGCCTTGATGGGTCCAGTTACCTGCAAGGTTCGTCACCGCACCAACGGTAAAACCACCGGTTGGTACGCGCAGCGATACTTGCGCAGATGGCACGGCGTTCATGGGCGGTGCCCAGGTCGCATCGGGCCTGACAAGTACCTGATAGGTCACATTGTCCGTGAGGAGCCTTACCTTGAATTTAACCTGCGCCGTCAGGGAAAAACAGAACAGGGCGAAAACGAGTGTCAACAGAGGTTTCATGTTGTGACATTGAATGATTCCGAATAACGCCGCACCCTGGTGTCGGTGAAATATTCAATCGTGCAGCATAATATATGCTCACGCACAACAGGCTACACATGAGCGCTGTGGATTGAACGCACCGCATTTTCGGAACAAAGGACACTGCATCCCGGCGATTCTGCCAGGGGAGCACCTTTCGTTTCAGATACCAGAAAACAGCAAAAGGGGGAAGGGTAAACGAGGGGGGAGCATTGACAAAAAAGTTGTCGGGAATTGGTTTTTCAAAAACAAAGCCAAAAATTTATTTCATTGATTATCAGTATTTAACGCACTAAATTTACCTCACCGGAGAACAGTACGACTTCCCCGTCCACGAACTCCACGTTCAGGGAATAGAGGTATGTCCCCGTGCCGGCAGGCTTGCCCCGTGCCGTACCATCCCATCCGAGCTGCGGATCGCCGGGATGGAGGTCTTTCTCGCTGGAATAAACCATGCCGCCCCAGCGGTCAAAAACCATCATGGATTGTATCGCCGTCACTTCAAAGCCTCCAAAGGGTTTGAATATGTCATTGATGCCATCGTTGTTGGGGCTAAAGGCATTGGGAATATAGATGTCCCGCGACACCCTGACTCCAATGGTCAAATTGTCTTCCATAACACAACCCACAGGATCGGTCATGCGCAGGCGATAGGTCGTCGTCTTTTTGGGGCTTGCCACAGGGTAAGAGCAATCGCTGCACGAAAGACCTTCTTCAGGTGTCCAGGACAAAGTCACGCCGCCCAGTGGGAAGATATTGGGGTTCAGTTTCACTTCTTCACCATATTTAATGGTAAAACCTTCACCCAGTTCCAAGTACATCGCCTGTCTGGCCGGCAACAAAAAGTCTTCTGATAGGACGCAGCCTTTTGAATCCGTGATTATCAATTGAGTCGGCAATCCAGGCACAAGTTCAAAGGTCATTCCGTCGCCCATGTCAAGGCCGTTGGTCACCTCGGCCTGCCAGGGTTCAAAGGCATTTGAAACGCCCATGATGTTCAGGAAGCCCATTTCACCGAAACACCTCGGTTCGGTCAAGCCATAGTCCACTTCAATAGCAGACGGTTCTTCCACAAAAAACTCCGCCACTTCGTGGCACACGCCGGTTGCGTCGGTCAGCGTGACGGAATAATAACCCGGCCCAAGCTGCCAGGCCGAAGAATTATGGAAAGTAGAAACATTGGAAGACCAGGTATAGGTGAACGGAGGATTAGGCCCCACAGGATAGAGGTAAATGATTCCGTTTTGTGCTCCATGACAAGTAATGTCCCGGATATAAGGGTTGGGATAAATGACCGCAAAAGAGCCGACCGTGACGCTGCCGGATGTTTGGCAGCCGTTGGCATCCACGATGGTCACCGAATAGGTTCCCGGGTCGAGAAATCCCACAGAAGGACTGGACACCGTTGGGTCGGTTGACCAAAAATATTGAAAACCTGCACCCGGTGTGCCGCCCTGCACCTGATTCACGTAAGCAACACCATCGAGGCTGCCATTGCAACTGGCATCATAAGCAGCCAGTTCGGCAGTGAGTGGAGCCGGTTCCTGAACATTCAGGTTTTTTTGCTGGGTGCTGTCCGTTATATCTTTTACTTCAAATGTGTATTCTCCGGGAGCCATGTTCTCAAAAATGGCAACCCCCTGATAATCAGCAATCAGCTTGCCCCCTTGTCCCCCTGTCGTTGCATTTTGCCAGTTGACAATGTAAGGCTCATTACCCCCAAATACCTGCACGAGAATGTTGGTGTTATCGCCGTGGCATTTCACGGGATTGTTTTCCGCCAATACATATATATCCAACGGATCGCATTCAACACTATACTCAGATGTGTTGCCGATGAAAGCGTTCTGGCCGATACCTGCGCCCAGTATGGAAAAGAAATTGCCGATGTTGGCGCTGAGCGAGTTGGGTGGCAGGAAAGGATCGCTCTGGTTGTCCACGATTTCAATGTCGGCGCAGCCGAGCGAATTTTTGAAGCTGAAAAGCGGAAGTGGCGTACCGTTCACGTAATGCTGATCGGAAAATGGCTGGTTCAGCGTGAAAGTGAAATAATCATAGCCAGGGGCCTCCACCGGTGCAACCACAGGCGAGAACGAAGTCCATACACCGGTAAAACTTTGCAGCCCGGTAATGGTCAATTTGCCCGTGCTGGCACGCAGCGTGATCTGGGCACTACTGGTCACGCTCATCGGTGGCGACCAATTGACGGCAGGAACGACGGATACTTTGTAAGCATCCGATCCGGGAATTTGTTCGAGTTTTCCCTGGATTTGCGAAAACGCAGGTACGAAAAAAAGCAGGGCGGGGGGCACGAACGACAAAATGCGATAAATGTTCAGCATAGTTCGTGCGAATTTAGGTTTCAAATCGCTTTGCAAGAACTATGCTAAACCTGCTGCATTTTACTGCCTTCACCGGGCAGTTTTTTTTGATTTAAACAAACATGAAATGCGTAAAAAAATGCCTTGCAAACATTTGAGGCACAATCCCTGAAAATGGAAAAGGGCCGAAAGAAAAATCTTTCGGCCCTTTCCATTCGTGTTTTTGATGTGAGAGCCGGCTTACTCGACCCTTGCCAACACCGTGTTAATAGAGATCAAAGCCTCTTGTGCCGGATCTAGCGGTGCGCGCTGCGACACTTTCAACTCCTTGGCCGAACAGTTAGCCACTTTGAAAATGTCCGGCTGGCGGTCTTGGTAGGTCAGGGTCAATTCGTCCCCTGTCTCGCTCAATGCCCAAGTGCCCTGCACCTGAGTACCGCTGCTCGTGTTCAACCAAACGACTTGCCCATCGGCAGTGAAGCTGTACTGCGAGCTTTCCACTTCGAGTTTGGTAAGTTCGACAACCGTAGGCGGCAGTTTGTCGGATTGCACATCCGTCGTACTCACCTTCCAGGTGCCTTCCAGATTGCATTTGCCACCACCTCCGCCATCGCTTTGGCAAGCCTGAAAGGTGAGCAATGCAGCGCATGTCAGTAAAAAGAAACTCAGTTTTGTCATGTGAAATTTGAAATTAGTGAATTGGTGAATTTGTAATTGGCAAATTGGGTATCCTATCTCATTGCTGTACATTTTTTTTTCCCGCTGATTTCGCAGATGTTCCGCTGATTTTCGCAGAGCAGCCATCCGCGTAATTTGCGTTCAAATCTGTGTATTCTGCGGGAAAGTAGGTTCTTACATGGCCAAGATAAAAATGTCCAGTAGTATGGTATCCTAAAATACTGCAAATTAATTTCTTTCAACGTTCCTTAATGTTTTTGCCCTCCCCGCCGCCTTTGTCAAAGACCACCCACTTGACCCTGGAATTGAATGTACTGTTGACTGAACCAACGGAGAGTTCCTCATGATCCCAGATGCTGACCGTGATCTTGTCACCTGGTTTGATGACAGATTCTTTTGGCCAGAGATATTGCTTGAGGATGTTGCCGTTGTTCGCCACAGGGTATTCTGACAAACAACTGCTGCGGTCGGCTGCACGAGTTGAGGATGAACAGAAAGAGTGCCCAATGAAGTATCTTGGCAACATGGCTGGGAATTTGACTTTCGCTATGATACATTCACATTTCCATAAATATGCCAGATACATCAGGGCTTTGCGAATGTCCGACATTGTGCTGAAAAGCACAAAAGCAGTTTCGGTCAAAGTTCAATAACAAACTCGCTCACAGTGCCCAAAGTGAAGACCCCCACTCCCCCCTCCATGTTGGTATGGATGATGACAGGTTCTGCAAAGGGGTTGTCCCTGGCATTGTCGCTGAGGTGGAGCGAGCGCACGAAGAAGTATTGGTCGGGACTGATGGAGCGCAGCCGAACCAGCACCCGCATATCAGGGAACCCCTGAAAATACTGGTACATGCCCACCCGCCATTTGAATTTTTTGCCATCAAATGAGTCGTCCCTGATGTACAGGCCTCTTCCAAAATTTTCACTAATAGGATCTACAATGTAGGGATATAGCTCAAAAGCCTCGGTGGAGTCAATGTAGAAAAAGAGGATAGCCTCATAAAAATTTTCGACACCTGCGGGGTCTTCCCACTCGATGGTCACCAAATCCACCTTATCGCCTTCAAGGGTCAAGGCTCCATCTTTTTCATAAGTAGCCGACAGGATAGGCACCGTGACAGGCATGGTTTGCTGTGCCATGACATCGGCGTATTGCGGAGCAGACACCCTCAATTCGTACTGATGAGGAGCGTGGGGAAGGGGTTCTGCCAACTGGGCGGAATACCATTCCTTGCTTTCATCAAAAGACAGGGTGGCCAGGAAGTTTCCGTCCCGGAACAACTGGACACTTGCATTTTTCACCGGTGCAGGGTCCACCTTGTCCAAAATACCTACAGTGTTGACCACATAAGCCCAGACGATGGTATCCCCTGCGTTCCACTGTGCAGTTACCGCCAGCACGGGAGTATGAGGGGGCAATTTGATGGTTACGGTCTGCTCGAAGAAATCATCGGAGCAGCCGCACAGGGAAGCAGCACCCAGCAAAAAGGCAATAAGACGATGGTATTTCATGTGAATTTTATTTTTTGAAACCTCCGGCTCAAAACTTGAAATTGTAAGCCACTGAAGGTATGATGGGGAACAGGCTCACTTGCCGGAAAGCCCGGTTCCGGTTGCGGTCATACCCTTCGTAAATAAAATAGGGGTTGGCTCGGTTGTAGGCATTGTAGGCACCGAGTACCCAGGTTCGCTCGAAGTGTTTTTTCTTTTTGAAAAATTCAATACCCAAATCCAGCCGGTGATAGGAGGCCATTCGAAAGGCATTTTTTTCACCGATGCCCTGAACATCGCGAGGATAAAACCCATCGGAGATACCGTCATAAAACACGGGTGTCTGGTAACGATAAACGGGCAGGGTGATGGAATTGCCAGTACCATATACCCAGGTGGCCGAGATTTGCACATCCTCATAAAGTTTGTAGGTCATTACCACTTCAAAGTCGTGGCGGCGGTCGTATTTGAAAGGAAACTTTCTCCCGCTGTTGATGTCGGCGAACTGGCGGTTGGTCCAGGAAAGGGTGTATCCGACCCAGCCGGTGAGTTTTCCGGTTTTCTTTTGCAGAAAGACCTCGGCGCCATAACTCTCGCCGGTGCCCTGGGTCACCTTGTCCTGCCAGTCGGCATTGAAACCCAGGAAACTGGAGCCTTCCCGATAGGAGATTACATTGTTCATCTTTTTATAATACCCCTCCAGGCTGAACTCCATGCCATGTCGGAGGGTTTTGGCGACCCCGACGGCAGGTTGCCAGGCGGTTTGGGGTTTTATGCGGGCGGTGCTGGGCACCCACAGGTCGGTGGGCAGGCTCAGGCTTTCGTTGGTCAGCAGGTTGATGTATTGGGCCATGGTGGCAAAGGAGGCCTTCATGGCCCAGCCCTTTGGGAGCAGGTAGCGCAGGCCGAGGCGGGGCTGCAGGTATTTGTAAAAAGTGCCTTCCACCAGAAACCCGGAGGCGTGGACACCCAGATTGACTTTCAGGGCACCGAGGCTGATGTCGTCCTCGGCATATAGGGCAAACTCGCCCGACCGGCTGCGCAGGGACCCCAGCGTGGTGTCAATCTTGTCGCCTTCAAAACGGAAGTTCAGCACCATTGCACCGGGGTCGTAGGTATGGTGGGTAGCCGCTGCCCCGAACCGGATGTAGTGCCGGGGGTTGGGGATGTAGTCGAAATCCGTTTTGGCGGCCCAATCGAATATCCCGGAAAAGTATTGGGCACGGTAGGAGTTGAAGGTGTTCAGGTATTTGTCCTCCACGGCGGCCAGGAAGTTGAAGCGGAAGCGGCTGTATGTGAGCGTGGTATTTGAAAACAGCTTGTTGGTTATCATCCAGTTCCAGCGTGCGGCGGCGGTGATATTGCCCCAGTCAATGCCGGCATCGGTGGCATAGTAACCTTCCTGGTATCTGTCGCTGTATCGGGCACCGAACACATCGGAACCCGTGTATGCGCTCAGGAACACGCGATGGCGCTCGTTGATTTTGTGGTTGACCTTGGCATTGAAGTCGTAAAAGAAAAGGCGCAGTTTGATGTCTTCTCCATCTGTCGCCTGCGCCTGCACCAGGGGCTTGAACAGCAAATCGGCATAAGTGCGGCGGCCTGATACCATGAAAGAACTGCGGTCTTTCACAATAGGCCCCTCCAGCGTCAGGCGGCTGGCAATCAGCCCGATGGAGCCTTCGCCGTGAAACTCCCGCATGTTCCCTTCCTTCATATTTATTTCAATAACCGAGGAGAGTCTGCCTCCGTACCTGGCAGGGAAACCGCCTTTGGTAAGGGTCACATTTTTGATGGCATCGGAATTGAAAACCGAAAAGAAGCCGAGTAGGTGCGACACATTGTAAACCGGCACGCCGTCCAGCAAAATGAGGTTCTGGTCGGGGCTGCCACCGCGCACATAAAGGCCGTTTTGGCCCTCGCCACCCCCTTGCACGCCCGGCAACAATTGAAGAGCTTTCAGCACATCCACCTCCCCCAACAGCGCAGGGATGCGTTCAATCTGCTCTATGGGCACCGATACGCGGCTCATCTGGGAACTTTCCTCTATCCGCTCCACCTTTTCGGCCACTACTTCCACGGTGGCCAATTCGATGGAAGGCGAAAGCCGGATGGTCAGCACGGTATCGCGCTGGAGGAAAAATCGAAGGATTGTGGACTGATAGCCAATATACGACGCAACCAAGTCCACCGTGTCGGAGGGCAATGTGAGGCTGAAAAATCCATAGGTATTGGAGGTGGTGCCATCCAGGGTGCGCAGGTCGAACAGGTTGGCGGCGATGAGCTTTTCCCGGCTGGCCGCATCCTCTATGTATCCACTGATGGTGAACTTTTGCTGCGCAAATCCGCAGATGGGAAGTCCAAAAAGCAGTGTGAGGAGAAGTCTGATTTTCATAGAGGGGGTTGTTGAATGCGTAGGATATTCATGTACCAGAAGTCAGGATAACGAATGTATTTTTCATTAGCTGCTTTCTTAACAAAAAATTGCTGAAGGAGGGATGAGGAGGCCGTAGTGCCGGGAATGTTACGGGGTCGCTTAAAGCGCCCCCGTAACTTGGGCTGGCGAGAGAAAAGTTACGGGGGCGCTTGAAGCGACCCCGTAACTTGGCGGGGAACCATCAAAAACTTCGTTCTTGCGCCACTAGGCTTTGCCTATGGCATCCTTGCTTTTTAACGGGATCAGGCTTTTTTTTTGATGTTTTCCCCGCCTTTGTCATTCCCTCCAGGGAATCTGCAACGTTGTGTTGGCTGTACCGTTATTTAAGTGCGGTTGGCATGCATGGTTTACTTCCTGACGTAGCAGAGCCTGCCCCGGTTCATCGGGGTCCCCCGGAGGGGATGACAAGGGCGCGGGGAAGGGGAGGGAAGGGGAATCGGCCTTGCCTCATGGTCCCCGGCCTTATGATGGAGCGGGTCTTTTTTCCCACAACCCTATCCACCTCCCCTACCCTATCCCGCTTACTGACAGGGGATTACGATTGGGCCGATCAAAATCAGCAGGAAATTTAACCGTGATTTGATTTTCATTTTATACTTTTCGCCTCGAAGTAATTTTTTTCAAACATGAATACCATAACGCTCGAAAAAGAAACCGTCATCATCAAGTTTGCCGGGGACTCCGGCGACGGGATGCAACTCACCGGCGGCCTGTTCACCGACGACACTGCCATATCGGGCAGCGACCTGGCCACCTTCCCCGATTTTCCCGCCGAGATACGCGCCCCAGCGGGCACACTGGCAGGCGTATCAGGTTTTCAACTGCACTTCGGAAGCCGGGAAATTTTCACCCCCGGCGACCGCTACGACGTGCTCGTGGCCATGAATGCCGCAGCGCTCAAGGTCAACATCAAGGAATTGATGCCCGGAGCCACTGTCATCGTGAACGAGGACGGATTTGATTCCAAAAACCTCCGCCTGGCCAAATACCCCGATGGCGTGAACCCGCTGGAGGATGGCTCACTGGCCGGCTACCGGGTCATCAAACTGCCCGTGACCAAAATGACCCGCGAGGCGCTTAAAAATTCGACTCTCGGCACCAAGGAGCAAGACCGCTGCAAAAACATGCTGGTGCTCGGCCTCTTGCTCTGGCGCTACAACCGCAGCCTGGACACAACGCTGAAATTCCTGCACTTCAAGTTCAAAAACAAACCCGACATACTGGCCGCCAACGAGGCCGTGCTGATGGCGGGCTACCACCTGGGCGACACCCGCGAGGACTTCACCGACCGCTACGATGTGAAACCCGCCCATTTGCCGAAGGGGACTTATCGCAGCATCATGGGCAACGATGCCCTGGTACTGGGTCTTGTCACCGCAGCAAAAAAGGCCGGTCTGTCCCTGTTCTATGGCTCCTACCCGATCACGCCCGCATCGGGCATACTCAACAGTTTGGCGAAGCTCAAAAACCTCCGCGTGAAAACCTTTCAGGCCGAGGATGAGATCGCCGCCATCTGTTCGGCCATCGGAGCCAGCTACGGCGGGAACATCGGCATAACGGGCACCTCTGGCCCCGGCATTGCCTTGAAGGCCGAGGCAATGGGCCTGGCCGTTATGATGGAGTTGCCCCTCGTGGTGGTCAACGTGCAGCGGGGCGGCCCGTCCACCGGCCTGCCGACCAAAACGGAACAGTCCGACCTGCTGCAAGCCCTTTATGGGCGCAACGGAGAGTGCCCTGTGCCGGTGGTGTCAGCCAGTACGCCTGCCGACTGTTTCGAGGCCGCCTACGAGGCGGTGCGCATCGCCATCCAGCACATGACCCCGGTCGTGCTGCTCAGCGACGGGTATATCGCCAACGGAGCCGAACCCTGGTGCTTCCCCAAAGTGGCGGATATCCCTGAAATCAAGGTCGAGTTTGCGCAGCAAAAAGAAAATGGAGCACCGTTCATGCCTTATGCCCGCGACGAAAAGCGGGTACGGCCCTGGGCCATACCCGGCACACCGGGACTGATTCACCGGGTGGGCGGCCTTGAAAAAGAAGACGTGACAGGCAACGTCTCCTACGATCCCGCCAACCACGAACACATGGTGAGGACACGGGAGGCCAAGGTGGAAATGATCGCCGATTATGTCCCCGAACAAAAAGTGGCGGCAGGCTACGATCACGGCGACCTGCTCATCCTCGGCTGGGGTTCCACTTATGGTGTGTGCCAATCAGTGACGAGGGGTTTGACCGAACTTGGCTACAAGGTGGGCCATGCGCACCTGCGCTACATCCGCCCACTGCCCCGCAATCTCGGCGATCTGCTATCTCGTTACCGCACCGTGCTTATTCCCGAAATCAATACCGGCCAGTTGGCCAAAGTAATCCGTGACAAATACCTCGCCCCCGTGAAGCAGTACAACAAAATCCAGGGTACACCCATCACGAACGAGGAACTGTACGAGTTCGCCATCAAGTTGCTGAACGATTGAGGGAGCTGCGATTCATTTATCAAACTAAGTACCGTGCGAGAAATATGATGTACTGTTTGGATGGTTTAGATGGTTGATATGGTTTGGCACTCAACTATCTAAACCATCTAAACCATCTAAACCGTTTATTTCAATCACGTTTTCAACCAATGAGTCCACTCCGANNTTTCGGAGTGGACTCACCAATCAAAAGGATCATGTCAGTAGATATTCAAAATATGAACGGGGGTGCCCCCGTCGTCCTCAAAGCAAAGGACTTCGCCACCGATCAGGACGTGCGCTGGTG
>JRYF01014841.1_pt1 | contig 11057 bp, 1 predicted proteins | sample 235331 | NCBI WGS metagenome assembly JRYF01 (sample SAMN03074217, study PRJNA261475) | activated sludge metagenome | biome: Wastewater Treatment Plant; feature: Wastewater; material: Activated sludge; isolation source: activated biomass of a wastewater treatment plant treating hydrocarbon... ... | reverse complement strand
ACGTATTTCAGGACAGGTCAAGCCCAAACAAACAACGAACAACGAACAACCTTTGTCACCCCCAAAGAATCGGGGCAGGCTCTGTAAGGGAACGAACAACAGTATGTACAGCAACAAAAAACACCCCCAATGAAACTTCCCTGCAAGACTTTCGTACCTATGGGTACTTGAATTTTGTTCAGGTTTTTATGAAAAAAAGAAGCAATTTATTGGTGCAAATTTCTGTAAATCAACGACTTGAAAAGGGCGGCTCTTGTTTGAATCTTTTTTTTCCGTCAATTAACAATACCAAGATGTAGGGATGTTTACGCCAAAGTACCGTTCTATATTTGCACCATCAAAAAAACCGCTTGGCCTGCCAAGCATACCATGAACAATTGACCGCACCTCGGTTCCCGCATTTTCGACTGGGTGTGCTACGATCCTGTGAATATTGATTCCTACGTTACCAGAAGCCGATTTACGACAACATTCTTACCAGTAGTACATTCTAGGTCTCTCCACCACTATCCCATGAACGAATAGCACATTGCTATAAACCTAATTCATTTAACTCATTATTCCCTGAACCAGGCAACCAGCGCTTGGGATTGAAAGAAAATAGAATGGGCGTTTTCCTTTCTGGATGAACAAGTGGGTATTGTTCTTCTCAAGCAATGCGTTCATATCGTTTCCATTTCTTCCCGTCGGAACAGGCTCTCCGTACCGGATGGCCTCTACACGTTTGCCTGCAAAAAGGATATTGGCATCATTCAAGAATCATTGACTGGTTGGGGAAGCCCAATCGTCGTGTCGTACTATTCATTTAAAATTAAGCCTACAACTATGCTAGATTTCAACACTCAAAAGCGGCAGAGCCGCCGCTTATCACTTTTCCTCCGGCGGGCATTACAGGCTACAACTCCCATGCAACGCGCCCTGAAAACCGGAGTACTGGCAACGGTATTGATCTGTTGCTTTTTCGGACAGGAGTTGAACGGGCAATGTACCCCTGACATCACTCCGCCTACTGCAATCTGTGTCGGGCCTTTCATTATTGCATTGAACGGTTCCGGTCAGGCCACCATCAATCCAAGCGATATTGACAATGGCAGTTTCGATGGCTGTGGTGCCGTGAACCTTGCAGTGTCGCCGAGCCTGGTGACTTGCGCACACATCCCGCTTAGTCCCGTACCAGTGACCCTAACGGTGACTGACATGGCAGGGAACACCAATTTTTGCATCACCACGGTAACAGTGCAGGACAACTTGCCACCGGTGATTACATGTCCTACCAACAGAACGAGAACCTGTACGCAGTCAACTTCGCCTGCGAATACGGGCACGGCCACGGCTGTTGACAACTGCGCGCTTAGCCCAATGATTTCTCATTCAGACCTTAATATTAATGTGCTTGGGCCAAATTGCTACACCATCCAACGCACCTGGTCTGCTACCGATTCTTATTCCAACACGAGTACCTGTATCCAATTGATTACGGTGACGGACAATACAGCTCCCGTATTCACTTCGGCTACGATTCCATCTCCTGTCAGCGTTTCGTGCGAGGCATTTCCACCAGCCATGCCGCCAGCGCAGACTGCAACGGATAACTGCTCCACGCCCACGATCAACTTCAGTACCATCAACGGTCAGGACCCCGACCCTTCCACCTGTGGGCATTACCAATATACTTTTATCCGGATTTGGGATGCCGTGGATGCCTGCGGCAATATTACCTCTCGCTCACAAGTGATTAATGTGAGTGATAACACGGCACCCACCTTTCCTGGCGCACCAGCTAACATGAACGTCTCGGCCAGCCCGACTTGCCTTACCAGCGTTAACTTGTCAGTGACTGCCAGCGACAACTGCGCTGCTGCCCCGTATCTGACTACAGCTTATGAGGTTTATTTGAACACCCCCTGGACGCTTGTGGCAAGCGGTAATGGCTTGAATGCCAGCGGCAATTATCTGCCAGGTAACTACACGGTCATTTTTTCTGCTACTGACCCCTGTGGAAATATCGGCCTGCATACTACCTCGCTGAACGTGGTGGACAATATTGCACCGACGGCCATCTGCCAGGCAGGTACCATCCAGGTGTCCATACCGCCCTCAGGTACCGCTACCCTGTTGCCTTCTCAGGTAAACAACGGCAGCTACGACAACTGTACACCTACTGCCAACCTGACTTTCAGCCTTTCCGGCTCAACCTTCAATTGTGGTGACGTTGGCATCCTATTTCCCAATATAGTCACACTCACGGTGACTGATGCCAATGGCAACTCCAACTCTTGTACGGCCTCTGTGCTGGTGGTGAATAACTCCCCGCCTGCTGTTTTTTGTCAAGATTTAACAGTTACGTTGAGTGGCAGTGGTACGGTTTCCGTCAGTGCCAGCTCGCACGACGACGGCAGCTTTGACCTTTGCGATGCAAATGGCATTCTGACCTTCCATTACGTTGAAATAAACGGCTCATCCATCACACCTGCAACCTCTTACACCTTCGGCTGTTTGAACGTGGGTGTCAACGACGTGAGGGTACGGATAAGGGAAATTGACAACAACCAGGTTCCAGCGTATATCAACGATGGCTTTTGCAATCAAACCGTCACGGTGATTGACAACACACCGCCGATTGCTCAGTGTACTACAAGGACTGTATATCTGAACCAAGCGGGTATGTGGAGCCTGACACCTGCAGACGCAGCAGCAATCCTGGGTTCCAGCTCCGATGCCTGTGGCTTTACGGCTGCTTTCTCGCAGACAATGTTCACCTGCGCTGACTTTGACGATGGCAACCCGCTAAACGGCCCGGAAAGGCAAATCACGGTCACGTTGACCGACCCGAGCAACAATACGGCCTCCTGTACGGCACTCATCGTTGTGCTGGACACCATTCCGCCGATGATTTCATGCCCGGACACGGTTGCTGTGTGCCTGGATGCCAATGGTATCGGGAAGATTTTTGCCGACTCCTTGCTAACGGGTGGGATTTATGTTTCCAGCGGCAACAATGGCTCCTGCCTCGCTGGTGCTACTGAGATTTGCGTTACGGTAACGAATGCAGTTACATTCTCCTTTGACTGGGATTACAGGTCAAACAACTCGGAAGCAGGTTGGGATCCCTTCGGAATCACTAAAAACGGTGTGTTTACACAGTTGACGACAGGTAGTGGATGCCCTGCTTGTGGGTCTTCATGTTCCGTATTCGGGCCTGTGAACCAGTCTGGTACCCACACAGTTACATTGGCTGCCGGTGACGTTTTCTGTTTTTCTGCTCGTACTGCTGACAACTCATTTGGCAACGCCGAAACCTGGATCAAAAACTTCAGCAAAACTTTCACGGGAGATTTTGCTCAAAACAAATGGTCGGTAAGCTCCACCAACTCCGACGGCAAGGCATTCTTCGTGGATGCTACCATCTCCTGCGCTCCTATTACTTACCAGATCTCATTGGACAGCACGACCTGGCAGTCCACTGACTCGCTCTTCTGCGACTCACTCGGTGCTTATGTTAACGCATGGCTCCGTGCGATTGATGGCAGTGGCAATGTTTCTGACACTTGCGAGGTAGTATTGCATGTGGAAGATAAAGAACCGCCGATTGCCGCATGTGATGAAGTGATCATGTCCTTGAATGGTTTGGGTCAGGCTACGGTGTTGGCTACTGCTTTTGAACAAGGCAGCGTGGACAACTGCGGTGGCCCGCTCACCTTCATGATATCGAAGGATGGAGGCTTGAACTTCTTTAATTCGCTGATGTTCAACTGCTCCGAAAAAGGACAAAATGAAATTATTTTCAAGGCAACGGATGCCAGCGGAAATAACGGATTCTGTGTGACTTACATCGTAATACAGGACAACCTGCCGCCGGTAATATCTTGCCCGCCCGCTGCTACCATCGCCTGTGAACTCGCAGGCCTCTCGCCGCCTGCCACGATTACAGGCTTTGCTACCGCAAACGACAACTGCGATGGCCCGGTCACGCCTTTCATCCACAACGAAGTGCCTGCTCCCAATGGCGCAGACTGCTTGACCTTCACGAGGTTCTGGAGAGCGACCGACTCGATGGGCAATACCAGCCAGTGTACACAGACTATCACCATTGTTGATACAACGGCTCCTGTACTTTCCGGTGTGCCGACCAACCTGACCGTGCAGTGTACACCGCCGGCTCCTCCGACTGTGACGGCTACCGACAACTGCAAGGGCACTTTTGCACCGACTTATACACAAACGGACAGCCGTTTTGCTTGTGGTGTGCCGACTGGTTCTGCCAACTGTTTCACACCGGCCCAATGCGGTTTCTACAACTATACCCTGACCCGCACCTGGACGGCTACCGACAACTGTGGCAACACGACCACCCAGACGAGGACAGTCACCGTGCAGGACACTCAGGCTCCTGTTTTCAGCTATACCAACAGCATCCAAGTGGGTAATACGCCAGGCCAGTGCTTTGGCTTTGCTACCGTCAATGTGACGGGTGCCGTGACGGATTGTGCACCATTTGCCAACTTGACCATCACGCATACCATCAACGGTGGGCCTGTGAAAACCGGCCCCAATGCAAGTGGAAATTTCAACGTGGGCGTACATACGGTTGTGTTCACCGCTGTCGACCCCTGCGGCAATACTTCCACGCATACGGTTACTGTGACAGTTCTGGATAATGAAACGCCTACTGCTGCCTGTAAAACAGGGCCGCTCCCAATCACACTGAACAGCAGCGGTATTGCAGCCATCACACCTGCCACGGTGAACAATGGCAGTAATGACAACTGTGGAATTGCCAGCCTGAACGTGTCACCGTCCCTGTTCGACTGCAACACCAGTCCGAACCCGCACCCGGTCGTATTGACCGTGACGGATGCTGCAGGCAATTTCAACACCTGTACAACAACCGTATTTATTACCAATGCTTCTGCTCCGGCCATCGTTTGCCCGGGTGACGTTACTGTGAGTTGTGCTACTTTCAATTCAGCCAACCCTGCCACTTCCGGCGGTTCGGCAACGGCGACTACGGCTTGCGGCCCTGTGGCAACCACTTACAGCGATATGACGTTCAGCGGTTTGGGCGATTGCCGGGTCATCCACCGCACCTGGTCGGCTACAACGGCTGGCGGTACCGCTACTTGCCTGCAAATCATTACTGTGGAAGACAACACGGCCCCGGTATTGTCAGGTGTCCCGTTGAACACAACGGCAACCTGTACTACCATTCCGGCTCCGGCCACGCCAACCGCTACGGATAACTGCGACTCAAACCCGACCATTGGCTTTGTGCAAACCGACAACCGGAACCCGGACCCGAACAACTGTGGTCACTATACCTATAGTATATTCAGGACATGGACGGCTACTGACGATTGCGGCAATAGCTCTTCCGGCAGCCAGACCATCTCGGTCATTGACAATGCTGCTCCGACCACCACGATACCTGCGATATGGGTCATAAATACCGATCTGGATGAGTGCTTCGCAACGGTTAATGAGAACTTGCTGAACTACATCTCCGACTGTGCCGCTGACATGTATCTGACCATCACCAACAATGCACTGGCCGTACATGGCAAAGGCAACGGTTCGGACAACATCAACGGCATCTGGACACCGGGCGACTATCCTATCTCCTTGTCGGTAACTGACCCTTGCGGCAATACGCTGAACTACAGCTTCATCCTGCGCATCCGCGACAACGAGGCACCCCAGGCAGCTTGTTTGCCTGCAACTACCTTGATACTCGACGGCAGCGGTAATGGTGTTCTGACACCTGCCAACATTGACAACGGCAGTGCGGACAATTGCGGAGCAGTCACTTTGAGCATTTCGCCAAGCACGTTCAACACCTCCAATGTGGGCGTGGTGAACGTCGTGTTGACCGTAACCGACGGTGAAGGCAATACCAGCCAGTGTACCACGCCTGTCACGGTCATCGAGCGTGGCACTATCAGCGCTTCCACTTTGACGGGAGGCATGGGCACGACTGTTTCCGTCCCTGTCACCGTGACCGGCTTCGACAATATCTGTGCGGTTTCCTTCTCGCTTCACCTCGTGGGCACGGCAGGTTCCGTGACCGGTGTGAGCGGGTTCGGTTTGCCGGGCATGACAATGGGCGACTTTATGATTACAGGCAACGACATATCCTTTAGCTGGGTGTCGGGTGCGCCCGTTACAGTTGCCGATGGCACACCTATTTTCAGTGTGGATGTATTCCTTTCTGGAAGTGTCGGCAGCTCTTCGAGCCTGATTATTGATGGTACGCCTACGGCAGTGCTGATGGCCCGTTGCGACCTGAGCACGGTTCCTGTGACGACGATGGACGGCGGTGTGACCGTCGTAACGTCTCCTGCAAACGTGTTGCTGTCGGGTACCATCGAAACGGAACTGAGTGTGCCTGTGCAATTGGTGGACGTGGCCCTCACGGGTACGCTTGGTGGCAACCAGACGACTGGAGCGGGCGGTACTTACAGCTTCTCCGTGCCTTCGGGTGCCAACCAGACGCTCACTCCAGCCAAGGACATCAACGATTGCAATGGTATCAACGTGATTGACGTGTTGTTGCTGCAACAACACATTCTGGGCGACCCGGCCAATCAGTTGCCGACACCTTACCGCCGTATCGCTGCCGATATCAACAACGACGGAACCATCAACGTACTCGACCGTCTGGAACTGCACTTGATCGTGCTGGCAGGTCTGCCTTGCATTGGTTTGTCGAACAATACGTCCTGGAGGTTCGTACCTTCTTCGTATGTGTTCCCCAACCCGAACAATCCATTCCCGTATCCGCAGACCATCAGCTACACCAACGTGATGTCCCCACAGGTGGGTGATTTCATCGGTATAAAGATTGGTGACCTCGACCTGACGAACAATCCTGCCAATTTCACTGGCGATGAAGTAGTCTCCGATGGCAACAGCACCTTGTTCTTTACGGTGGACGAACAATCCATTGCCGCAGGCAATGAGTACCGCGTTGAGTTCAAAGCCAGTGATTTTGCGGACATGGCCGCCTACCAATACACCTTCCGTTTTGATGAAGATGTCTTGAAATTCAAACACATCGAAACGGGTGCGCTGCCGCAATTGACGGCTCAGAACTTCAGCACTGCAAGGGCAGATGAGGGTATCATTACCTCCATCTGGTACAACTCCGACGCAACGACGATGGCGGATGGCGAGGTGCTTTTCACCCTGGTCTTCGATGCCATCGGCAATGCAGGCAAATTGAGCCAACTGCTCAACATTGCTTCCGAGCCTGTTTCCAACGAGGCATACACTGCCAGTATGGAGAAAAAAGGAATCGGCATCACTTTCAGTGCCACTACCAGCACCAACGATACACAAAGCGGGAAAATGGCGCTTTACCAAAACCGCCCGAACCCGTTCCGTTCCGAAACCATCATCCCGTTCTACCTGCCACAGGCATCTCATGCCGTGCTGACCATCACCGACGTGTCCGGCAAGACCGTCAAAGTGATGCAAGGCGACTTCTCTGCTGGCCGCCACGAGTTCAGCGTGAACAAAGAGCAACTGCCCGCCACGGGTGTGTTCTTCTACATGCTTGAAACAGAAAGCGGAAAAGCCGTGAAGAAGATGGTTCTGATTGACTAAAAATACGGACGACAGGATTAGGGGGCTTCCATGCCCCCTAATCCTTGTTTTTATTGACAAATTATGACCATGCCCTGCTCCTGTAGCAGGATGGAATACCCACTATTTGCTCCGTTTCAGCCGCCCGCCGCTCAATAGAAGGTTAAGCCGGCTGGCTGCTGGGCGGAATTTCTCCGGTACAAGAACCGATTTTAAAAACTATGACCAAAGGCAGCATGGCATGTCTGCCGGGGGTCACTATAAACTCAAGTAAAATGCTCAGGTTTTTACTGCTTGTTTTCCTTACCATTTCCTGGGGGTTGGGTACAGTCAAGGCGCAGATAAGTTTTTCAGCGCCGCATTTGGAAACTTGTGATGCGACCGTGTCTATTCCCGTTGTCGTTACGGGGTTCAACAACATCTCCGCTTTTTCCTTTTCCATGAATTGGGATCAAACGGTTTTGCAGTTCACTTCGGTCGGTGCCTTTAACCTTTCATACCTGGATGCCGGTGACTTTGGCATCGCACAGGCTCCGAACGGTATCCTCACCGTCGCATGGATTGACGATGACGGTACCGGTAAAACGGTTGCCGACGGCACCGAAATTTTCAGGATATTTTTCAATGTGTTGGGAGGTACCGGCTCTTCGTCTGCCGTGAATTTTGCCAGTGTGCCCACGTCCATCGTGGCAGCGGCAGGCTTCCCACCTGTACCCCTCATGGTCAACACCAACAATGGTTCGATCACAGTGGGCGACACCACCCCTCCCGTCATAACCTGCCCTGCCAACGTCACGGTCAATATTCCCGGAACCAGTACGGTGGTGAACGGAATAGCACCTACATCCGTCAGCGACAACTGCGGCGTACCCACAGTTACCTATTCGACGGCTGGTGCCACGGTGCTGATGGGCAACAACGATGTCAGTGGCCAAACGTTCAACGCCGGCGTTACGACTGTCACCTATACAGCGACCGACGGGCAGAGCAATACCAGCAATTGTGCTTTCACCGTCACCGTCAATCAGGTGATGAACGACCTGCTTTTCACAGCCACCGACGATTCGGCCAACTGTGCCGACACGGATATTACGATTGCCGTCACGGTCGGCAATTTCACCAATATCACGGCTTTTTCTTTTTCAATTCTTTGGGATGAAACCGTCATTGGATATACTTCCCTGACCATACCGCCCACGCTCCAACACTTGGACCCGAGCGACTTTGGCATTGCTCAAACCGCCAACGGCATACTCACCGTTGCCTGGATTGACAACGATGCCTCCGGAGAAACGCTGATGGATGGAGACACCATTTTCCTCATCAATTTCACCGTACTGGGTGTGCCGGGCGACCAGACCGACATTGAATTTTCAAATTTACCGACAAGTATCGTCGGGGCACAGGGCTTCCCGCCCGTAGCTATACCTGTTGTCACCCAAAACGGCAGCGCCTCCATCGTGGACGACCCGCCGGTGTTCACTTTCTGCCCTGCCAACATCGTTGCACCGAATGTGGCGGGCACTTGCTCGGCGGTCGTATTCTGGTCAGTGCCAACGGTCAATGACGACTGCGACGGAGCCATCGCACCAACCCAGACGGTTGGCCCTGGTTCTGGCAGCACTTTCCCGGTCGGCGTAACCACCATTACCTATCAAGCCACGGACAGCAAAAACCAGACAACGACCTGCACTTTTACCGTCACCGTCAATGATACCGAAAATCCCGTTCCGACCTGCCCTGCCAACATCGTAGCTGCTACGGATGCGGGTGTTTGCACGGCAGTGGTCAATTATTCCGCTTCCGTGACGGACAACTGCCCCGGTGCGACCATCGCACCGGATATTGCATCCGGGACTGCTTTCCCCTTGGGAACGACCACCGTGACTTTTACGGCAACGGATGCTTCCAGCAATACGGCAACCTGTTCGTTTACCGTCACCGTCAACGACAACGAAAACCCTGTCATCAACAACTGTCCGGGGAATGTTTCGGTCAATACGGCACCTGGTCTTTGCTCTGCAACAGCCACCTGGACGGCCCCTACAGCCACCGACAACTGCTCCAACCCGCCCACGCTGATAACCAGCCACGCACCTGGCAGCAGTTTCAATATCGGCATGACTACAGTGACCTACACAGCACAGGATGCCGCCAGCAACACGGCTACTTGCTCATTTACGGTTACTGTTACCGACAATGAGGCTCCTCTAATCAACAACTGCCCGGCCAATATTTCGCTGAACAATGCACCAGGTCTTTGCTCCGCAACGGCCACATGGACAGCTCCTACGGCCATGGATAACTGTCCCGGTGTCATGCTGACTTCCAGCCATGCTCCGGGAAGCTCCTTCCCTGTGGGCATGACGACCGTCACCTACACGGCGACCGATGCGGGCAACAATACAGCTACTTGTTCCTTTACGGTCACCGTGACCGACAACGAACCGCCAGTACCCGTCAACTGCCCCGCCGACATTACCTCCGGCACCAGTTTAGCCACCTGCAATGCCGTGGTGGCCTGGGCTGCACCTATGGTGACGGACAACTGCCCCGGGGCTACCATTGCTCCCGATATCGCATCGGGTTCCGTTTTCCCGCTTGGCGCTACCACCGTCACCTACACGGCGACGGATGCTGCCAACAATACGGCCACCTGCTCCTTTGTCGTGACGGTGGTGGACGACGATGCACCTGTTTTCCCGAATGGTTGTCCCGCCGACATCGCTATTGATGCGGCTGCCGGGCAATGCGATGCCGTCGCCACCTGGACGGCCCCTGTCGCTACCGACAATTGCAACGTGGCCAGCCTGACGGCTGATTTTGCTTCGGGAAGTACGTTCCCTGTGGGGACCACCACGGTGACCTATACGGCCACTGACGATGCCAACAACAATACGACCTGCAGTTTCACTGTCACCGTGACGGATAACCAGCCGCCCACCCTGACGGGCTGCCCTATCTCCATCACCCAAAACAATACCCCCGGTGATTGTGGGGCCAACATTGCCTGGACTTCACCAACGGCGAACGACAACTGCCCCGGCGTGGTGCTGACCTCCACGCATAATTCCGGCGACTTTTTCCCGGTGGGAACCACCCCCGTGACTTACACGGCTACGGATGCCTCGAACAATGCGACTTCCTGTTCTTTCAATGTGACGGTAGTGGATATGGAAGACCCGGTCATCAACAACTGTCCGGCGAACATTACCCAAAACAATGACCCCGGCCTGTGCAGCGCCAATGTGACCTGGACAGCCCCGACGGCTTCCGACAACTGCGGCGTAACTTCCTTTACTTCCAATCTCACGCCGGGGGCAAACATTGCCGTTGGCAGCATCACGACCGTGACCTACACCGCCGAAGATGCCGCCGGCAATACGGCTTCCTGTTCTTTCACCATCACAGTGGTGGACAATGAAGCACCGGTGATTGCCAACTGCCCCTCCAATATTTCACAAGGAAACGATACG
>JRYF01000936.1_pt1 | contig 11058 bp, 9 predicted proteins | sample 235331 | NCBI WGS metagenome assembly JRYF01 (sample SAMN03074217, study PRJNA261475) | activated sludge metagenome | biome: Wastewater Treatment Plant; feature: Wastewater; material: Activated sludge; isolation source: activated biomass of a wastewater treatment plant treating hydrocarbon... ... | reverse complement strand
ATTTCGGACACGTTCCTAAAGGGGGACTTGCAATTAAACGGAATTAAATTTTACCACATAGGCACAAAGTGCATAAAGTGCCCTTCCTGGTGTTGCAGGTGCCTATTTGTTAAAATTAAATTTGTCAAATTTTCAAAAAGCAACTTATGAGACAGCCCCGGCCCGACGTTCAAAAAAAAGGGGGAACAACACTTCAAAGTGGTGCTTCCCCTTCTTTTGTTCATTGAAAGCAGTCAGCCTTATTTCAAATAATCGAGGCTCTTTTTAACGAAGGCTGCCAGGTCGGCCCCTTTGAGCATGCCCTGGTTGAGCAGGGCCAGATCGAGCAAGTGTTTGCCGAGGGCGCTGCGCTGGTCGCCTTCTTCCATTTTCAGCAGTTTGTCGGCGATGAAGGGGTGGTTGGTATTCACCACCACATTGTACATATCGCCCATATCGCCGAAGCCGCCTCCGCCAAGTGCCTGCATTTCCCGCATACGGCGCATGAACTCGGGGCGGGTAATTTGCACGGGCTGATCGTCGGGAGAGAGTGGAGTCAGGGTGACGGATTGTCCGGGCTTGCCATGCGTTAGTCCTTCGAAGACCTTTTTCACTTCCTCCTGTTCTTTTTCGCTCAACACACTTTCTTTCTTTTCGTCTTTTTGAACAAGGTTGTCCAGCGTGTCGGAATCCACGCGCACGAAGGTGAGGTCTTGTAGTTTGTATTCCAGTTGCTGCATGAAGTGGGCATCAATCATGGTATCCATTTCCAGTACGTCGTAACCCCGTTCGTAAGCTGCTTCAACGAGGCTGTGATGTTCTTCCGGGCTGTGGGTGTAGAGGAAAATGACACGCTTATGCTTGTCGGTTTGCAGGTCCTTCACTTTATTCTTGTAGTCTTCGATGGTGAAAAATTCGCCTTTCGTGTTTTTCAAAAGGGCGAAATCCATGGCCCGCTCACTGAATTTTTCGTCGGACAACATGCCGTATTTCACGAACACGCCGAGGTCTTTCCACTTGCTTTGATAGTCGTCCCGATTGTTTTTGAAAAGGTCGTGCAGCTTATCGGCCACTTTTTTAGTGATGTAACCGGTTATTTTGCGCACGTTGCTGTCGCTTTGGAGGTAACTGCGGCTCACGTTGAGCGGGATGTCCGGCGAGTCGATCACGCCGTGCAGCAGCGTGAGAAACTCCGGCACGATTTCCTTTACCTCGTCGGTGACATAGACCTGGTTGCTATACAGTTGTATTTTGTTTTTCTGGACTTCGAGCGTGTTGCTGAGTTTTGGGAAATAGAGGATGCCCGTAAGATTGAAGGGGTAGTCTATATTGAGGTGTATCCAGAAAAGCGGCTTTTGGAAAGAGAACGGATATAGTTCTTCGTAGAAATCAGTGTAGTCGTTGTCGGTGAGGTCGGCGGGTTGTTTCTTCCAGGCGGGAGCGGTATTGTTAATGATATTGTCCACCTCCACTTCTTTCGACTTTTTGCTGTCGCCTTCGCCTTCGTCCACTGTTTCTTTGCGGGTGCCGAATTTGATGGCCACGGGCAAGAACTTGCAGTATTTTTTGAGCAGTTCTTCGATGCGGTGGTCTTCCAGGAATTCTTCGTTGTCCTTGCTGATGTGCAGCACCACGTCGGTGCCCCTGACCTCTTTTTTGCTGGGGTCAATGTTGTATTCGGGGTTTCCTTCGCAGGACCAGGTTACGCCCGGTTCATCTTCCTGCCAGGATTTTGTGTGTACTTCCACCTTGTCGGCCACCATGAAGGCCGAGTAAAAGCCCAGGCCAAATTTTCCGATGATGTTTGCCTCGTCCTTGTATTTTTCCACAAACTCCTGTGCGCTGGAGATGGCGATCTGGTTGAGGTATTTCTGTACCTCACCTTCGGTCATGCCGATTCCTTTGTCCCGGATGGTTAATGTCTTTTTCTTTTTGTCGAGAATGACTTCTATGGTCAAATCCCCCAATTCCCCTTTGACTTGGCCCCGGGATGCCAGTGACTTCAGCTTGGTAGTAGCGTCAACAGCATTGGAGACAAGCTCCCGAAGGAAAATTTCGTGATCGGAGTAGAGGAATTTTTTGATGATGGGAAAAATGTTCTCGGTCTGAACGGCGATGTTACCCTTTTGCATGGTGAATTGTTGTTTGGTTGAAATGTCTGTGTTTTGCAATTGCAGGGGCCTTCGGTCGTGTCGTTCGTCGTTGTTTGATTTATCGCAAACATCGAAAACCGACTTTTGGACGGTTCCGTATATCAGAAGCAACTGCTGTTTTTTATGCCGAGGCGAGGAAACCGTACCGGGAGGCTATCCCACCCAACGGCGAACTCAAAGTACATGCCACCGGAAATGAACTGACAAAATGACCGTCCGCAAAGGCTGCGGCCATTGTTTCAAAAAAAATAACATACATCGCATGGCGCATACAAGCCCGGTTTGTGATGTCACAAGATTTTGATTTTCGCCTGTTCGGACTTTTTTTGATGCCTGTATCATTGTGCCGTTGTTTGAATGAAAAACACACGACGCTTTGACAGAAATCATAGCACCGCACACGAAAACAAAAATTATTGTCATGCACACCGAAAGAAGCATACATGGGAGAGAGGTGAAAGACCTCATCACAAAGTTCTTTTACAGCGGAAATTTTTTGTGCTTCCACATTTTGCTGCAGTTGGAAGGAGGAGAAAAAGTTTTCTTCCAGGAGTTTACAGATTATGCAGAGTACAAGAAATCTTTCGGCGCTTTGCAGGAGGCGAGAAAAGATGGTGGCTTTATCCACATTCCAATAAATAATTTACCAAACATCGCAAGGACATCAAATTTGGCATGATTTTCGGAATTATTGACAACGTTTCCAAAATAAAATTCGGAAAGCCTTTTTCTCCCCCGCACTTGAATTGACTGCTTTACCTGATGCCCCGCTTCCCTTAAACCAAGCCGATGTAAGTATTAAACAATCATTTTATCAAGCCGGAATGGCTATTGAAGATATGGGCGAAGTCAACCCCGACTTCGATTGCGGATGTGGCCTGTTTTGCCAGGCCCACGCTTCCAAAGATGTCTTCGGGGCAGAAGTGCCTCGGGACAGTGAGTGAGACCAGTTCGTTTGGGGGGTAGAGCTGGTCTTAAACTCACTTTTTTTTTAAAAAGGGCAGTGGCCGTTAACCCGGCGCTGCCCTTTTTGCATTTGTAGCCGAGCTTTTGTATCATGAAGCAAACCCCATCCTTTTTACAGTGAAACCTCACCGTCATTTGATAACTTTGCCGGCCACAATCAAAGCGGATACGATGAGCAAATGCCTTGGTGCCGCTTTGCCGAACCAAAAAGTCGAACATGGCCGTCTATTGGCTTCCCGAAAACAAAGTGATTTTCCCTCCTCCCGAACAGGCTGGCAGCGAAGGGATATTGGCCGTTGGCGGCGACCTGTCGCCAGAGCGCCTCTTGTTGGCCTACCGCATGGGCATCTTCCCCTGGTTCAACGACGACGACCCCATCCTCTGGTGGTCCCCCGACCCTCGCTTTGTCCTTTTTCCCGATGATCTCAAGGTGTCGAAAAGCATGAGGCCTTATTTTAACCAGCAAAAATTTCAGGTTACTTTCGACCGGGCGTTCAAGGCGGTTATAATGGGATGCAAAAGGCCAAGACCCGGGCAGGGCTTTGGCACCTGGATCACCGAGGGCATGTTGGAGGCGTATTGCCTTTTACATGAAATGGGCTACGCACACTCGGTCGAAGTCTGGCTGGATGGCAAACTGGCGGGTGGGCTTTACGGCGTTGCCTTAGGAAAATGCTTCTACGGCGAGTCCATGTTCACGCAGGTAAACAATGCCTCGAAGTTCGGTTTCATCGCCTTGGTAAAAAAACTGAAAGAACATGGGTTTTGGCTGATTGACTGCCAGCAAAAGACCCCACACCTGCGCAGTTTGGGTGCAAAGGCCATCCCCCGCAAACTTTTTTTGGAGATACTGAAAAAAAATGAGGGGGAAGAAACCTTCGTCGGCAACTGGGGTGCTCACTTCGGCCAAGTGAACAATGCCGGAATTAATGTTTGACTTCCCCGCCCGCCCTAAAACTTCCTTTCCCTGCAATCGCCGCCGGCAAAACTTATCCCACACTTGGCTAACTTCCTGATTTTCAGGCGCTACCCGGCATTTCAACTCCCTTTTAAAAAAAACAAATCCCCCTTTTTGAAAAAAAGCCGGAATACATACCTTTGCGCGGCTTTTTGAAAAAGGCCCGGTATTCCTTAAAATACGATTCAAATGCTTAGATATATTCTGGGTTTTGTTTGTCTCTTTTGTTTTTCTGTTTTTGCCATTTCACAAGATCACGGTCAAGGACAAAACGAGCAACCGCACCACGCTGATGCAGACGGCTGCGGACACCACGAACATGGCCCCTTCAATCCCGGTGCTACCGCATTTCATCACATCTCCGACCAGAACATTTACAGCATCGGGCCATTCCACTTGCCGCTACCTTGTTTCCTTTATGCCCCCGGCGAAGGATGGTCTATTTTCTCCTCCGGCAAATTTCATGCGGACAGCCACGGCAACGGGCACCATGCCCACGACCGCTACGTACTGGTGGAAGGCATGGTCAGGCGGGTGAACGACCCGTCGTTCCCGGCGGGCGAGGTGGAAATCGGGCACCATCCTGTTTTCAAAAAAACAACCACGGCGGACGGCAAGGAAAAGGAAATAACTTACGTCTGCTACAACAATAAACTTTACCCTACCGAAGCGAGGAGCACTGCCGACGGCGGCCTGTTTGGCGGCGGCATCACTTCGTTCTACGATTTTTCGCTGACCAAAAACGTGGTCTCCATGATCGTCATCCTGGTGCTGTTCGGGTGGATGTTCATATCGGTAGCCAATGCCTATAAAAAACGCGACGGGATGGCTCCAAAAGGCCTGCAAGCCTTTATCGAACCCATTTTCCTTTTCATTCAGGACGAGGTGGCAAAGCCCTTCCTCGGCCACAAGTGGGAAAAGTACCTGCCGTTCCTCATGTCGCTGTTCTTTTTCATCCTGGGACTCAACCTTTTTGGTCAAATCCCTTTCCTCGGAGGCAGCAACGTCACCGGGAATTTGGGCGTGACGATGGTACTGGCAATCATTACTTTTTTTGTGGTGAATCTCAGCGGCAACAAACATTACTGGGAGCATATCCTCTGGATGCCCGGTGTGCCCGCTTGGGTGAAAACCATCCTGACCCCAGTAGAATTGCTCGGTGTTTTCATAAAACCCCTTACCCTGATGCTCCGTCTGTTTGCCAACATCACGGCTGGGCACATGGTGATCGTGATTTTCGTGGGTTTGATTTTCCTTTTCGGCAAGTCGGGCGAGAACCCCGCAGCAAGCTACGGCACGGCGGTAGGCTCTACTTTGCTGACCATTTTCATGATGTCCATCGAGTTGCTCGTGGCATTCATACAGGCTTTTGTGTTCACCATCCTCACGGCTTCCTATATAGGAGCAGCCACGGAGGAGGCGCACCATTGAGCGGTTGGAAGGAGGAGCATGATGTTCTGAATCAATATTATTAACCATAAATTTTTCAAACTATGTTTGGTTCAATCACCGCAATCGGAATGGGCTTGGCAGTTATCGGTGCCGGTATCGGTATCGGCCAGATCGGTGGCAAGGCCATGGAGGCAATCGCACGTCAGCCAGAAGCAGTTGGCGACATTCGTGCAAACATGATCCTCATGGCTGCCCTCGTGGAAGGTGCTGCCCTGATCGCCATCGTCGTTGCCTTCTTGAGCAACAACCCATAAAGCGCTGTTCCGAAAAACGAAAAAACAGGTCACGGGACGGTTGGTCGCCGGGCCTGTTTTCCAATATCAAACGTTTAGCAAACAACCATATCCATCATGATATTTCTGGCTGATTTTTCCGTTATCAAACCTGACTTCGGTCTTCTGTTCTGGACCTTTGTCATTTTCCTCATCTTCTGGTTCATCATTGGCAAATTCGCATTCCGCCCCATTGCGCAAGCACTGAAAAAGCGGGAATCCGACATCCAAAATGCACTTGATGAAGCCAAGCAGGTGCGCCAGGAAATGGCACACCTAAAAGCCGAAAACGAGGAACTTCTCGCCCAGGCAAGGGACGAACGTGCCAAAATCCTGAAAGAAGCCAAGGATGCGGGCACCAACATCATTGCCGAAGCAAAAGAGAAAGCCAAAGCCGAAGCACAGAAAATAGTGGCCAGCACGAAAGAGCAGATCGAAAACCAGAAAATGGCCGCCATCATTGAACTGAAAAACCAAGTCGGCAACATGGCCCTCGAAATCGCTGGCAAGGTCATTCAAAAAGAACTGAAAGGCGATGCTGCGCAAGAGGCTTTCGTGAACGACCTGGTCAAGGATTTCAAGTTAAACTAATTATGAAAGAAGGCGGGCGAGTGGCCTTGAGCCATATTGTTCGCATTTCACCAACCATATCCAATGAGTGCTCAAAGAATAGCCACCCGGTATGCCAAGTCACTGATTGACCTCGCCGAGGAGCGGGGCAAACTCGACAGGGTACTGGACGACATCAAATACTTCAGGGAAATTGCCAAAAACAGGGACTTCGCACTGTTGCTGAAAAGCCCCATCATCAAGGCCGATAAAAAGCAGCAGGTATTCGATGTCCTTTTTCAAGGAAAATGCGATGAACTGACCATGGCGTTCCTGAATATCTTGCTGAAAAAAGGCAGGGAATCCGGATTGGTGGATATTGCCGACGAATTTATCCAGCAGTACAAGCGCCGGAACCACATCTCGACTGTCCGGCTCACCACAGCCTCGCCGCTCAGCCAAAGCACCATACAGGCCATTCACCAAAAACTATTGGCCAGCACGGCCACCGACGAAAAGGTGGAATTGGAAACAAAAGTGGACCCGGCCCTCGTGGGCGGATTCGTGGTCGAATTTGAAGACAAACTCTACGATACCAGCGTGGCCCACAAAATGGCCCTGCTTCGCAAGGAGTTCAAAGACAACCTCTACATTTCGCAAATCATAGCTCAATAATATTGTTTGTTCGCCAGAGCGGCCTGCCGCCCGGCCAATCAACATTCAAAATTCATAACTGCTTGGGAGGGTGCGGGAGTAGAGAGAAAAAATGAAATTTTTTCTCTCTACTCCCGATACTTGGGGGTGTTTTGGGGGGAAAATTGAAAATTTTAAAAAACAAAAACCCCCAGCAAAATAATTAAAAAAAATAAAAAAAAAAATTAAAAANNCCCCTGCTAAGTAGTTACCAAAATTCAATAAAATGATTGACGTCAAACCTGATGAAATATCGGCGATACTCAAGCAGCAACTTTCTGGCTTCAGTACAGCGACCGAATTGGAAGAGGTGGGCACCGTGCTGCAAGTAGGCGACGGTATCGCCCGCGTATATGGCCTGAACAAAGCACAGGCCGGCGAGCTTGTCGAATTTGAAACCGGTGTCCGCGCCGTGGTGCTCAACCTCGAAGAGGACAACGTCGGTGTCGTGTTGATGGGCCCTGGCGACAACATCCGGGAAGGTTCCACCGTGCGCCGCACGGGCCGCATTGCCGCTATCGAAGTCGGCGAGGAAATGGTAGGCCGCGTGGTCAACCCGCTTGGCCAACCCATTGACGGCAAAGGCCCCATCGGCGGTACGAAGTATGAAATGCCTTTGGAGCGCAAAGCGCCCGGCGTTGTCTTCCGCCAGCCGGTGAACGAACCGCTGCAAACGGGTATCAAAGCAATTGACTCCATGATCCCCATCGGCAGGGGCCAACGGGAGTTGATCATCGGCGACCGCCAAACCGGTAAAACGGCCATCGCCATTGACACCATCATCAACCAGCGCGAGTTTTACGAGCGCGGCGAACCTGTCTTCTGTATCTACGTGGCCTCCGGTCAAAAATCCTCCACGGTGGCCAACGTTGCCAAAACCCTGGAAGACAACGGAGCCATGGACTACACCGTGATCGTCTCCGCTTCGGCTGCCGACCCGGCCCCGCTGGTGTTCTTTGCACCTTATGCCGGTGCAGCCATCGGCGAATATTTCCGCGACACGGGCCGCCCGGCGCTCATCGTCTATGATGACCTTTCCAAACAAGCGGTTGCTTATCGTGAAGTATCGCTGCTGCTCCGCCGCCCACCGGGCCGCGAGGCCTACCCCGGCGATATCTTCTACCTGCACTCCCGCCTGTTGGAGCGCGCTGCGAAAGTGATCAACAACGACCAGATAGCGCAAAGTATGAACGACCTGCCGGAGAGCCTCAAAAAAGCCGGCATCGTGAAAGGTGGCGGTTCGCTGACGGCCTTGCCCATTATCGAAACCCAGGCAGGCGACGTGTCCGCTTATATCCCAACCAACGTGATTTCCATCACCGATGGCCAGATATTCCTCGAATCCAACCTCTTCAACGCTGGTATCCGTCCTGCCATTAACGTAGGTATTTCGGTAAGCCGGGTGGGTGGTTCGGCCCAGATCAAGTCCATGAAAAAGGTTTCCGGTACGCTGAAGATTGACCAAGCACAATACCGGGAATTGGAAGCCTTCTCCAAATTCGGCTCCGACCTGGATGCCGCAACGGTGGCCGTTCTTGAAAAAGGCAAGCGCAACGTGGAAATCCTCAAGCAGCCTCAATATTCACCGGTATCGGTCGAAAAGCAGGTGGCCGTCATTTATCTCGGCACAAAAGGCCTGCTCAAAGATGTACCCGTAAACAAGGTGCGGGAATTTGAAGAAATTTTCTTCCTGAAACTGGAGCAACTCTACCCGGAAGCCCTCGCCGATTTCAAGGCAGGCAAACTGAGCGATTCGGCCATCGCCACTGTCGAAAAACTGGCCGCTGAACTGACGCATCAATACAAGAAATGAGTTTAGTCACGCTTAAAAATAACTTCCTAAAGTGGGCCATCCCCAACGGCCAACCTTAGGAGGATTCCGGTGGTTTCGGCTGGCCGCCGAAACCACCGGAACTTATTTTTTGAGTGTAACTTAGCATGATGTAAAACGGGGGATGGTCAATTGGCCCCGATTTGCCGCTGCCATCCCCCGCTTTTCAAACCAACGAATAATGGCTAATTTAAAAGCAGTAAGGGAGCGCATCACCTCCGTACAGAACACGCAGCAGATCACCAAAGCCATGAAAATGGTGTCGGCTGCCAAACTGCGCCGCGCACAGCAGGCCATACAGCAGATGCGGCCCTACGCCAACAAGTTGAACGAGATGCTGCGCAACATCCTCTCCAACCTTGGAGGGGAAGCCAACTCCTCTTTCGGCATCGAAAGGCCGGTGAAAAAAGCCTGCATCGTCGTTGTCACTTCCAACCGGGGACTCTGCGGCGCGTTTAATACCAACGTGATCAAGTCCGCCATCTCGGTTATCGAAAACAAATACGCCGAGGTTTACAAGGCTGGTAACCTCACCCTTTTGCCGATAGGCAAAAAAGGTTTCGATGTCTTCCGCAAGCGCTACACCGGTGCCACCATCAACCGGGATTACGTCGAGCTGTTCAACGACCTCAGCTTCGACAACGTGGCGCGGGCTTCCAAACAACTCATGGATGCCTTCGTGGCCGGCGATTTCGACGCAGTGGAAGTGGCTTATGGGCGTTTTAAAAATGCTGCAACCCAGTTTCCTGAAACGGAACAATGGCTGCCCGTGCCCAAAATGGAAAGTGCCGAAGAAAATGGCACCCGTGCCGACTATGTGTTCGAACCGGACATGAACCGCCTGCTCGAAACCCTTATCCCGAATATCTTGCAGACGACGTTCCATAAATACTTGCTCGATACCCACGCCTCTGAACATGGTGCCCGTATGACGGCCATGGACAAGGCGACCGAAAATGCCAACGACCTGCTGAAGGACCTGAAACTTAGCTACAACAAGGCCCGCCAGGAAGCCATTACCGGCGAAATCCTCGAAATCGTGGGCGGTGCGGCTGCGTTGGAAGGTGCTTGATTTGTTTTATCCTGAAAAAAAGCGTGACCGCAGCAAATGTGGCCACGCTTTTTTTATTTCTTAGAGGTTTTATCACAGGCTCTTAAAACCCTCCTTTGCTCATGGCCAATCACATTGGATTCCCTTCCTCGCCTGATCTCGGCAAACTCGTCCTTCGGGTTGCAGTCGGCCTGATCCTTTTCCTGCATGGTTTGGGCAAAATAGAGCAGGGCATGGCCGACACGGTTGCCCAGGTCGAAAGCAATGGCTTTCCCGGTTGGCTGGCTTACGGCACGTACCTGGGTGAATTCGTGGCCCCCCTGCTGCTCATGGCGGGATTTTTTACGCGGCCCGCCGGTTGGCTCGTGGCTTTAAATATGCTGATGACCATTGTGGTGGCCCATCGGGACATTGCTTTCCTGCGAAACGATTTCGGAGGATGGATGATTGAATTGAACGTGCTCCTGCTGTTGGGTGGCGTTGCGGCGGCCTTGCTGGGGGCAGGCAAATACAGCCTCTCTAAAGGGCAGGGAAAATGGGATTGAGCATCACGCCGCTCGCTCATGCTATTTCATTCGTTACTACTTAGCAGGGGGGGGGTGAGGGAATAATTTTCAATTTTTCCCAAAACACCCCAAAATGCGGGAGGAGGGAGAAAAAATTTCATTTTCTCTCTCCTCACGCACCCTCCTAAGTGGTTAGTCAAGTAAATTCGGACTAGTGCGTTCCATATTGCTGAGGATTAATTGTGTTTTTGACGAGTTGAAAACTCGTCAAAAATCACTTGGCTGACGATAAGCAGGTTACCTTCTTTCTTTGTTACATCCGGCTTTTTGAGCCTATACGAGACTCTGTTTTGTGTGTTTGTGTGGTAGCGATAGGAATAAATTTCTACCCGCATAGCACTATGTTGAACTTCTCCCTAATTTTCTCCAAAAAAACAAAACTGCTAACTTGACCGCCCAAATCCTGCGCCCCTTTGGGTGCTACCGGTCGTTGAGAAGGGTTGGATGGTTAAGAGCTGTTATCAACACGAAAATGAAGTTCCCCCTATTTTTGGGTCAGACTACACTCAAAAAGGAGAACTATGCCCAAAGGCAAAAACGAATCTAAGGCAAAAGCCCCTAGAAGCAAGTCACCGGGTGACTCGAAGT
>JRYF01001332.1_pt1 | contig 11062 bp, 10 predicted proteins | sample 235331 | NCBI WGS metagenome assembly JRYF01 (sample SAMN03074217, study PRJNA261475) | activated sludge metagenome | biome: Wastewater Treatment Plant; feature: Wastewater; material: Activated sludge; isolation source: activated biomass of a wastewater treatment plant treating hydrocarbon... ... | reverse complement strand
GGCAGACTATGGAACCCGACTGCTGGGTCGGTGGGCGTCGCGAACGTGCCATGCACGCCGAAGGGATCGTGAGTCATGGTCTTCCCCTCCTCAAGGGTGGATTCAATAAGTCTTTACGGGCTGGGAGGTTTGTCCGGCCAGTAGTCGCTGGTGATCTGCTCGACCGCGAACGGACAGGTTTCGGGAAAATTCTTCAGCGCCCAACTCGCACCGCGCCGATGCGGTTGATACCGCCATTTCAACAGGTGCAAGAGAACATTCATCAAGTGGCTGCCGAGCGCGCGACGGTCGCTCTTGCCCATGCTCTCGACTTCCTCGGCCAGATTTGCCACGTCTATGCGGCTCAACTGCCCCCGCCGCAACAGATCGGCTTGTTGCTGCGTCCATTGGTAGAAGTCTCGATCGTAGTCAGTCGCGTTCATCTTCTTGCCCTCGGCGCTCCGATCCTGAAGCGCATTATAAAAACCCACAACTCCGCGCAACCACTCAAAACTGGGCGCCCAGCCCGGCCAGATAGGCGTCCACTAAGCCGGGGGCGTAGTCGGCTAGCGGAAACAGGGTAGGTTCCAGGGTCCAGTTGACGACCAGTCCGTCCAGCAGGGCCATGATACCCACGGCCGCCTGGCGTGGTGAAACAGCGGCGGATAACTGCCCGAGAGCCTGGGCGCGCCGCATGGCCGCTTCTAGCAGGGCGATGAAGCGACGACCGCATTCCAAATGCGAATCGCGAATGGCGGCCATTTCGCCCACGTATTCGCACTTATGCCAGGCGATTTCGAACACCCGCTGGTGGCACGGGTCCAGCGCCACCCGTTGCAGGAAATCCACCGCCAGGCCCCGGATGGCGCGCAGGGGATCGCCCATCGCCAACATGCCATTACCGCACGGGGACTCCTCGGGATCGAGCACCCGCCGGATCATGGCATCGTAGAGATCGACCTTGTTTTTGAAATGCCAGTAGATGGCCCCGCGGGTCACACCGGCCTCGGCCGCGATGTGGGACAGGGACGTGCGGGATACGCCCTGGCGCTGAAATACCTGCTCGGCGGCATCCAGAATGCGCTGACGGGTTTCCCATGCCTCTTCCTTGGTTTTTCTCACCATCGGCCCTTCCTCCGGAGTCGTGGAGGCGAATGTTGCCGTCTTGTGAATCAGGTCATTCGCGTATTTACATACATTTGTGAATGTATGTATTATGCGCCCAAATCTCACCCGATTCAACGCAGCCCGTTGTTCCCGCTTCCGCCTTGATCTCTGAAAGGAACCGTATGACCCGGAAGATCGTTCTCACCGTAGTCGGCCTGGTGGTTCTGNNTCTCGCCGGAATCAAGGTGCTGCAATTCCAGACGATGTTCGCCCAGGGCGCGGCCTTTACGCCGCCGCCGGAAACCGTCACCACCGCTGCGGTGCAACAGGACGTCTGGCAACCCACCCTGAACGCCATCGGCTCCGTCGTCGCCGTTCAGGGGGTCACGGTCAGCGCCGAAATGGCGGGCACGGTCAAGACCATCGCCTTCGAATCCGGAGCGTCCGTGAAGGCAGGCGCGGTGCTGGTGGAACTCGACAGCGCCGTCGAGCAGGCGCAACTGCGCGCGGCCGAGGCCAGCGTCGATCTGGCCCGCGCCGGGCTGGCCCGCGCTCGCGATCTGCGCCCCCGGAATCTGGTGTCTCAGGCCGATCTCGACAGCGCCGAGGCCCAGTTCAAACAGGCCACCGCCCAATTGGACAACATTCGCGCGGTCATCGCCAAAAAGACCATCCGCGCGCCCTTCGCGGGCCGGCTGGGGATTCGGCAGATCAACCTCGGTCAGTTTCTCGACAACGGCGCGCCCATCGTGACGCTGCAAGCGCTCGACCCGGTGTACGTGGATTTCGCCCTGCCCCAGCAACATCTCGCCCAGCTCGCTACTGGAATGGAGGTGCGCGTGACCACCAACGCCGTTCCGGACCAGGAGTTCACGGGCCGGCTCAGCGCCATCAGCCCCGAAGTGGATGCCGTCACCCGCAACGTGCGCCTGCAAGCCACGCTGGCGAATCGCGACGGCCGCCTGCAACCCGGCATGTACGTCGAAGTCGCGGCGGTGCTGCCGGAAACTGAACCGGTGTTGATGATTCCCGCCACGGCGGTGCTTTATGCGCCCTACGGCGATTCGGTGTTCGTGATCGAAGAGCGGAAGGACGAGCAAACTGGGGCGGTTGGCCAGGTGCTGAACCAGAAATTCGTGCGGCTCGGTCGAACCCGCGGCGATTTCGTGGTGGTGATCTCGGGTCTCGAAGCTGGCCAGACGGTGGTCAGCAGCGGCGTATTCAAGCTCCGCAACGGCATGAGCGTCGTGGTGGACAATACCCTGGCGCCTCAGCCGCAGCTCGCGCCCCGGCCGGAGAATGCGTGACAAGGATGAAGGATGAAGACCAAATAAATACTAAAGTTTAAAGGCTAAGATAATGAAATCCTTCACGGATTTGTTCATCAGCCGGCCGGTGCTGGCGATCGTCGTCAACCTGGTGATCATCATCGCCGGCATTCAGGCCATCTTCACCCTCAACGTCCGCCAGTACCCGCGCAGCGATAACGCCAGCGTCACGGTGACCACGGTCTACGTCGGCGCCAGCGCCGATTTGGTGCGCGGGTTTATCACCACCCCGCTGGAGCGGGCCATCGCGGCGGCGGACGGCATCGAGTATCTGGAGTCGCAGAGCGCCCAGGGGCTGTCCACCATCCGCGCCCGCCTCCAACTGAACTACGACGCCACGCGGGCGCTGGCCGAAATCAGCTCCAAGGTCGATCAGGTACGCGGCGACCTGCCCCCGGAAGCCGAGGTACCGGTCCTCAATATCGAATCGGCCGACAGCGAATTCGCCTCGGCCTATCTGAGCTTCAGTTCGGACCTTCTCGAACAGAACGAAATCACCGACTATCTGGCGCGGGTGGTGCAGCCGCGCCTCACCGCCATCGCGGGCGTGCAGCGCGCCGAAATTCTCGGCGCCCGCACCTTCGCCATGCGCGTCTGGCTCAAGCCCGACCGGATGGCGGCGCTCAACATCAGCCCGGTCCAGGTCCGCCAGGCGCTAGCCAGCAACAACGTGCTGACCGCCGTCGGCCGCACCCAGGGCGCGCTGGTGCAGGTCAATCTCACCACCAACACCGATCTGCGCTCGGTCGAGGAATTCAAGAATCTGGTGATCCGCGAGCGGGATGGGGCGCTGGTCCGGTTACAGGATATCGCGGACGTGGTGCTCGGAGCCGAGGACTACAATGCCGAGGTGCGCTTTTCCGGGCAGACCGCCGTGTTCATGGGTATCTATCCCTTGCCCAACGCCAACGCCATCGACGTGATCCGCCGGGTCCGCGCCGAGATGGAACTGATCCAGCAGGCCCTGCCGACCGGTCTGGAGGCCACGGTCGCCTACGACGCCACGGATTACATCAACAACGCCATCACCGAGGTGATCAAGACCCTGACCGAGACGCTGTTGATCGTCGTAATCATCATCTTCCTGTTCCTCGGTTCGCTACGCTCGGTGCTGGTCCCGGTCATCGCCATCCCGATCTCGCTGATCGGCGCCATTTTCCTGATGCAGGTCTTCGGCTTCACCATCAACCTGCTGACCCTGCTGGCCATCGTGCTGTCGGTCGGCCTGGTGGTGGACGACGCCATCGTGGTGGTGGAGAACGTCGAACGCCATCTGCGCGAAGGCCAGACCCCGTTCGACGCCGCGATTCTCGGCGCTCGCGAGTTGGTCGGGCCGATCATCGCCATGACCCTTACCCTGATCGCGGTCTACACGCCTATCGGTTTACAGGGTGGGTTGACCGGTTCGCTGTTCCGCGAATTCGCTTTCACCCTGGCCGGCGCGGTGACCATTTCCGGGATCGTGGCCCTGACCCTGTCGCCGATGATGTCTTCCAAGCTGTTGACCGCCGAATCCGAGCAGCACTGGCTGCCCGCGCACATCAACGCCGGCTTCGAGCGCCTGAAGCGGTTTTATGGCCGGCTGCTGGATGGGGCGCTGAGCGCGCGGCCGGCGGTTTACCTGGTGTGGGGCACGCTGGCGATATCGATCGTGCCGATGTGGATGTTCTCGCCCGAGGAACTGGCCCCGAGCGAGGATCAAGGCGTGATCTTCGGTATCGTGGACGCCGCCGCCAACGCCACTCTCGATCAAACCAGCACGTTCGCCGCCGCCGCCAATCAGGCGTTCCAGAGCGTGCCGGAGACCGAGTTTACCTTTCAGATTACGTTCCCCACCTCAGGTTTCGGCGGCATGGTGACCAAACCCTGGGGCGAGCGCGAGCGCACCGTCTTCCAAATCCTGCCCGAGGTGCAACAAAAGCTGCACGGCATCCCCGGCATTCAAATGTTTCCGGTGACGCCGCCGGCGCTGCCGGGGGGTGGCCAGTTTCCGGTGGAGTTCATCATCGCCTCGACCGCCGAGAGCGAGGAGATTCTGGCCATCGCCCAGCAGGTGCAGCTCCGGGCGATGGAAAGCGGGCTGTTCGCGTTTCCGCCACTGATCGATGTCAAGTTCGATCAGCCGCAGACGGAGATCATCATCGACCGCGACAAGGTTGCCGCCCTCGGCCTCAACCTGCAACAGGTGGGTGCGGATCTCGGCGCGGCGGTGGGTGGGAATTTCGTCAACCGCTTCAACATCGCCGGGCGCAGCTACAAGGTCATTCCCCAGGTGGAACGGGTCGAGCGCCTCAATCCGGACCAGTTGCAGAACCTCTACGTCACCGGTCCGGCGGGGCAGCTCGTGCCGCTGAGCACGGTCGCCACCCTCCGCCACAGTACCGAGGCGCGGTCCCTGAACCGGTTCCAGCAGCTCAATGCGGTCAAGATCAGCGGGGTCGCTGTCCGCCCGCTCGATGAGGCGCTGCGTTTTCTGGAGGACGAGGCCGCGAAACTGCTGCCCCAGGGGTACGTGATCGACTACACCGGCGAATCGCGCCAGTTGCGTCTGGAAGGAGGGACCCGGTTCTTCACCACCATGGGCCTGGCCATCATTCTGATCTTTCTGGTGTTGGCGGCCCAGTTCAACAGCTTCCGGGACCCCTTGATCATCCTGCTCGGCTCGGTGCCGCTGGCAATGTTCGGAGCGCTGGTGTTCACCTTTCTGAAGATCCCCGACCCGAACACGCCGTTTCCGCTGACCGCGGCCTGGACCACCTCGCTCAACATCTACTCCAAGGTCGGATTGGTGACGCTGATCGGACTGATTTCCAAGAACGGGATTCTGATCGTGCAGTTCGCCAACCAGTTGCAACTGGACGGCCACGCCAAGCTCGACGCGGTGCGCGAGGCGGCGCTGATCCGCCTGCGGCCGATTCTCATGACCACCGCCGCCACCATCGCCGGGCATTTTCCCCTGGTGCTGGTCACCGGGGCCGGCGCGGCGGCCCGCAACTCCATCGGCCTGGTGCTGGTCGGCGGCATCGCCATCGGCACGCTGTTCACGCTGTTCGTGGTGCCGGCGCTGTACGTGCTCCTCGCCCGGGATCACGCTCATGATCGAGACGCCGCGCAAGCGGCGGCCCACGTCGCGCTGCCGGCCGCTTAGGGGATTTCAGGGATGACCAAGCCGCGACATAACGCCGTCATGCCGGCCAGTCCAGGCTGGCGGCGGTCGTCAACCCCTGAAGCTCGCGATTGTCGTTGTAGAACCGCGCGTATGCTGGCGGTTTGGATCAAACCGCGCGGAGTGGTTGCCTAATGGGCGGCGTTCAGTTCCTCGCGAATGACGCGGCGGAGCGTCTCTTCCAGCGAGGTTTCCTGACGCCGAACGTGCTCGCGCAGGGCATCCTTGATCGCGCTTTGGTGGTTTCCTCCACCTCTGACCTGATCGCGAAACCACTGGAGGACATCGGGATCGAGGCGAATGGTGATGCGTTCTTTCGTCGTCTTGATCGCCGCCCCGCGTTTCCCTCCACTGAAATCGTACTGTTCGCGCATGGCTCAGCCCTCGTATTGTCGGCGTTCCCGTCGATCTCGATTTCCCCGAATGTTATGAACCGGGCTTTCATGGCAGATTCTCCTCGGTGAGCAGTTGATAGCTTTGACCACGCGTGGGAGGTAATACGCTCGACCAAATCCGCTCGTCGACGCGAGGTTTTGATTAGGCCGCCACGAACCGCCATTCCCGGAAGGTCGCGGCCTGTCCGCACCGCCGGCCCGCCTCATCGGTCAGGTTCCAAACCGTCGCGTGCTCGATCCGAAATCGCCGCCCGGCGCGCGAGATCCGCACCCCTGAATAGTCGTCGATGTAGCCCCGATCAGTGACCGCCGCCAGCAGCCGTGCCCGCTCGGCCCGGTCGGGGGCTTCCGCCGTCAGGCGCGAGGGCATCCGAATCAGTTCCTCCCACGACAGTGCAAAGAGTTCCAAGGCGACCCGGTTGCCGTAGGTCAGGAGCGGATCGGGCGCAGCGTCGTGCGACAGTACCACGAACGGCGCGTGAAACAGCGCTTCCGCGGCGGCTTCCGGCGCCAGCGCCGGGTCCAGCAGGTGGCGTCCGGTGAGCGCGTGGAAGGTACGACGGAACCGTTCGGTCTGCTCGACCCGGTAGTGATTAGCGGCACAAGGCGAACTCATGCGGTGAAGATCAAGATCAAGGTGATCGGTCGCGCCGGCTCGGGATCAGGTCCGCGCCTGCCAGGCCAGGTGATTCAGATATGCCAGGCGGGCCGCTTCATCGGGCAACACGTCTCCCAGCACCGCCGCGAACGCTGGATCGGCTTCCAGGCGATGCAGGAGCAGGCGGGCGTGCGCCGCGCGCGGGGTTCGGGTGATGCCCTTGGCCGCATCATCGGGCGCTTCGGTTTGATGTTCCGTTGGGGTAGTCATGATTGGGGTATCTCCTGACGCGCTGCCCGCGCCGCCAGCCTAGCCAAATGGAACCACCGCGCTTCTTCCTGGCGCGCCCGTTCCCGCTGGCGGAGGACTCAAGGTTTCCTTGAGGTTCGGAGCCTCCAGCCGCCGAACCGTGTTTTAATACTGGGAAATCGCCGAACGCTCGGCGGAGTTGGCCGAGATTTTGAAGCCAACGACCCATTTTCATCAATCCGCCCTTCGAATTTCAGACAACTTGCTTACAACCCCAGGAACTCCGCTTCACCTTTGTTGAGGAATGGGGCGATGAAGCGGCGCACTTTCGGCTCAGGCCCGGGCGACGATCAACGGCACGAACATCTCGTCGGCGCTGAGGCCCGCATGGACCCCGATCTGCGGATGCCGTTGCTCGCCCGGCACCCAATCCTTGATCGTCCAGTCCTCCTTCATCACCAGGGTGTAGTCGCCGACGCGGGAGGCGAGTTCGGGATGCGCCGCGCCCGGCCCGAACCAGCCCTGCTCGATCAGGGTCCGGCTGGGGTAGAGCGCGGCGCAATGGTCCAGACGCTCGCGCACGTAGGTTTCGAACCGCTCGTGTTGGCCCGGCCGCACGTAGCCATAGGCGACGCGCCGTTCGCCGCACAGGGGCCGCGCCAGGGTCGCGGCCAGGCGGGAATGTCGGGCGAGTTCGATCAGGCGCGCCGCCGGCGCGTCGATGAAGCCGTGATCGGCGCTGACCACCACCGTCGTATCGCTGCCGGCGAGGGCGTCGAGGAACAGACCGAACGCGGCGTCCAGCGCGGCCAGGCGCGCCGCCACCGCCTCCGAGGCGATGCCGTGGGCGTGGGCGTCGGCGTCGATCTCCGGATAATAGGCGTAGAGGAATTGCGGCCCGCGGGCGCGCCGGGCCAGGGCGGCGAGAGCGAGAAGCATCCCTTCCACGGACGAATAGGCAATCCGGGTCGCGCGGCCGGCGTGAAAGACATTGAAGGGCGAGTGGACGATGGATGCCGGCGATATCGTCCAGGATGGCCGATCGATGCGGTCGAAAAGGTTGCCATGGGCGAATAGGCGCTGGGGTGGGAGCATCGCGGGAGCATCGCCGGGGGCGCGCGGCTGGAGCGGCAGGGGCGCGATGATCCGGTCCACCTCGCGGAAATACACATGCCAGCCGGTCAGGGCGTGCTGCCGTGGCGCCAGCCCAGTGAGGAAGGTCGTGATCGCGCTGGCGGTGGTGGAGGGAAAGACCGAAGTCAGCCGCCCGACCAGATGGCGGTGCAGCATCCCGCCCGTGCCATGTCGCACCAGGTGGTTATAGCCCAGACCGTCGATCACCAGCAGGACGAGCGTGCGAGCCGCGCCCAGCGCCGCCACGTCGAGGCCCCGGAGTGGCGCATAGGGCAGGGGCGCGGCCCCGCAGGCGTCGGCCACGCCGCGCACGAGGTTGAGGATGCTTCCACCGTCGTAATCCGGCAACGTGAAATCGGTTTCGGTGGTTGACGGGCGGTTCATGTGGGTCATCAGATCAACAGGCGGAGTCGAAGCCGCGGGGTTCACTCTCCCGTGGGCCGGCTGGGAGGTGGGATGTTGTGCCCATCAGGCGGGTGACCGGCCGCGCGGCAGGCGGCGCCGCCGCATTCCAACCGCCCGCTTCGGCGCAGCCGGCGGTCGACTGCCCAATGATAGAGCCGCGCCAACCCCGGTCGGATCATCGGCCGACCGACGAACCAAGCCAATGGTTTCAACCAGGGAATCTTTTCCAGCAACAGGATGTAAGCGTCCAGTTCGGAGCGGATGCGTCGCCGTTCGTCCATGACGTGGAGTTCGGTCAACGCCTTGCGCGGATCGATCCCGAGTTCGTGGAGGCGCTCATCCTGGCCGGTGATATCGAACCAGACGATCCGTGCCCCGGCCGCGCCCGCCCACCGTTCGTAGGTCCGCCGGTCGCGGATGCAGCTCGGACAGGCGCCGTCGTAAAATACCGTGATCGGGTGCGTGTTTTCGCTCATCGGGGTCGCCTTATAACCTTTTTCGCTCAAACCAGGAAGGCCCCAAAGGCCAGGGCGAGTCCCAGCGGTAGAGGGTTGATGCCCAACCGCCAGGCTTTTACGGCGTCCAGGACAAAGATGACGACCGCCACCGCCAAGAGAATTTGTCTTAATGACAGGTTCATGGAGAACTCCTTATGAAATGCGCTACGCAATACGTTCGACCAGCCGGGTCGCCACCAACCGGTTTCCAGGTGGATGCCGCCGGCTCACCACTCCCAGGGATTCGGTGAGTCCGGATCGATGCCGTACCGAACCATGGCCTGCGTGACCCGGCCGCGGTCGATCGTGCCCTCGTCGGCCAGCGCCTTGAGGGCGACGACGGCGAGGTGGTGCCGATCCACCTCGAAGAAGCGGCGCAGCGCGGCGCGGGTGTCGCTGCGGCCGAAGCCGTCGGTGCCCAAGGTCACGTAGCGGCGGGGGACCCAGGTCCGGATCAGGTCCGGCACCGCGCGCAGGTAGTCGCTGACCGCGATGATCGGCCCCCCAGTGGGCACCAGACACTGTTCGATCCAGCTCCGTATCGGCTCGGCGTTCGGGTGCAAGCGGTTGCGCCGCTCCACGGCCAGGCCGTCGCGCCGCAGTTCGGTGAAGCTGGTGACGCTCCACACGTCGGCGGCGACGCCCCAGTCCTGTTCCAGCAATTCGCCGGCCGCGAGAGCTTCCCGCAGCAGGGTCCCCGCGCCGAGCAGTTGCACTCGCGGCTCGCTCTTCGGGGTACTCGCCTGGCGCAGCCGATACAGGCCCCGGAGAATACCGTCCTGGACGCCTTCGGGCAGGGGGGGATGAACGTAGTTCTCGTTCATCACCGTGATGTAGTAGAACACATCCTCCTGGTTCTCCAGCATCCGTCGCATGCCGTCCTGGAGGATCGCGGCCAGCTCATAGCCGAAACAGGGATCGTAGGCCACGCAATTGGGCACGCTGGCGAACAACAGATGGCTGGACCCGTCCTGGTGCTGCAAGCCTTCGCCGGACAGGGTGGTCAGGCCGGCGGTGGCGCCGAGCAGGAAACCCCGGCAACGCGAATCGCCGGCGGCCCAGATCAGGTCGCCGATGCGTTTGAACCCGAAGGAGGAATAGAAAATGTAGAACGGTAGCATCGGCAGACCGTGGGTACTGTAGCTGGTGGCGGCGGCAATCCACGAGGCCACGGCGCCCGCCTCGGTGATGCCCTCCTCCAGGATCTGGCCGTCCTGGGCTTCCTTGTAGTAGAGCAATTCGTCCTTGTCCTCCGGCTCGTACAGTTGGCCCACCGAGGAATAGATGGCGACCTGCCGGAACAGCGCCTGCATCCCGAAAGTGCGCGCTTCGTCGGCCACGATCGGCACGAGGTACTGGCCCAGGTCCGGATCGCGCAGCAGGTGCGCGAGCAGTTGCACGAACACCATGGTGGTGGATTCCGCGCGGTCGCCGGTGCCCTCGAAAAACTTGGCCAGCGCGGCGAGCGGCGGCGCGGATCGCGCCGGACCCTTGCCGCGCCGCGCCGGCAGATAGCCACCCAGCGCCTGGCGCCGGGCATGCAGGTATTTCAGCTCGGGACTGTCGGCGGCCGGTTTATGGAAGCGCAGATGGATCACGTCCTCGTCCGACAGCGGTAGATCGAAACGGTCGCGGAAGGCCAGCAGCGCCTCGGCCTCCAGCTTCTTCTGCTGGTGCGCGCCCATCTTGCCTTGCCCCCAGTGGCCCATGCCGTAGCCCTTCTTGGTCTGGGCCAGGATGACGGTGGGCTGGCCGGGATGGCGCACCGCCGCGTGATAGGCGGCGAAGATCTTGACGGGATCGTGCCCGCCGCGCTTGAGCCGATCGATGTCTTCGTCGGACAGGTGGGCGACGATGGCTTGCAACTCGGGGTATTTGTTGAAGAAGTGCTCGCGGTTGAACCGCCCGTCGGTGGCGGCGTACTGCTGCAACTCGCCGTCGACCGTCTCGTGCAACCGCTTGAGGATCGCGTTCTCGTGGTCGCGGGCAAACAGCGGGTCCCAGTCCGAGCCCCACAGCAGTTTGATCACGTGCCAACCGGCGCCGGCGAACAAGCCTTCCAGCTCCTGGATGATGGAACCGTTGCCGCGCACCGGACCGTCCAGGCGTTGCAGGTTGCAGTTGACCACGACGATGAGGTTGTCCAGCCCCTCGCGCCCGGCCAGCGACAGACCGGCCAGCGCCTCCGGCTCGTCCATCTCGCC
>JRYF01001768.1_pt1 | contig 11063 bp, 9 predicted proteins | sample 235331 | NCBI WGS metagenome assembly JRYF01 (sample SAMN03074217, study PRJNA261475) | activated sludge metagenome | biome: Wastewater Treatment Plant; feature: Wastewater; material: Activated sludge; isolation source: activated biomass of a wastewater treatment plant treating hydrocarbon... ... | reverse complement strand
GCTGGCGGCCATCGCCGGCGACGCGCCGGCGGCGCGCAGCGCGGCGTCGACGCGCGCGGTCAGTTCCGGCAGCGCGAGCCTCATGCCTGGCCCCCGCCCGGCGGCGCCGCGAGCGATTCCAGCACGCGCTCGGCGATCAGGAAACTGACGCGCTCGTTCGATTCGGCGGTGACGCCGGCGATGTGCGGCGTCAGGATCAGGTTGGGGCAGCCGTCGAAGTGCGGCGCCGCCGGCAGCGGCTCGTGCTCGAAGACGTCGATCGCGGCACCGCCCAGGTGGCCGCGCCGCAGCGCGTCGGCCAGCGCGAGCTCGTCGACGATGCCGCCGCGGGCGGTGTTGACCAGCACCGCGCCGGGCTTCATGGCCGCGATGCGCGCGGCGCCGAACATGCCGCGCGTGGCGTCGACGAGCGGCACGTGCAGGCTGATGACGTCGGCCGTCTGCACCACCTCGTCGAGACCGGCGCAGGCCGCGCCGCCGTCGGCGAAGGCCGGGTGGTCGCGGTCCATCATGGCGTCGAAGGCGATCACGCGCATGCCCAGGCCGCGCGCCAGGCGGCCGGTGAGCTGGCCGATGGCGCCGAAGCCGATCAGCCCGAGCGTCTTGCCGGCCACCTCGCGGCCGTTGCCGAGGGCGCCCCGCGGCCAGCGGCCGGCGGCGACCTCGCCCGTGGCCGCGTAGGCGCCGCGCAGCAGCACCAGCGCGCTCGTCACCACGTACTCGGCCACGCTGAGCGCGTTGGCGCCGGTGGCCGGGATGACCTGCATGCCGCGCGCCTCGCAGCCGGCGACGTCGATGTTGTCCAGCCCCACACCCAGCCGCCCGACGACGCGGCAGCGCCCGAGCGTGGCCAGCAGCTCGCCGCGCACCTGGGTGCGGTTGCGCACGATCAGCGCGTCGGCAGCGGCGCAAGCCGCCCGCAGGCGCGCGGCGTCGTCGACCAGCTTCGGCTCGTACACCACCTCGTGCGCCGCGCGCAGGCGGTCGACGGCGCGCTCGTCCATGAACTCGGAGATGACGATGAGCATGCGGGTCCTGGCGGAAGGGGTGGGGTCAGCCGGCAGCGATCACGCCGGCGATCGCGCGACCGACGTCGGCGGTGCCGGCGTGGCCGCCGAGGTCGCGCGTGCGAGGCGCCTGCGGGTCGGCCAGCACCGCCTCGATGGCAGCCAGGATGGCGTCGTGGGCGTCGGCGTGGCCGAGGAAGTCGAGCATCAGCGCCGCCGACCAGACCTGGCCGATCGGGTTGGCGATGCCCTGGCCGGCGATGTCGGGCGCCGAGCCGTGCACCGGCTCGAACAGGCTGGGCCACTCGCGCGTCGGGTTGAGGTTGGCCGACGGCGCGATCGCGATCGTGCCGGTGCACGCCGGGCCGAGGTCGGACAGGATGTCGCCGAACAGGTTGCTGGCCACCACCACGTCGAAGTGCTGCGGCCGCTGCACGAAGTGCGCGGTCAGGATGTCGATGTGGAACTGGTCGACCTGCACCTGCGGGTAGCGGGCCGCCATCGCGGCGACGCGCTCGTCCCAGAACGGCATCGTGATCGCGATGCCGTTGCTCTTGGTGGCCGAGGTCAGCTTGCGGCGCGGGCGGCGCAGCGCCTGCTCGAAGGCGAACTTCAGCACGCGGTCGACGCCGACGCGCGACATCACCGTCTCCTGGATCACGATCTCGCGCTCGCTGCCGGCGTACATGCGGCCGCCGACGCTGGAGTACTCGCCCTCGGTGTTCTCGCGCACGATCAGCATGTCGATCGCGCCGGGCGGCAGCGGCCGGCCCTGGCGGTCGACCAGCGGGCTGCGCACGCCCGGCATCAGCCGCGCCGGGCGCAGGTTGACGTACTGGTCGAACTCGCGCCTGAACTTCAGCAGGCTGCCCCACAGCGAGACATGGTCCGGCACCAGCGCCGGCCAGCCGACGGCGCCGTAGAAGATGGCGTCGAAGCCGCCCAGCACGTCCTTCCAGTCGGGCGGCAGGTAGTCGCCGTGGCGCTGCCAGTACTCGACGCAGGCGAAGTCGAAAGGCTCGAGCTGCAGCGCGATGCCGAAGCGGCGGGCGGCGGCGTCGAGCGCGCGCAGGCCCTCGGGCATCACTTCCTTGCCGATGCCGTCTCCGGCGATGACGGCGATGCGATGCGTGCTCATGGTCGGGTCCTCGTGCGGCCGCCGCGGCCAAGCCGCCGCGGTGTTGCGTCACCGCGGCGGCCGGGCATCATGGCATGCCGCCGCGCCGTCAGGCGCTCTCGTACAGCCGCGTCAGCACGAACTCGCGGTGCCCCAGCGCCTCGGCCGCGGTCAGCCGGCCATTGGCGGTGCGCAGCATGCACTCGAGCAGCCTGTCGCCGGCGTCGTCCAGCGTCAGCTCCTGCTGCAGCAGCCCGGTGACGTCGACGTCGACGTGCTCGCTCATCGTGCGCACGGTGCGCGGGTTGGCGCAGATCTTGATGACCGGCACGATCGGGTTGCCGATCACGTTGCCCTGCCCGGTCGGGAAGAAATGCACCGCGTAGCCCGAGGCCGCGCACAGCGTGACCATCTCGGCCGCCGCCGACGAGCTGTCCATGAACCACAGGCCCGGGTGGGTCGGCATCTCGGCCTTGTCGATGACGCCGTCGACGGTGCACTTCTTGCCGATCTTCTGGATGTTGCCCAGGGCCTTCTCCTCGATCGTCGTCAGGCCGCCGGCGATGTTGCCCTTGGTCGGCTGGCTGTCCGACAGGTCCGAGGTCTTGTGGCGGTTGACGACGTCCTGGTAGCGGTTGAACATGAACATGAAACGCTCGCGCACGGCGTCGCTCGCGCAGCGCGCGGCGACGATGTGCTCACCGCCGGTCAGCTCGGTCGTCTCGCCAAAGCACAGGTAGTTGCCCAGGCCGTGCAGCTTGTCGAACGCGTTGCCGACCGCCGGGTTGGCGCCGCAGCCACTGGTGGTGTCGCTCTCGCCGCACTTGGTGCTGACCCACAGCTCGTGGATCGCACAGGCCTCGCGCTGCTTCTCGCTCGCCCACTGCACGTACTCGCGCGCGGCCTTGCTGGCGCGCAGGATGGTGTCGTGGTCGCCGTGCAGCTCGATGCCGAAGCCCACCACCGGCTTGCCGGTGGCCTTGATGCCGTCGACGACCTTCTGCGTCCAGCCGTCCTCGATGCCGATCACGACCACCGCGGCGACGTTGGGGTTGCAGCCGGCACCGATCAGGGTGCGGAAGTGCAGCTCGAGGTCGGCCCCGAACTGCAGCCGGCCGTAGGGGTGGGGGATCGCCATCGTCCCCTTGATGTTGTGCGCCACCGCCTCGGCCGCGGCGTTGGACAGATCGTCCAGCGGCAGGATGATGACGTGGTTGCGCACCCCGACGCGGCCGTTCTCGCGCCGGTAGCCGAGGAAGGTGGTGTCCTTGCTGATGACTGCCATGAGCTTGCTCCTGGTGGACCGCGGCTTACCAGCGCTTGGTCTTGATGTTGTGGACATGGGCGTGCTGGCCAGCCTGGATCGGCGCCACCACCTTGCCCATGTCGATGCCGTACTTGACGACGGTGTCGCCGACCGCCATGTCCTTGAGCGCGATCTTGTGGCCGATCGGGATGTCCTGCCGGGCGACCAGGTTCATCTTCTTGTTCTCGTCCATGATCCAGCCGTTGAGTTCCATGCCGGCCTTGACACCCTCGACGACGACGACCGCCACCGTGTCCTTGGCGTCGTGCAGTACGAAGTGGTTCATCGTTGCGTTGCTCCTCGCGATGCTCGCGTTGCGGTTGGTCGGCGGCGGGCCGCGGCCCGCCGGCGGGAATGGCCGCACCGGGCGGTGCGTCGGCTGCGCATCGTAGGCCGCCTGCGACCTGCGTCAACCTGGTCATTCAGATGACTTGATGGACCTCGTGCGCGCGGCCAGAATCGCGCCATGCCTGCCGCCGCCCCCGCCGGTCTCGCCGCCCGACCGTCTCCCGCCGCCGCCGGCTTCCAGCCGATCGCGCCCGAGGCCGCCGGCATGCCGCTGTACCGCGCGGTCAAGCGGCGGCTGCTGCACGCGGTCGAGGCCGGCGTGCTGCCGCCGGGTGGCGCGCTGCCGAACGAGCGCGAGCTGGCCGCCGCCTTCGGGGTGTCGATCGGCACCCTGCGCCAGGCCGTCGGCGAGCTCGTCGCCGAACACATCCTGGTGCGCCGGCAGGGGCGTGGCACCTACGTCGCCCGCCACAACGCCGAGCGCTTCCTGTTCCAGTTCTTCCACATCGAGCGCGCCGACGGCCTGCGCGAGGCACCCGAGCTCGAGCTGCTGAGCTTCGAGCGCGGCAGGCTCGACGACGATGAGGCCGACGCCTTCGGCCTGAAGTCCGGCGAACCGGTGATCGTGATCGAGAACCGGCTGCGGCTGCAGGGGCGGCCGGTGGCACACGACCGGCTGCTGCTGCCGGCCGGCCTGTACAAGGGCCTGACCGAGGCGCGCTTCCGGGCCCGCCCGGCGACCATCTACCGGCTGTACCAGGACGAGCTAGGCATCACCGTCGTGCGCGCACACGAACGGGCGCGCGCGGTCGCGGCCGACCGCCATGTCGCGCGCCTGCTCGGCGTGACGCCGGGCACGCCGATGCTGCAGGTCCGGCGCACCGCGGTGACCTTCGGCGACAAGCCGGTCGAGTACCGCATCTCGACCGTGCACACCGTGCAGCACGAGTACGTGCAGACGCTGTCGCGGCCGGGCTGAACGCCGGCGCGGCCTTGTGCCTGCCGACGGCCCGATTTGGGCCGGCGGACCGGCGCATTTCGGGCGCTGCCCGCAGTGGCCGCGGCCCTAGCATGCGACGAAGGTTGACGATCCCGCGGCAGCCACGCCGGCGGACCGCCCTGCCGAAGATTCTGTCCGCGAAGGACGCCGCCGATGTCAGACCTGTCGCTGCCGCCGCTCACCTGGGTCGCGCCCGCCGTGGCGGACATCCGCCAGCCGGCGCCGCGCTTCGTCTGGCCGGTCCCCGCACTGGGCGGCTATGCGGCGGCCGCGGCGCCGGTGCAGCCGGAGCGGTGCGAGATCGAAGGCGTCAACGGCCGCGTCATGGAGGGCCTGCTGGTCGAGTTCGACCCCGAGCGCCTGCGGGCCAAGCTGCTGACGCCGACCACGCGCTCGCCGGTCAGCCTGCGTTTCGACCAGTTCCGCCGTCTGACGCTGCTGCCGCCGCTGTGCCCGGCCACCGAGGACCTCGCCGAGACGGTGCCGGCGCCGCAGCCCGCGCTCGACCCCGTGCCCTACCAGCTCGTCGACGCCCAGCAGCAGGTGCGCGAAGGCCTGACCGTGGCGCCGCACGAGGAGCCCTGGGGCGTGTTCCTGTTCGAGCCGCTGGGCGCCGACGGTGCGCTGCGGCGCTCCTTCGTGCCGCGGGCGGCGTTCGAGTCCGCGTCGTTCGGCGAGCCGATCGGTGCCTTGCTCGTGGCGCAGCAGGCGACGACGCCGGAGGTGGTCGCCGACGCGCTGCAGGAGCAGGCCGCGCTGCGCGCCCGGCGCATCGGCGAGGCGCTCGTCGTGCGCCAGGTCGTCACACCCGAGCAGCTCGACGCCGCGCTGGACCAGCAGTCGCGCATGCCGATGGTGCGCATCGGCGAAGCCCTGCTCGCGCTCGGCTACGTCACCCAGGACCAGCTCGACGCGGCACTGGAGGCGCAGAAGTCCGACCGCAACATCCCGCTGGGCGAGCTGCTGGTGCGCCGCGGCGACATCACGCGCGCCGACTTGCAGCAGGCGCTGGCGCGCAAGATGGGCTACCCGCTGGTCGACGTGCGCCAGTTCCCGCCCGAAGCGGCTGCCCTCGCCCAGGTGCCGCACGCGCTCGCGCATCGGCTGCAGGCGCTGCCGCTGGTGCAGCGCGCCGGGCGGCTGGTGGTGGCCGTCGTCGATCCGGCGCGCCGCCAGACGCTCGACGAAATCGAGTTCGTCGCCCAGCGCAGCATCGTGCCGGTGCTGGCGCGCGCCGAGGAGTTGCCGGCGGCGATCGACCTCGCCTACGAGCGCATCGGCATGGGCAGTGGGGTCGGCGCCTGGCTGCCGGCCGACGGGCTCGACTTCGACAAGCCGTCTTCCAGCGGCGAGCGCGAGTCGGCCGACACCGGCGAGTTGCTGGCGACACTCGAGCGCCAGGGCGCCGACGGGCGCGACGACGCCGATGAGCGGCAGATCGAGCAGTCGGACAACTCGCTCGTCAAGCTGATCAACCAGATGATCCTGGAGGCGCAGGCGCAGGGCGTGTCCGACATCCACGTCGAGTGCCAGCCCGGGCGCGAGAAGCTGCGCATCCGCTTTCGCCGCGACGGCGTGCTGCGCCCCTACCTGGAGCTGCCGCACACCTACCGCTCGGCGCTGATCGCGCGGCTGAAGATCATGTGCGACCTCGACATCAGCGAGCGCCGCAAGCCGCAGGACGGCAAGATCAACTTCGGCAAGTTCCACCCCGGCGCACGGCTCGAGCTGCGGCTGGCGACCATCCCCACCCACGGCGGACTGGAGGACGCCGTGCTGCGGCTGCTGGCCAACGCGCGGCCGATGCCGCTGGACAAGCTCGGCCTGAGCGAGGCCAACCTGCAGGGGCTCAAGGCCGGCATCGAACGCCCCTACGGCATGCTGCTGTGCGTCGGGCCCACCGGCTCGGGCAAGACGACCACGCTGCACGCGCTGCTCGGCCACATCAACAAGCCGGACCGCAAGATCTGGACCGCCGAGGACCCGATCGAGATCACCCAGCCCGGGCTGCGCCAGGTGCAGGTCAACGCCAAGATCGAGTGGACCTTCGCGAAGGCGCTGCGGGCCTTCCTGCGCGCCGACCCGGACGTCGTGATGGTGGGCGAGATCCGCGACCAGGAGACCGCGCAGACCGCGATCGAAGCCTCGCTGACCGGCCACCTGGTGCTGTCCACGCTGCACACCAACAGCGCGGTCGAGACCGTGACGCGGCTGCTCGACATGGGCATGGACCCGTTCAACTTCGCCGACTCGCTGCTCGCGGTGCTGGCGCAGCGGCTGGTGCGCCGCCTGTGTACCAGCTGCACGACGCAGCGCGACGCCACACCGGCCGAGGTCGACGAGTGGCTGGACGATCATCGGCACGCCTACGCCGATGCCGACGCAGGCCCGCAACGTGAGGCTTTGCGCGCCGAATGGGTGCAGCGATTCGGTGTCGACGGCCGGCTGCAGCACCACCATGCGCCCGGCTGCAAGGCCTGCGACGGCAGCGGGTTCCGCGGCCGGGTCGCGATCCACGAGCTGCTGCTGGTGTCCAAGGAGCTGCGGCGCCTGATCCAGACCGGCTCACGCGCCGAGCAGTTGCTGGTCGTCGCCCAGCGCGACGGCATGCGCACGCTGCGCCAGGACGGCATCGAGAAGGTGCTCGCCGGCCTGACGACGATCGAGGAAGTGCGCGCGACCAGCAATCTCTGAGTGCCCCCAGGGCCGGGCTTCGCCCAGCCCGCCCCGCGCGGATCAACCTGTCTGGGGGCGCCGCCGCGCGAGCGACTACGATGCGAGCCTGACACAGGCGGCCAGCGCCGAGCCGGTGGCGACCTGTGTCGCCGACGCCGCCAGCTCGACCAGGGCCGCCGGCCACGCACGGAAATGCCATGCCCGGACCGCACCACGCCGCCCCCGCCCTGCCGAGAACGCCGCCGGCACCGGCGGCCTCCGCGCGCCGGGGGGCGGCGCAGGCCGAGCGCATCGGCCGCTCGCACGAGCGCTCGGCCGCGCACGGCCTGGCCCGCATCGGCGAGCCGGACTTCGCCCCGCTGGGCCATGCCGACCTCGGCATCGCGCGCGAGCGCAACCGGCGCCTGTACAACCAGGCGGCGCCGCTGATGGACATGCTGTTCGACCAGATCCGCGGCAGCGAGAGCATGGTCGTGCTGTGCGACGCCAGCGGCCTGGTGCTGCACGCGGTCGGCGACGACGACTTCCTCGGCCGGGCATCGCGCGTCGCGCTGCAGCCCGGGGCCGACTGGTCCGAGGCGGCCAAGGGCACGAACGCGATCGGCACCGCGCTGGTCGACGAGCTGCCGACGCTGGTGCACGGCGACGAGCACTACATGGTCGCCAACCAGTTCCTGACCTGCTCGGCCGCGCCCATCCTCGACCCGCGCGGCCAGGTGCTGGGCGTGCTCGACGTCACCGGCGACCACCGCAGCTACCACCACCACACGATGGCGCTGGTGCGCATGACGGCGCGCATGATCGAGAACCACTGGCTGACGGACTGCCACCAGCGCGCGCTGCGGCTGCACTTCCACCCGCGCGCCGAATGCCTGGGCACGCTGGTCGAAGGTCTGCTCGCTCTGGCGCCGGACGGGCGCGTGCTCGGCTGCAACCGTGGCGCGCAGGAACTGCTCGGGCTCGACGGGGCGGCCGTGCGCCGGCTGGACGTCGAGGCCTTGTTCGGATGCCGGGTCGAGACGCTGATCGACCGGTTCCGCTCGCCATTGGCCGGGCCGCTGCGGCTGGCTTCGGAGCGCGGCGCGTTCCATGTCCAGGCGCGCTTCAGCGCGCCGATCTGGGGCGACGTCAGCGAAGCCGTCCCTGCCGCAGCGCCGCCCGCACTCCCCGCCTCGACGGTTTCGGCCGGCGCCGACGCGGGCTCGCTCGAGATGCTGCGCCGGCAGGCCATCCGCGACGCGGTGGCCGCCGCCGGCGGCAACGTCGCCGCCGCCGCGCGCCGGCTCGGCGTCAGCCGCAACACGGTCTACCGCAGCCTGCGTGCGAGCGGCAGCGTGGCACCCGCGGAGCGCCCCGCGGCGTAGGCGCTCGATGCGGAGGCAAGCGGTCGACTGCCGGATCCAGGCTCAGACCAGGCCGTCGAACAGCCAGACCTCGACCGGGTCGCCGGCGGCCACCGGCCCGCTGGCGTGTGGCAGCACGAGCAGCGCGTTGGCCTCGGTCATGCTGCGCAGGACGCCGGCCCCCTGGCTGCCGGTGGTGCGCACCTGCCAGAGGCCGTCGGGCGCGCGCTCGACGACCGCGCGCTGGTACTCGCTGCGGCCGGGGCGCTTGCGGATCGCCGCGGCGCTGCGTGCGCTCAGCCGCGGCGGCGCTTCGGCGCGGGCGCCGGCAAGCTGCAGCAGGCCCTCGCGCGCGAACACGTAGAAGGTCACCAGCGCCGCCACCGGGTTGCCGGGCAGCGCGAACAGCCAGGCGGTGCGGCCGTCCGCACCGTGCAGCGGCCCGAACGCGAACGGCCGCCCGGGGCGCATCGCGACCTTCCAGAAGCCGACCTCGCCGCGCGCGGCCAGCAGCTCGCGGGTGTGATCGGCATCGCCCATGCTGACGCCGCCGCTGGTGACCACCGCGTCGGCCTCGGCGATCGCGCGGTCGACCGCGGCGCGCAGCGCCGCCGGGTCGTCGGGCACCCGCCCGAGGTCGATCACCTCGACCCCCAGCCGCTGCAGCGCGCCGAGCAGGCTGAAGCGGTTGCTGTCGTAGACCTGCCCCGGCGCCAGCGGCTGGCCGGGTGCGGCGATCTCGTCGCCGGTCGAGAACAATGCGACTCGCAGGCGGCGCATCACCGCCACGCGGTCGTGGCCGAGCGAGGCCGCCAGGCCGAGGTCGGCCGGCCGCAGCACACGACCGGCCGGCAGCGCGGCATGGCCGCGCGCGAGATCCTCGCCGCGCCGGCGCCGGTTCTCGCCGGCGCGCAGCACCCCCAGCGCGATGCTGACCGTCTCGCCTTGCACCTGGCACAGCTCGATCGGCACCACGGTGTCGAGGCCGGCCGGCATGACCGCGCCGGTCATGATGCGCACGCAACGGCCCGGCCCGACGCTGCCGTCGAAGGGCGCCCCGGCATAGATCGTCGTCGCCAGCGCGTGCAGCACGGTCGGCGCGTCGGGCCGCAGGTCGGTGCCGTGCAGCGCGTAGCCGTCCATCGCCGAGTTGTCGTGCGCCGGCACGTCGATCGGCGACACGAGGTCGGCCGCCAGCACGCGGCCGAGGGCGGCGCCCAGCGGGACCGTCTCGGTCTCGGTGAGCGGGCGCAGCGCGCGGGCGATCGCCGCGCGTGCGTCGTCGACCGGCAGTTCGCTGCCGGAAGCCAGCGGGGAAGGTCCAAGTGCGGCCATGGCGGCAGGTCGTCTCAGGGCTGGCCCCGATTCTGAGCCCATCGGCGCGCAGGCCGTTCGACATAGGCAATCCGCGACATATCGCCAGCCGCGGCGGTGCCCGCCAGAATCGCGCCCCGATGGACACCGTCGCTGCCAGCCTGCGGCTCGCGCTCGCGCTGATCGTCGAAGCCGATGCGCGGCTGCTGGCGATCGTCGGCCTGTCGCTGCGCGTCAGCGCCACCGCCTGCCTGTTCGGCGCCATCGTCGGCCTGGTCGGCGGCGCCTGGCTGGCGGTGGCGAAGTTCCCCGGCCAGCGGCTGCTGGTCTGGCTCAGCAACACGCTGCTGGCGTTGCCGGCGGTGGTCGTGGGGCTGAGCGTCTACCTGCTGCTGTCGCGCGCCGGCCCGCTGGGCGAGTTCGGGCTGCTGTTCACGCCGACCGCGATGGTGATCGCGCAGGCCATCCTCGTGCTGCCGCTGATCGTCGCGCTGACGCGCCGGCTGGTGGTCGACGCGATGGCCGAGGGCGGCGAGCAGCTGCGCTCGCTCGGCGCGCGCCCGCTGACGGCGGCGCTGCTGATGCTGCTGCACGCGCGCTACGCGGTGCTGACGGTGCTGCTGACCGCGTTCGGGCGCGCGATCGCCGAGGTCGGCGCGGTGATGATCGTCGGCGGCAACATCGACGGCGTGACACGCGTGATGACGACCGCGATCGCGCTCGAGACCAGCAAGGGCGACCTGCCGCTGGCGCTGGCGCTCGGGATCGTGCTGCTGGCGGTGGTGGGGCTGGTGCACGCGCTGATCGCCGCCGCCCAGTGGCGCGCCGGCGCCCCGCGCGAGGCCTGGGCGTGAAGCGCGACCTGGCGCCGGGCGCGCCCGTGGCCGTCGCCGGCGCGGCGCTGGTCACGCTCGACGGCGCCGGCGTGCGGCTGGGAGGCGTCGACGCGCTGGCCGGCGTGTCGCTCACCGTGCACCGCGGCGAGCAGCTCGCGCTGGTCGGCGCCAACGGC